>Ga0082212_10002366_pt1 | contig 27522 bp, 16 predicted proteins | sample TergutNt197P3_FD_71548 | JGI IMG/M metagenome (GOLD analysis project Ga0082212, IMG submission 71548) | Neocapritermes taracua P3 segment gut microbial communities from Petit-Saut dam, French Guiana - Nt197 P3 | ecosystem: Host-associated > Arthropoda: Insects > Digestive system > Gut ...
GAATGTATTGTCCGACTTCATCCTTCGCGTGGAAGCGCAATATCCATCGTCCATTGAAAATGAAGAACTTAATTCACTGCTTAAAACCATTCACAATCAGGGACGCGAGATTGCACAGTTAGAAAAAAAGTTAGCCAAATATGAAAAATTATGAATTATGAATTTTACAGATGAATTTCTATTTTATGGTGACCTCTTTTACAATTTCAAGGCTACCCAGCCAGATACGGCCGCCATTATGATTCAATTCTTTCTGTGATATCTGGTTACTCATGCCGGGAAATGAAAAGCACATCCTGTATTTTCCCGCAGGCATTTTTTCGAATTGTTTATAAGTGAGGGATATTTTTTTACGCTGTCCGCTCCTAATCAGCGACAACCATTCTTTTTTCCACGAGTTCCATGGATTGGGGCTTGTTGCTGTTTCTTGATTCGTATAAATTTGATACCGGTAGTCCCATAAGGTAGGGCCATTTGTAAAGTAATGAAACAGGCCGAACCCCATTTTATCGGGATCAAGATAATAATAATCGAACGTATCCGGATTGGAAAGTTCAAGCGTCAGGAACAATTTCCCGTTTGAATAGTCTACGGACAGTATTTCGCAATGCAATCCTTCGTGATACTGATGATTTTTCTTTAGCGCCGCGATGATTCGTTTATCGCTGCGAGGGTCTGTTACTGTCGGTTCATTGTCTGCATTTAAGAATTGCATGAAGTTAATACGAATCATATCTTCTTGATAGAAAATGGGGCTGGAAATGTACGGACCTGTCGGAAGCGATGAAAGATACAATGGATGAAACGAACATTTATATATCTCGACATCGTCAACATATATGGACATCGTACCGCCTCTGTCAACTTTTTTCAGATAGGGGAGTTTTTTCTTCAGATATATCATATGTGTGGACATATCGTAAATATCAATACCCGAAGTAGGTACAATCGTATTATCTCCCATTTTCAACCACAAGTCACCGTTGAGCGCCGGATCATTTTTATCGCAACCTGTCATCAACAGGCAAATGATTGCATGGATGCAAAAAAAAGCCCATAATTTATTTGTTTTCATGATGTTGACTGTTATTTGGTATTACTATTCCGTCTGATACAGGAAGCGGCGGATGCTTAATTTCGGCGTTTTCTCGAATGGATGCTCGCGAAGCCGGATTTCCGATACTTTACAGTAATAGGGAATCTGTTTGTTAAGCGTCGCCAGATTGTCGTTCATAATCTTTTGCAAGTCGTCTTTAGTCAATCCTTCTTTTTGTGCCCGTTCATTGGCGGGATAGACCATGGCAACCAGCAGGTACTTGTGCGTCACAGCGTCTTCGCGCGAAACAATCAGCGATTCGGCAACATAAGGCATGTTATTCAAAACAGTTTCAATCTCTTCGGGGTAAATATTTTGTCCGTTTGAACTTAACAGCATCGTCTTGCTTCGTCCGCGAATATATAGAAAACCATCCTTGTCAAGGACGCCGAGGTCGCCTGTATGCAGCCATCCGTCATCGGTAAACGCCTCTTGGGTTGCTTCGGGATTTTTATAGTATCCCAGCATGACATTTGTGCCTCGAACTAAAATTTCACCCACCTCGTTTATTTCGTCGGTAGAATCGATTTTCACTTCCATACGGTGAACAATCCGTCCGACAGACGCTTTTTTAAATTCAAAGTAGGGATCATAAGCAACGAGCGGGCCACACTCGGTCATACCGTATCCGACCGTATAATGGAAGCCGATGGCTCTCAGAAACGATTCCACTTTTTTGTCCAATGCAGCGCCGCCAATTACTATTTCATAAAAATTGCTTCCGAAAGCGGTGTTCAGTTGTTTCAGGATCATTTTCTTAATGATCTGCTTGAACCCGGGAATAGGGTACAGGGCTTTTATTAAAGGTTTTTCCAATACGGGGAATACGCGGCCGAAGACGATTTTTTCGATAATCAGGGGGACGGCAATGATCAGCCGGGGACGTATCTCGGCAAATGATTTGATAATAATATTCGGAGACGGGATACGGGGCAGGAAGTGGACGTGACAGCCTTTATTAATAGCGTTTAGTATCTCGAATGCAAGACCGTACATATGCGCCATGGGAAGCATCGAGATCATGTGATCGCCGTTTTTTAGATATTCAAGCTTGTCATAGGCAAATACTGTGTTGCTCCAGAGACTCCTGAAAGGTATCATGACGCCTTTTGAAAAACCTGTCGTGCCCGATGTATAGTTGATCACAGCCAGTTCATCCGGATCATCATTGTGATATCTGATATGTTCCGCCGAAAATAAAGGGAATCGTTGAATAAACAGATTTTCAATGTTTTCTTGTGTCTTTTTTATTTCGTCCGACCCTTTGATAATTGATAAATCATCAAGCAGCATACACGTCTTTACCTCCGGCATCTCTTTCAGGTCTAATGAATTGTAATTATGTTGCGCTACAAGCAGCAGTTTTGCTTCGGAATGGTTGACAAGGTAATGGATGCTGTCGGGCGTGAAATCGTGCAGTAAAGGAACTGCCACAGCGCCGTAAGCCAGTATAGCAAAAAAACTGATACCCCATCGTGCAGAATTTTTTCCGATGATGGCAATCCTGTCGCCTTTTTCAATTCCGGATTCACGAAAGATAATATGAAGTTTTTCAATTTCTTTCGCCATATCTCCATAAAGAAAGGTATCTCCCTCATAATCACTGAAAACAGGTGCATTCCAGTGGTTTTTGATGCTCTTTTCAATGAGCGCTAAAAAACGTTGTTCCATAATGTTTAAAATTTTTAAAAATCATACAAAGATAGTGAATTATTATTAATTTACAATTATTATTTCTATTTTTGCGGAAATATTAAAAAAAAACTGATGAAAAGTAAAAGATTTCAGGGCGAATGGCCCAAAATAGGTATCCGTCCGACAATTGACGGACGGATGGGAGGCGTGCGCGAATCGCTCGAAAACCAGACCATTAACATGGCAAAAAGCGTAGTGGAGTTGCTGACAGCAAACTTAAAGTATCCGGACGGTATGCCGGTACAATGTATTATTGCCGATTCAACAATCGGTCGTGTGGCAGAAAGCGCAGCCTGCGCCGAACAGTTCAAAAAAGAAAATGTTGGCGTGACGATTACGGTAACACCCTGCTGGTGTTATGGCAGCGAAACAATGGATATGGACCCGCAAACGGTAAAAGCGGTATGGGGATTCAACGGGACTGAACGTCCCGGCGCGGTATATCTGGCGGCTGTTCTGGCTGCCCACGCGCAGAAAGGCTTGCCGGCATTTGGAATCTATGGTCACGATGTGAAGGATTCGACAGATACAAGTATTCCCTGTGATGTAGAAGAAAAACTGCTTCGTTTCGCACGCGCAGCCATGTCGGTGGCTATCATGCGCGGAAAATCATATCTGTCGATAGGCGCCGTTTGCATGGGTATTGCCGGATCGATTGTGAATACCGACTTCTTCGAGGATTATCTGGGAATGCGTTGCGAAGGGATTGATGAAGTGGAGATTATCCGTCGCATGACGTTAGGAATTTACGACAGGGATGAATACGAAAAAGCGCTGATTTGGGCGAAAGCGAATTGCAAGGAACACGAAGACATCTGCAACAGTCCCGATTTGCAGAAATCACGTGAGGAAAAAGATAAGGATTGGGAGTTTATCGTTAAAATGACGTTGATCGTGCGCGACCTGATGATCGGGAATCCGAAACTTACAGCAATGGGATTCGGTGAAGAAGCATTGGGACACAATGCGTTGGCAGGCGGTTTTCAGGGACAGCGCCAGTGGACTGACTTTTATCCGAACGGCGACTTTACGGAGGCGCTGTTAAACTCATCGTTCGACTGGACAGGTATCCGGCAGCCGTTTGTGCTGGCAACCGAGAATGACGCCCTGAACGGAACGGCGATGCTGTTCGGTTATCTTTTAACAAATACGGCGCAGATATTTGCCGATGTACGTACCTATTGGAGTCCTGAATCGGTTGAACGCGTGACCGGCAAAAAACTGGAAGGAAGAGCGGCAAACGGTATTATTCACCTGATTAATTCGGGCGCTGCGTCGCTGGACGGTTCAGCGCGTCAGTCGGATAGGGACGGTAATCCGGCGATGAAACCTTTCTGGGAAATCAGCGATGAAGAAGCGCAGGCTTGCCTGGACGCTACAAGCTGGGTGCCGGCTAATCGGGGATATTTCCGCGGTGGCGGTTTCTCGTCCAAGTTCCTGACGCGCCAGCACATGCCCTGTACGATGGTTCGCCTGAATTTGGTAAAAGGATTGGGACCTGTGCTGCAAATTGCGGAAGGATGGACGGTTGAATTAGACCCGGTATCTCATAAAATATTGGATGACCGTACGGATCGGGGCTGGCCTACCACCTGGTTTGCTCCACGCCTGAACGATACAGATGCCTTCAAGGATGTATATTCGGTAATGAATAACTGGGGCGCTAATCATGGTTCAATCAGTTACGGACATATTGGCGCTGACCTGATTACCCTGGCTTCAATGTTGCGAATACCTGTATGTATGCACAATGTGGAAGAAAAAGACATCTTCCGTCCGGCATCCTGGAATGCGTTCGGCATGGATAAGGAGGGCGCTGATTATCGGGCTTGTCAGGCTTACGGGGCGCTATACAAATAATTACGAATTATCGCACAACTGTCTTATTATGAAAGAAAAAATAAAAGTTGTTCCGAAAGCGCTGATTTTCCCGTTTATTCTGGTGACGACGCTGTTCGCTTTGTGGGGATTTGCCAACGATATTACCAATCCGATGGTAGCAGCCTTCAAAAATATTTTGTTGATTTCAAATTTTGAAAGTTCGCTGGTTCAGTTTGCTTTTTATGGAGGATATTGCTTCATGGCCATTCCTGCGGCGCTTTTTATAAAGAAGTATGACTACAAAAAAGGTATTTTGGTTGGCTTAGGACTGTACTCTATCGGGTGTTTTCTTTTTTTGCCGGCGGGTAACGCCATGGCTTTTTGGGCGTTTCTGATTGCCTATTTTATCATGACATGCGGTTTGGCGTTTCTGGAGACTACTTCGAATCCTTACATCCTTTCGATGGGGCCTGAAAAGACTTCTACGCAACGGCTAAACTTTTCTCAGGCGTTTAATCCAATGGGGTCGCTGACGGGTATGTTGATAGCGAGAGAATTGATCTTAGCCCGATTGAATCCGGCGACCGAAGCGGAAAGGGCTGAACTGTTAAGATTGAATCCGGAAGCGTTAACAGCCATACAAAAAGCGGATTTGAATGTGATTAGCGGTCCTTATCTTGTGTTGGGAGTAGTCGTTTTATTGTTTTTTATCATTTTCCTTGCATCAAAACTCCCAAAGGAACAGTCGGCAGCCGACTATTCTTCGGACAATAGCAACATGGCTACATTCAGAAGACTTTTTAAAAACAAACGTTACGTCAGTTCGGTAGTTGCACAGGCTTTTTATGTAGGCGTACAAATCATGGTCTGGACATTCATTATTCAATATGCCGAACATGAGTTGAGCATGCCGAAAGTACAGGCGCAAAAATATAATATGGTTGCTATGATTTTATTTGTTTCCAGCCGTTTTATCTGTACATTTCTGTTGAAATACATCAAGCCGAGCCGGTTATTGATGTTATTGGCAACAGGCGGCATTCTGTTTACTTCGGGCGTCATTTTCATCAAGGGAATGACCGGACTTTATTGCATGGTTGCCATCTCTGCCTGTATGTCGCTTATGTTTCCGACTATTTACGGCATTGCGCTTCGCGGATTGGGCGAAGATGCCAAGTTGGGATCGGCGGGTTTGATTTTTGCAATCGGTGGCGGATGCCTGATGCCTCCCTTGCAGGGATTGCTGATGGACAGGGCACACTGGTTTTCGTACCTGTCGTCGGTTCGGGTATCGTTTGTGTTGCCGTTAATTTGTTTTGTCGTCATCGCGATTTATGCTCATTTTGTAAACCGGCTGCATACAGAAGAGTAAAGTTTTTTTAACACGCTGTTGACACGGATTTTACGGATGAACACAGGTTTTCCGCAAATTTCTAAAAATCAGGATGGATATCGTTCTTGTCATATTTGCGTTCCTGCTGCTTTTATCGGGACTGATTGGTTCGATTATACCGGTATTGCCGGGACCGCCATTGAGTTTTGTAGGGCTGTTATTGCTGCAATGGAGTAGATATGGCGATTTTTCTGTTTCGTTCCTTTGGATAGCGGGGGTAATCACTTTGATTGTAACCGTTGCGGATTATTTTCTGCCTGCATGGATGGCGCGAAAGTTCGGAGGTTCGCGTTGGGCAACAGCAGGGGCATTGCTGGGGCTTTTGGCAGGTTTGTTCTTTTTTCCTCCGTTTGGATTTATCATGGGTTCATTTCTCGGCGCGCTGGGCGGCGAATTGATACATAACCGCACGGATAGCGCCAAAGCGTTAAAAGTAGCGCTTGGCGCGTTCCTTGCTTTTCTGTTTGGAACAGGAATCAAACTGATAATCAGTGTGGCGATGATGTATTACGCCATCACGGCAATAATTCTATAATCCGCTAAAATCTACATTGTCAAATAACAGGGACGGGATACGCCGACTTGACGTCAAACGCGCGTCATTACCTGCTTCAACAAGGTTATTCCATAGCGTAAGCATGTTGCCGGTAATGTTCATTTCAGATACGGGTTGCGTAAGCTTTCCGTTTTCGATTAGGAAGCCTTCGATACCGTAAGAGAAGTCACCGGTAGTAGGGTTGCAGTTGCCTCCATTGAAACCGGTAACCAAAATCCCTTTTTCCAGCGATTGTGCAAGCCCTTCTGCGTTTTTTGTTCCTGCGGGTATGGTCAGGATGGAAGAAGAACCGACAGTAATCGGCATATTCAGTTTGTTGGAATTGTAGGTATCAATGAAATAGATGTTTAGTACGCCTGACTCAAAGATATTCCGTTTTTTCGTTGCAATGCCTTCGCTATCGAAATATCGCGCACCCGATGATTTTACCAGGTGTGGATCGTCGACTAATGTCATCCTGTCATTGAACACTTTCTGATGCAGTTTGTCGAGCATGAATGAATTTTTTTGCTGTATGGAAGAACCATTGATGGCGCTCAGTACAGGCGACAGCAACTGATTAGCGCTCATAAACTCTACGATCATCGGCATTTTAGCGGATGCAACTTTCTTTTGTCCCAGCTTGTTTAGTGCACGTTCCAAAGCCTTTTGCCCGATACCGTCCCTTATCAGTTCATCATAATACAGGGATGATTCGTACCACCACGAACTTGGACGCGCATCGCCGTCGCCTTTTATATTGGCTTCAGCCGAGAGTGAAAAGCTGGAACCCGACGATTCGCCTTCAAATCCGTTACTTGCAATCCGGTAGTTGAAACTGTCACTGTCGGAGTAGGATGAATTGGCGGATATGACATGCTCATCCCTGTCCATGATTTCATCACAAATTTTCATGGCAAGGGCTACTTTGTCATCCGGCTGGATGGTTGGAAATTTAGGGTCATAAAGTTGTAAGTCTGCGCCGTTTCCCTTATAATACAAATCCGCGTTGGGTAGGGTACGCGCTTCATCCACTGCAAGGTATCGGATGGATTCAATACCGTTCCTGATAAAGTTTTCAAGCTCCCTTTTGTCGACGCGGTTGGTTGAAATGCTACCAAAACGGCCATCAGCAAACAGTTGTATGGAAAGTCCGTTTTCGGAAGCCTGCTGCAGGTTGTCAATCTTCATGTTACGTATTTCGAACGATGTATTCGAACTGTTGTACAGATTCAGGCGCACCGCCTGGCAACCGTTTTTAAGGGCATATTCCATTGCCCATTGCGCTAATTCTTTTTGTTTGTTCGTTATCATATTAACTTTCTCCTCCTACTGTAAGTTTACTGACTAAAGTTGACGGCATACCGAGCGTTACCGGGCAACCCTGCCCGTCTTTTCCGCATGTCCAGGCGCCCTCGTCCATTTCAAAGTTCGATGCAACCATTGTTATATCGGCCAGCGCTTTCGGGCCATTTCCGATGATATTGATGTCCTTGACGGGTTGTGTGAGTTTGCCGTTTTCGATGAGAAATCCGTTTTTGACATAGAAAGTAAAATCGCCTGCACCTATCTGTACCTGTCCGTTTGTGAATTTCGATACATAAACGCCGTTTTTTACAGATGCAATGAGTTCCTCCTCGCTGTATTTTCCTGCCTCCATATAGGTTGATCGCATCCTTGGGATTGGAATATTACGGAATGACTGACGTCGTCCGTTTCCGGTCGGGTCTACGTTGTAAAACTTCGCGCTGATACGATCGTGCAGATAGCTTGTGAGTATTCCTTCGCGCACAATATAGGTTTTTTGCCCCGGTACGCCTTCATCGTCGTTATTGACGGCTCCCCGGTTGAAAGGAATTGTTCCATCGTCAAGGATGTTGATATTGGAATCGCAAATTACCCTGTTCAATTTATCTGAAAAAATGGATGTGTTTTTTCTGTTGAAATCAGCTTCAAAAGCATGTCCGATTGCTTCGTGAAGCAAAATGCCCGATCCTCCGGCGCCCATCACGACAGGCATCTCACCGCCTTTCGGCTTAATTGCATCGAACAGGATGGACGTACTCTCTATGGATTCTCCGACAATGATATCCGTCATGTTGCCGGTTAGAAATTCGGCGCCCATGCGAAAGGCGCGCGTGGCGCCATTACTTTCCATTCTGGAGCCGTCGGACATGATACATTGTGCACCGAGAATGACCATCGGGCGGTAATCGTAGTAAAACTGTCCCTCCGAATTTAGGAACATGATATGCGATGCGCTGTCGTTCAGCGATGCAGAAACTTTTACAACCCGTCTGTCGGCGGCAAACATTTTATCATTTATCTGCTGAAGGTGAGGCATCCTGTTTTTTACCGTCAGCTCTTCCCATGCGGATTTTACCTGATACAAACTGTTTTGCACACTTACATCCGTAAAGCCGACCGGCGGCTTTGAAGCGCTTCCGTTTGCAATGCGTGCTGCCGTGCGCGCCGCCTTAAGCATCTCGTCAAGCGTAATATTTTCAATATAGGCATATCCGGACTGATCGCCCGAAACGACGCGCACACCCATTCCGAAATCAATGTTCGAGGAGGTACGGTTCACCTCCTGGTCCATTAGGGCAAGGCTATTTGAAAATGTATGCTCGAAAAACAAATCCGCATAATCGCCTCCTTTTTCCAATGCGGCAGAAATAACCTTTTTAAGTTGGCTTTCTGTCACGCCAAAATGATTCATTGCAAAATTTCGGGATGCAGTATCAGCCCCCGTCCCGTCGGTTTTGCATGAGTTCAACAATGATGGAGCAGCCAGTGTTCCTAACATAAGCCCTCCCGTTTTAATAAAATCCCGCCTGTTAAATAACATAAATAAATTTTCATAAATTAGTTTTTCTATTTCGGTGCAAATGTATGAAAAAGAATTGAGAAATTGAGAAGACAATACATAATCAAGAAAAAAGGGTGTCCATGATTGCCCCGAAAGGGCAATGGAAACAGGATAGGACATCACCCTATCATTCAGGCATACCGGTAATATTAGCCCTTCCGTCCCTCCGAATTTGCAATTTTCCGTCCTCCGTCCCTTCGGAGGTTATGATTATCAGCATTTGTAATGCAAAAAATTACTGTACCCGCTTATACAGGCGCTTTGTCAAACGGATTAATTAAATTTTATTATCTTTGTTTAGTTTTACGAATGAAAAAATTATTTTATATGCTAAAAATCAGATTTTTATACTGTGTTATTGTGTCGATCTTCGTATTTTCTTCAATAGAAGGACAGAACATTCTTCCTCCGGGTTTTCCCGACCGTTCGCCGGATTTGGACGTGTTACCCGGTTTTAAGTCGCCTCCTCCCGGATATGGCGAAGTGCCTTTCTGGTGGTGGACGGGCGAAGACCTGAACGTGGATCGGATGATAGGTCAGGTACGTGAACTGCATAAAAAGGGTATCAGCGGAGTGCAGGTGAATTATTCGCATCTGGATACGCCCGGATGGCTTAGCGACCAGGATCAGCCGAATATCTTTACGGATAAATGGTGGGAAGTATATGCGAAGATATCGGAGGAGTGTTCGAGATTGAACATGGGAATAGGCATGAGTACCTATACCATTGACTGGCCACAGGGTGCGCCGAACCTTTTCTATCAGCTTTTTTATCATAAGCCGGAATTAAATGCATACGAAATACGGCAGGGTATAAGTCAAAGGATTACAAACAGGGAAAGTGTTTCGCTTGAACTTTCAGTCGATCCGGTAGATTTTCAGGCAAGCGCCTGGGCAAGCGCCGATGATGCTGTAAAAGTAACGCCCGAATTGATTGCCGTGTGGGCATATCCGGTACAAAACGGTCAGATACGGCGAGGAGGAATGGACGTCACAGCGTTTGTTCAGTCCGGCCGGTTCGTTTGGACAGCGCCCGAAGGCGAATGGGAAATCAGGGAATACCTGTCGGTGAGAAAGCCGGGATCGATGAACCCGCTGCTTCCCGATGCAGGCGATATTATCATCAGGGGCTTCTTTCAGCAGTTTCAGGATCATGCGCCCGGCGGCTCATCCAAAGGATTAAACTATTTTTTCAATGACGAATTGCATATCGGATTGGGAAAATTTGCATGGAACAGTGATTTTGCAGCAGAATTTCACCAACGGAAAGGGTATTCGCTGTTTGAAGTACTTCCGGCCATGTGGGAAGATTTGGGCGACGTCACGCCAAAGGTACGCATGGATTATGCCGATGTACGTATGTCGCTGATGGAGGAACGCTATTTCAAACCTATTTTTGACTGGCATAACTCACGCGGGATGATTTTTGCCTGCGACCAGTCGAGCAGGGGGCTGTCGCCCGATGAGTTTGGCGATTACTTCCGGGCAGTGCGCTGGTACAGCGCGCCCGGGCACGATACGCCCGGTGGAAGAGCCGACCTGATCAAGGGAAAGGTATCCTCGTCCATTGCCAATCTCTATCAGAGACCCCGTGTATGGCTCGAAGGCTACCATAGCCTGGGATGGGGCGCAACCCCTGATCAGCTGATGTTTGCCACACGCGAAAACTATCTCTACGGCTGTAACCTGTTTTGCCTGCATGGCCTCTATTACAGCACCTACGGTTCGTTTTGGGAATGGGCGCCGCCCTGTTATCATTTTAGAATGCCCTACTGGAATCACATGGATGCGTTCCTTGGCTATTTCGACCGGCTGTCGTACCTGCTGAGTCAGGGGCATCAGGTTTGCGACGTGGCTATACTATATCCCGTTGCGCCCTACGAAGCGGAAATGGATGGCAGAAAAGCCCGCGATACAGCCTTTGCGTTTGGCCGTAACCTGATGGCGGCAGGTATCAACTTTGAATTTATCGACCATGAATCACTCGCCCGCGCGGTAATCGAAGACGGACTGTTGAAAGTGAAAGATGCAGGCGCTGCCTATAAGGCGCTGGTATTTCCGAATATGAGCGCAACGCGCTGGAGCAGTATCGAAAAAGCGGCAGACTTTACGCGGGGAGGCGGAAATGTATATGTTATCGGTTCGCTACCAAAAGCGTCCGACAGGGCAGGCCTGAATGACGGGGAATTGGACAGGTTGAATAATATCACATTCTCAGCCAACCGCCGCTTTTCAGAAACAAAAGAGGCTGTAGGAGCTGTCACAAAGGATTTTGTGCAGGATGTAAAAGGCATCGGACAAACCGTTAGGGCATTACACCGTAAAGCAGGCTTCCGCGATATATACATGGTGATGGATGCAGCCCCCGGCGCCATCGTCGAATTTCGGACAAAAGGGGCGGCTGAACTGTGGGATCCATGGACAGGAAATACATCGCCGCTCCGTGTTACAGGCGAAACGCCAACCGGAACGCAGGTTGAACTGCCATTGGAAACGTATGAAGCCGGTATCGTTGTATTTACCCCTGAAAAGGAACATGTCAATCCACAGGTTTCCAAGGCAAAGGTTGTAAAAGAAATTGATTTGCCGAAAGAATGGACAGTAAGTTTTATTCCTGCCATGGATAATACTTACGGAGATTTTCGGTTGCCTGTAACAGCCGATAACCAAATGATAGGCGTAGAGGCGCGGCGTTTTTCGTGGATGCCGGAAGCAAAAGAAGCAAGGGGTCATGACCTCTTGTCTGCATTTCCCGCTACCGGCGACAGCCATTGGGAGACAAAACTGTATGATTTCGGTACGCAGTTCCATATCCTGGGGCCGATACCGCAGGAGGCAGATATTCAGGAGCTTGAAAAAAAACTGACCGGAATGGATGTAGATGACCTTACGGAGCAGGTGTCCGTTTACTGTCAGGATTTCAGTTGGCAACCTTATGATTTCTCCTGGCGATGGGGTAGGGAAGGCGATCCGGGGCATCAGGGCTATCACGGATTAAAACGCACAGTGACCGACGATTTTCTATGTCTTGGGAAAAAGCAGGAAGCGTTGAACGAAACAAGATATGTTGATGAAATGGAGGGCGGACGTTATTTTCTCCGGACAACGGTGACTGTCGATCAGCCTGTAACGGTCGATATCCTTTACAGTACGGAACCGCCTGCCGACAAAAGCCATACCTCGCCGGTACTTACCCCTGCAACGATATACATGAACGGTAAAACGGTCACAAACACGAATGGCATCCGTCTTGAAAAGGGCGCAAATACGCTGCTTGTCCGTTACGACAATGCAGGTCGCGGTCATTTGGTCGTCAGGCGAAGCGATATTCCCGTACCTGCCGAAAAACAGCCACTTTCCATGCGCTGGACGAATGACAAAGGCGTGATTCCTTTCGACGTCACGGCAGGCAGGCAAACCGCCGAATGGTTTTGTTTTGTTACGGCTCCGGGTACAAACGCCATCAAACTGAAGGCTTTGGGAACAGTCGAGGCATGGATAGACGGAAAAAAGATGAAATCCGAAAAAGATGGCCGGTTCACGGTAAGCAAAACGCCGGATAAGGCGGCAGTGGTTGCGTTGCGTATTGTACCGGATGCGCCCGGAATAACCGGCGGAAGCCTGATACCGGAGCCTGTCCTGATTGAAACGAATGGCAAAGGTATCATGCCGTTAGGCGACTGGTCGGATTTTGGAATCCTGAACAATTATTCCGGCGGGGTACGTTATGCAAACAGTTTTCAAATGGATGTTAAAGACAGAAACAACCGTTCATTCATCGATTTGGGTCATGTTGTCGGAACAGCCGAAGTCTTTATTAACGGACAGTCAGCCGGCGTTCGGGTGGCAGCGCCCTGGAAACAGGATATAACGCCATTCGTCAAAAAAGGCAAAAATCGTATCGAAGTACTGATATATAATACATTAGCCAACCATTACCAGACCATTCCCTCAAGATATCGGGGCAGTCCGGCTTCAGGGCTGATTGGGCCGGTCAAAGTGATTGTAACGAATGAAAGTCTTTCTCAGCCACCTCTATAGGTGGGAAATGGGGTCGCTGTATATTTTTTGCTGCTCTCTCATCAGTTTTTGCATTTCATTTACTTTCTTTGAATATCGCGGTTGACTGGCCAGGTTGATAAGCTCCATAGGGTCATTTTTCAAATCAAACAACTGAATGGTCTCAACGCCATTCACGTGATATTCAATCAGTTTAAAATCATCTTGCCGCACAGCTCTTTGCAAATGGCGGTAGGCATAATACATGACCTCGCGTTTTTTTCGTGAAAGAACCGATTGAGATTCCACCGACGGCGGGACAGGGGTGTCCGTGAGTTCGCAGAGGGTTGGAAATATATCCTGCAGGTAGGTAAAACCCTCCTCTTTTTTACCGGCCTCGAATCCTTTACCTGCAAATACAAGCGGTACCTTTATGCTATGTTCATACAGATTCTGCTTTCCGAGAAGTCCGTGCTGACCGATGGCCAGTCCATTATCGGCAGCAAATACGATAATCGTATTTTCGTACAAACCCTTTGACATAAGCGCCTCTACGACACGACCTATTTGTTCATCCAGATGCGTTATCATCGCATAATACCGGAGAATTTCATTTTTCACTTCCGCCTTATCACGCGGAAAACCAAGCAGGACTTCATCCCTGATTCGCATCTCGCCGTTATCGAAAGGGTGTTCGGGCATAAAGTTCGCCGGCAGTTCTATTTTTGCCGTATCGTACATATCCATGTATTTCTGAGGCATTACGCGTGGGTCGTGCGGAGCCATATACGCCACATACATGAAAAAAGGATTTTTCCCGTCATAACGGTTAATAAACTCAATGGCCTGGTCACTGAACAGTTCGCTCGAATGTTTACCGCTGGTTATATGGTCGGCATTCCTGTAGGCAACCTGCTGTGTTTCAAAGCTGACCGTGTAGGGAATACGCGCTGCATACTCGCCTGAAAGGTCATAATCGTAGACCGGAACATTCCAGTGGTCTGCCATGCCTCCGAAAAATATTTCGCGCCCATCGCCGAAGCCGCGGTTAAACGCCTGTTGTCCATTGTGCCATTTGCCAATCCCGAAAGTCTGGTAACCGGCGTTTTTCAAGGTTTCGCCCATAAGGGTGTGTTCGCGGGGAATAGACTGCCCTTCGCGATCAAGCGAAAACAGATAGCGGCCGGTCATCAGCATGGCGCGACTGGGCATACTGACTGCACCGCTGGTACCGCCCATGATATAATTATTAATGTACGACGTTCCGCTTCGTACTAACTGATCAAGGTTGGGCGTGATGATCCCGTCATTGCCCAGTGCATGAATGGTGGTTGAGCGCATGTCGTCGGCAAACAGAAACAGTATGTTGGGACGCTGCGCATGAGCGGATTGTGCGCCTGCCAAGGATGGAGCCAGCAGGCAGGCGGCGGTTAGTGTGCCGGAAAGGTTATAAAGACTCATTTACGTTTATTTTGCTGCAAAATTACAAATATTTTTTTTACTGCAATTTTTTTTCGTGTTTTGAGGGTGCATTTGGCTAAGGCCGATTTTCAATTCAAATTGTCGCTTTTCAAGTTTTCCGTCATTGCGTAGGCAACTTGTTGTCGAAGCAATCCAGTGTAAGCGTTGTATACCGGATTGCCGACAGTCTGAATGAACGCATTGCCGATCAGTGGCCACTTTTTGCAGACAGTAGTTCCTCGAACGTCAATGGCTCGCGTGTCTTCGGAAGTATTGATTTTTATTCGACGCGCTTGGAAAATCCATTTTTTTTTGTACGTTTGCAAATTATAACTGGAGGATAATTGATATTTTGCATATATTACTAAAATATTATTTAAAATTATGAAAAATAATAAAAAAAATTACATTCAAAATTTGCTTTTCGAGCAAATACAAAAAACCTTACCGGCGAATGTTGCTTTGGTTAATGAAATTAGCGATTCTTTGAAGATCGGCGTAGATTCCGCATATCGAAGAATACGGGGAGACAAGCTGATAAATTTTGAAGAAACAGTAACGCTGTGCAGGCATTTCGGAATATCATTGGATTTATTTTTATCCAAAATGGATAAAAATACCATTCAATGTATATTTGCACCATTGGATATTAATGACTTCAGCAACTATTTGACTTATGCTCAGGAACTGTTGGCCGTATTGGAAAACATCAAATCGCTTTCAGATGGAGAAATCATTTTATCCGCTGCAGATATTCCGGCATTTCATTTTCTTGCTTATAAAGAACTTACCTATTTTTACCTTTTTTCATGGAATAAAAATATATGCAACTACAAAGATAATTTTGAAGAAATGTGCAAAATACTTGACTCTCATGATCTTGTAAAGTACTATGAAAAAATAAATATAAACTATCAGCAAATACCGTCTACTGAAGTATGGACCGCAAACACAATTGACCCGATTATTAAACTGTTAAACTATCATTCTGAAATGAAGCATTTTAATGATAAGCAAATACCCTTGCTCATCTGTGAACAGTTACTGGATTTGATGAATAAAGTGCAAAATCGAATGAATAATAGTACAATTGGCTCAAATAGAGTTCCTTATAAATTCTATATAAGTGAAATCGACATAGGTAATACTTACATTCTTTTTAAAAAACCTGGAAAAAGCAATTGTTTGATTAGACTGTTTACAATCAATGGTTTAAATATCGTTGATGAAAAATTTTGTCAAATGGTTGAAAATTGGATTTACAACTTGACAAAACGGTCTGTTTTAATAAGTGGTACATCTGAAAAAGAAGGATTCAAATTTTTTGATAACCAAAAGGAAAAAATAAAACATTTCATGAAATCCTTATAAATAAAGCCTTTAGAATTTCCTGTTAAATGATAGAGAAGGCAGTAATGGAACCATGACGAGCGCTTTATACTTACCGTCCTGATGGTAAACGGCATACGGGTTGTTTCTGCCCGTTGCGTTAAGCAGGGATAGCTGCCACGTTATTTCGCCCCTTTTCAGTTTTTTCACGAATGTATAATTCAGGTCTGTCCTGAAATAATCGCGTAGTCGGGTATTGGGTCCGTTGGGGATATAGCCCACTTCGATTATGCGGTATCTTTCCGCATAGCCGATCTGTTCGTGCGGTAATCCGGGGCTTGGGTACTCAATGTTCGGAATAAAGTATGGATAGCCCGTTTGGTAAAGCATGTTCAAAGAAACGGACGATTCAATATTTTCACGCTTGCTTATCTGGTAATTTCCAAATACGTTTATGCTGTGCGGGGCGTCGTACTTGAAAGGATAGATTCCGCTCTTGAAAGTGCGGTCTGATTTCGACAGGGTGTACGACGTCCACACCGAAAACCTGTTTTTTGCGTATTCGGCCATTAATTCAAGACCTTTCGAAGTTCCTTTCCCTGTCTCAAAGTCGGTGTGATAGTCGATATAGTACTCCAAATTTCTGATCAGCAGCAGGTTCGACATCTTTTTATAGTAAGCCTCGATGGAAAAAGTCAGTCTGGATGCCGGATAGTTCTTCCAGCCAAGCGATATTTGAGATGATTCCGGCAGTATTTTCTCCCTGTACGGTATCCAGTAATCCGTCCGTGCGCTGTAATTCATTTCATTAACAGTGTGAACCGGTTGATACATGCGGTCGAAAGCCATCATGAATTTGTTTTTCTCATTGAGATAGTAATTCACCTTTATGCGCGGCTCGAGGACGGTTCGCTTATACTGGCTATTGTCGTAGATGGAAACGCGAATGCCTGCATTCAAAAACCATCGCCTGTGATTAAATTCATCGTTGATATATCCCGAAAACCTGTCAAGAAACAAATTGTCATCATGATAGGACGTCCTTTTGTCATTCTTTATCCCGAAAACATAATCAGGGGTAAATTTTTGATGCGACCCTTCCAGTCCATAGAATAGTTTGTTTTTTTCTGAAACGTAATGCTCAAACGAAAATTTTACGCCTGATTCGGTCAGTAGGGACGAAGTACCGTTTTCTGTTTTCTCTTTTGTTTGAAAAGATTCCCTTTTTTTACTTCTGTGATAGTTGAAATTATCAAGTGTAGTATAATAGACTGTATTTGAATACAGCAGATTAGGTTTTAGTTGTGATGTGTATTTTAACGAAGTCATAAACGTTGTCCAGCCGAATCCGAATTTTTCTGTAAGTTTATTGCTTTTTTCTTTCTTTTTTTGTCCGACATACAGGTCGTCAAGCCCGTTGTAAACCTGCCACGAAAGATGGTTACGGTCGTTTATTTTCCATGAAATTTTTCCATTTATGTCGTAGAAACATAGTCCCACTAACAAGCTACTTTCATTTCCATTCATCGTTGCAACTCCGTTATAAAGCAGGTCGACGAAAGAGCGCCTTCCTGCGATGTTGTAACTGAGTTTTTCTTTTATGATGAAGCCGTCGGAAGCAAGCGTCCCCGCCAGTAAGCCCAAAGAAACGGATGTGTGATGTTTTTTGTAATCACCGTCCTTTAACGAAACGGCAACTATGCCGGACAGTTTTCCTCCATATTGAGTCGGGATTCCGCCTTTGTACAGTTCGACGTTATTGATGGCGTCAGCGTTGAAAATAGAAAAGAAACCAAAGGCATGGCTCTGATTGTAAACGGGAACGTCGTCGAGCAGGTATAGCGTCTGGTCGTTCGTACCTCCTCGAATATTAATTTGCGACGACCCTTCCATTCCCGATGATACGCCGGGTAGAAACTGCAATGTTTTTACGATGTCCCTTTCGCCGAAAAACGAAGGGGATATTTTCATTAACAGGGGATTTATCCGTATATTTCCAAGTCCGCCACTTTGCATGTTTTTTGCCCGCGAAGTTACGATTACTTCGCTTAACTGAATAGTGGAATTATACGCTTCGTTTTGCAGACTGTCGCTTTCAAACGTCAGTTGAGCGCCTGCTGGCAAAGAAAGCAGAAAAAAAGGTAACAGTAAACACTTTTTTATCATTTTATTAATCATGACCGCTCTCATTCTCCGGTATATCGATGAACATGTTCGTTTCATTCATCCCTGCAAATATGCCGAGACCGTTCTCAATATTGGAATAAACCTTTGAAGGCTGAAAAGCAGAGGCAAAATCGCTTCCTGATATTGTACCTGATTTTTGTTCGTTTACACTCATGCAAAACTGGTCGTATTCGAGACTTGCCGTTATGACTTTAACTTTAACTGTAGTCTTATATTCAACCGGTTCCGGTATTGCGTATGCATCATCGCCTGAAGCCTCGGACACATCATGAAAAATTTCAGGAAATAACCAGAAATAGGTTGTAGGTGAAAAAATCAGGTCGTCAAGAAGCGGTAAATTTTTATTTTTCACCCTTAGAAAATCACCATACGATATAGACCCGACCTCTTCATGTTGAAAGTAAGAAATCATTAATGATTTTGGTTTATCTACAAAAGCATTTTTCGTGTACAGTCCGCCACGCATAAATTCTTCCTGTTTTTCCTCCTTTTCAACTAACTCATAAGCAAAAACCAGCATCGCAATTTTTTCGGATGGCGGAATTTCAAATGAATTTAATTCTACAATATAACTTTCAACGAAGCAGTCGCACGTGCGAACGAAAGATTTACATTTTATTGCAGGAGGTACTTGCGTATCAGATTTTACGGCCTTTAGATTAATATACGAAGCCTCAATGGAATAGGTTTTATTTACTTTCGGAAAACAGTCAAGACTCAAAATTGAATCATTACAGATACCGTCATACAGTTTTTCATTCCCTTCCTTAAGTATTACCTGCACCCCTTCAAGCCCTGTATAGGAATATTTCTTATCCTTAATCTGTAGTTTGTGAAAAGTTATTTCTATTGGCTTTTCAGGATTCAAAATACCGTTTACAATAATACATTCGGGTTCGTTCGTCTGCAAATCGCCGAGAATGTAATCCACTTCGCAGGAACTGCCGACTAATAATAGAAAGAAAGTAAAAAATGATTTCAGATTCATACATGCTAAAAGGAAAAGGGAATAAATGCGGACAGTTGAATTTCACGGAATTTTCCTGATTTCAAATGCGACGCTTCAAACACGTTTACCAATCCGTATTTTCCACTTATTCCAATCTCTACAAATTTTAGATTATAAGCAATTTTTGCCACAACGGGAATGTCGAAATTGCTTTTTGAAAAATTAGAACCGTTTCCAAAACAGTATGCAGGCTCAAATCCTAATCCTGCGCTTACATTCTTTATTAACGAATAATTGGCTGTGCCGCCGACAGAAAAATATCCATTTATCAAATAACCGCCCCCCCATCTTTCGGAGAGTTCTTCTAAGGATTTTACGCCCAGATTAGCGTCTAAATCGTAGTGAAAAGATTTAGGGACGGGCGTTTTAAAGCGAAGACGGTAGCCAAGTGAAGCTCCGAATTTATAAGTAATGTATTCCCGAATAGCGTCCGTTTTATCAATAGTCGAATTAATTTTACCAGTTCCACCGTTAAGAACTATCCCGTGTTTTGAAATTTGGGCGCTCATATGCATAATGCTTATTAACGCCATTCCGGTAAATAAAAAAAACTTTTTCATATTTAGCTATCATTTTTGTTTATATAGTATCGCAAATCTCCAGAGTTTTAAAATAATTGCAAAGATACAATATTTATCCGAGAACTCGGATAATTGTAAAACTTTTGCAAACAAAGGTACAGGTATTCAAAGATGTAGAAAAATGAATTCTTACAAGCGTTTTTTATTATTTTCGCAAAAATTGCGTTTTAAAGGTTGTATCCATCGACAAATCAATTCTTTTTTCAAAATTTGCAATTTACCTTAGATCATATATTGCAGTTTGGCATTTTGTGCAAAAATAAAATATTCATTTATGAATAATTAATAAAAATAATTTTGCTTTTTGGACGGATTCCTGCCGTTTTCCTTACATAATACAAAAAAACTACTTAATCTATGAATACCAAATTATTATACCGGCATGGTGCATTTGGCTAAGGCCGATTTTCAATTCAAATTTTTGCGAATCGGCGGGAAATATATTACTTTTGTATCCTGAATGTAAAATCGGATAATCAATGAAAAAGCAAGTTATTTTTTTGGCAATGCTTTTATGCTGCTGTTCCTGCTACAAAAAAGAAAAATTAGTAATCGGCGGTAGCGGGTGGCAGCAAATTGCAATTGTAGACAAGGCTTCCGGACAGATCGAATGGAAACACGAACTGTCTGCAGGAGAAGAGTGTAATAAAGTGGAAATGACGCCGAAAGGACATATCCTGTATGCTTACAAACAGGGCGCCAAACTTATTGACCGCCAATATCAGGTTATCTGGGACTACAAAGCGAACGAAAGAGAAGAAATTCACTATGCCTCGTCACTGAAATCAGGTAATTTTTTGTTGGCTGCCTGCGGTAATCCTGCGCGGATTGTCGAGTTGGACAGCAAGGGCATTCCCGTCAGTGAAATCAAGTTCAATACAGCCATTCAAAATGCACACGGCCAGTTCCGTCATATCCTGAAAACACCTCATAACACGTATCTCATTCCGTTAATGGGAGAACGTGAAATAGTTGAAATGAACCGGGAGGGTACGCGTACAAAAAGCCTGCCATTCGACGGTAACCCCTTTTCCATCAAACTGACCAACGACGGTAACTGGTTGGTATCAACCGGAGATGGCGGGTCTTTAGTGGAAATAAATTCCAAAACGTTTGAGACCGTTCATAAGATCGAAACTGCTAAATTAAATTCGTGTTCCCTGCTATTTGTAGCAGAGGCAATCCGTTATAAAAACGGGAACACCTTGATAGCCAACTGGAACGGACATAGCAGAGACAAATCGCAACCGCTTTTATTGGAAATTAATCCGGCATATCAGGTCGTATGGCAATTACCCGGCAATCCTGAAATAAAAAATATATCTACTGTCTTTTCTTTTTTTGAATAGACAAAAATAAGTTATAAAATGAAGCGTTTCAAAAAAATACCTTACGGAATCACGAATTTCGAGAGCATACGGACAGAGAATTATGTTTATGTCGATAAAACCCGTTTTATTGAAAAGATTGAGAACGAGGCGACCAAATATCAGTTTCTGATTCGACCGCGAAAATTCGGAAAAAGCCTGTTTTTGTCTGTCCTCGACCATTATTATGATATCCGGCACAAAGACAGGTTTGAACAGCTCTTTGGCGATTTGTATATTAATCATCCCCTTCGAAAACAAAGCATCCATAAAGGACCTGGTCAATAATGGCGGTACCCCGGCAACCATTGTCAGGAAAGTTTCAATCATCAATCTGCACGACTCTAAAAATTTTCTTTCTCTGCTATTTTACATGGGCCTGGTTACGATTTCCGTAAACGGCGACAGAAGCCCGGTACTGAAAATCCCGAACTATTCAGTAAGGACAAATTATTGGGAATATATTGAGAATTTAATCGGCGAGGAAATACCTGAAGACACAAGGCTACCGTATCTTGCCGTGAGGTATTACAAAAACCGACTGGGTATGGGAGATAAAATACATAAAAGAGTCGGATGCGGGCAAAAGATCATTGATCGCTAAGAAGAAAAAGGAAGCGCTGGTACAGTTGCACCGCTATAAAGCAGCGCTGCCGTTCAGGGACAGAAAAGATGTCCGCTATCTGGCAGCGCTGTTTATCGGCAGGAAGAAGTACTGGATGGAGGAAGTCAGGTAATTTTTTAGAAAATATAACGCAGTCCCAATTGTAAATTCCAGGTTGCAGATACAGAACCCGGATCTTCAAAAGCGGATTTCATGTAGTTTTCACCTATTTTATTCATTGAAACAATGGCTTTGCCGGTATCAGCATCTCTTCCTTCAAACCTCAGCGGCGTAACTTGAAGATTAGAGCCTATATATCTCTTGTTTATTCCCCAACCGGAATTAATCATATTCGGTAAATTAATGATATCCAGACTCAATTGAAAGGCGTGACTTTGTTGACCTATCTTCATGCTGAAGTCTTGCAGGAAGCGGAAGTCGAGGCGACTGAAAAATGGCGTATAGGCGGCATATCGTTTTGCATATTCGCCTGCATGTTTTGTCAGATATGAATTATCTTTAGCAAAGGCGGAATAGGCGTTCCAGTCGTCGTCGCCGTTTCTCCAGATGACATCGTCCTTATTTTTAGGAATATACATCAGGTCGTTAACCGTACCGTCGTTATTTGCGTCCGTAGAGTACAGATAAGAAATGGCATTTCCGGTATTGCCGATGTAAAACAAAGAAAAAGTAGACTTGAAATGTTTCGCATATTCTATCTGATAGTTGGCGCCAACGATAATACGGTGAGGTGTGTTATCCATCGTCAAGCCTATTTCATCCGAATTGGGCGAATCGACTATATGGCGGTATCTCCACGCAGAATAGGGGTCGGAGCCGTTTTTGCCCACTACCTCTTCGGCATATGTATATGAATAGGCAATATTTCCACTTAACCCGTGGAAATACGGTAAAGTCAATTGGGCTGATAAGTTATAACCGTAACCCTTGTCGGTGTTACGCATCATTACTGCATAGCTGTAATTGGAGTTTATATTTCTTGGATCCTGCGTTGTATTCGGCCAATAGGGACGCGATTTATTTCCTTCCGATACTGTACTCTGAGGATTATTCAGGTTGATATTGTCGAAAGTAATCGCATTAATATCTTTTGTATAGATACCTTCCAAAGTGAGAACCATATCCAAAGGCAATTTAAAGTCGGCTGCAAAACTGCCCCGAAATACTTGCGGCAGTTTGAATTCCTTGTCAATAGCCGACAGATTTCCTCTTGCCACATTGGACTGAGGGAAGATATCGGCAATAGCCGGATTTTTTAATAAATTGTGCGCATCCGTTTCAAACGGCAATCTTGCCAACTGTTGCTGCGCTGCCTCGGAAGTACCGCTGATGGCTAACTGGTATTGTAGCATACCGCTGTTTTGCGGTTGATTGGTAAACCACACAAACGGGATGCGTCCGGTAAAAATACCCGCCCCGCCGCGTAATTTAATAGATTTACTTTCAGTAACATCGTAGTTGAACCCTACACGGGGCGACCATAAAATTTTGGTGGTAGGCCATGATCCGAATTCCATCTTTTCCCCGTCTCTGAAAGCATAATCTTTTACAAGCGGGTTATCGATTGCACCTGCAAGATACATCGGGGCATCAATACGCAACCCGTAAGTCAGCTTGAACGCTTGCGATAGGTGCCATTCATCCTGAAGATATGCTGAAAACTGCCCAAAGGTGAGTTCCGGAACATCATCGTATGTATATCCGTTAATTGGATAAGCCAGTGCAAAAGCAATAGGATGATAATCTGAATTGAAATCCATGCCGGCGCCTTCGCCGTTCGCATATCTTCTAAACGCATCCAAATCCTTAAAACGGTAATATCCTGTTCCCTGACGCCAGTAGCTGTTGCGCACGAATTGATTTTCATACGATAAACCGCCGGTAACGGTATGCGACCCCATACTGTATGTAACATTGTCCGTAATAATTAGAGTATTATTATTGACTATATTTTTATAAGAAAACAATTCATAACCGGCGCTCATCCTCACATTACCCTGGCTTGCATTGCCATCCATGATATCAACCATCGGAAAAATGGAACTGTTGGATTCGCGCGGCTGGTAATAATTTGTATAAGCTATCAATAAGTTATTGAACAGGCTATTCGTAAATCTACTGTTCAGTTCTGCGGTAATGGAGTTAAGATAACCTATTGCTCCGTATTGTGAATTTTCAAACGACATACCGCCGGTTGCCGAATGACGGCTGCCGCTAATGCTTGGAGAAACATCGCCCGAAGTACTGGGTCTGGAAAAACTGCCTGCTTTGGAGTAATTATAACGTATCGTAGCTTTGTGATCCTGCGTGATATTCCAGTCGACCTTGGCCAGTAATTTTTGACTGCTTTCATTATCGCCTCCCCATTTTTCATAACGTCCTGTCTTATAGCCAAACTTACTGTTCAAAAAATCCGAAAACTCCTGCATCTGCGCGCCCGTAACATTTTTGTTTACATTCGGGTCGCTTACATCCCTGCCGGGACCGCCTGCCAGCAGGGTATTACCAGGCGTCAGATTGTTCTCCAATTCAGCGCTTACAAAGAAGAACAATTTGTTCCTGATAATCGGCCCGCCAAGGGTCAGTCCATATATTTGCCGCTCGGAATCGTTGACAGTTAATTTGGTGTCTTTTATTTTTGTGCCGTTCATGTCCTGGTTCCGGAAATAGGAAAAAGCTGAACCATGGAAGTCATTGGTTCCGGATTTGGTTACTATGTTCACGCCGGCTCCGGTAAAATTGGATTGGCGGACATCGTAGGGCGCAACTGCTACCTGCATTTCTTCGATGGCATCCATGCTGATCGGGTCGGCGCTGTTAGCGCCGGGTCCAGGCATGGGATTGTTGTTCAATCCAAAATTGTTATTAAAATTAGCGCCATCTATGGAAATATTTGTTGCATAAGCCGGGCGACCGCCAAACGAACCGGTACCGGAAGCATAAGGCGACAGTTTTGTGTAATCGCCCAAACTCCTGTTAATAGAAGGAATTAATGACATCTGGCGACCGTTGATATTTGTCATTGAACCGGTTCTGCTGCCTGCAAATTTGGAGGCGCGGGCGGTGACCACCACTTCACTCAACGCGGTTTGCGTTTCTGACATTTGAGCGTCAAATACATACGTTTCTCCCAATTGCAGAAATACGTCGCCTTTCGTGAAATCGCTAAAACCAATATACTGAACTGATACTGTATACGGGCCTCCGGTTCTCATACCCTGAATCGTGTAACGTCCATCGTTGTTGGTAGTTACAACATACAGCGTACCGGAAGGCTCATGGGTTGCTCTGATTAACGCTCCGGGTAATATATCGCTGCCGTCGCTTACCCGTCCGCTGATTGATGAGGTTGTTACCTGCGCATTACCTGTTTGCCAGCATACAAACAGCGTCAGTAACATCAGTTTGAAAGTCTTCATTTTTTTCATAAGAGATAATTGTTTTTTAGTTTAAAAAATTTATAGTTTTCGGCTGTAAAAGTACAAAATGTATTTCAAAGACTGTTTAAAAATATATTAAGTTTTTATTAAGAATTTACAGTTCGAACCAAAAGCGGCTGCCTTTGCCCGGTTCGCTTTCTACTTGAAGGCGGCTGCCGTGTTTTTCAAGAAATTCCCTGCTGATAATCATACCCAGACCGGTTCTTTGCTTGCTAACATATCCGGTCAGCGATTGTGCGCGGTCGGGACTGAACAGGTTTTGAATCTGTTCGGCGGTCATGCCTGTGCCGGTATCGGTTATGGATATGGTGTATCCTGTATTTTCCGTAGAGACGGGGCGCGCCCCGTCTCTACAACGGAAAAACGGTTCGACCGCCAGCGTTACCTGTCCGCCGTCGGGGGTGAATTTGAGGGCATTGGTCACTATGTTGCGTATCACGGTGATGAGCATGTCGCTGTCGCCTGTAACGAGGGCATGTTTTGGCAGGTCGATGTTGAGGCGGATGTTTTTGACGTCGGCCATGTATTGCAGCAGTGCAAGGTCGGTTTGAAGGTTAGTGGAGAGGTCGAACGTGCAGGGCAGATACGGCATTCGTCCTGTTTGTACATGCGCCCAGTTAAGCAGGTTGTAGAGCAAATCCACCTGGTGGTCGGCTGCTGTAAGCAGGCTCTTGTAGTATTTGCGGAGTGTTTCGTTATCCCATTGGCCGACGCTGTCAAGTAAGGTCTGAAGGGCGGCGCGCTGGGAGATGGCGGGGTTTTTCAGGTCGTGCGAGATGATGCTGAAGAACTTGTCTTTGAGGGCGTTGGTTTCGACCAATATGCGGTTGCGGCGGTTGCGGAGGCGAATAATAGATGCGAGTAGCGTAAGCAGCAGTCCGGCGGCAACGATTACGCCGATATAGATCAGTTGGCGCGTTCTGTGTCGGCTTATTTCCGACTGTTGGCGTTCGATTTCGAGCTGTTTTTCGGCAGTTTGGTAGCGAACCTGAAAATCGTTGATCTGCTGTTGGGTGGTTGCCTTAAAAACACTGTCGTTGAGAATGGCGTATCTGTTCAGGTAAACATACGACATGTTGGACTTGGGATCAAACGTGTTGTATGTTTCGCTTAACAGTCTGCAGGCATTGAGTTGAATGGTCAAATAGCTGTTTTCTTCGGCGATTTGTTCGCATTGTTGAAGTGTTGCGATGGCCTCGCCGTACTGTTGCGCTTTCATTTGCAGCCTCCCGAGCTGCAACAGCGTAGCGGCAGTTTTAAATGGCTGCACGTTTTTTTCATAAAAAACGAACGCTTTACGGTAACAGTTTGCCGCGTTATCCAAACTGTCTAATTCGTAATAGATATCACCCATCGTGGCATAATGAGCGGCAATGCGCTCTTCCTTCAGGGTTTGCGATTCAATTTTTTCGTCGTATTGCAACGCCTCTTTTATCAGCTGCAACGCTTTGGGCGCCTCGTTAATTTTTGAATATTCGATTGCTAACTGCGCAAGACGGTTGGCGTAGTTCAGCGGGCGGTTGAACGGACGTTCCACCTTCTCTGCCTCTTCAAAAAAATGAATCGCCATCTCAGGTTTATTCCATTGGCTATATACTACGCCCAAGTTGTTGAGCGTGCTACTCAGCCCTTCGCTGTCGCCTGCGTTCTTTTCCCATTCATAACACTTCATCATATACGCTACCGCATTCCCGTAATCGCCCGTTCGGGCATAATTGCTGCCAATGTTGCTATTGATCAGATTAAACGACTCTTCATCCCCGATTTTTTCGTAATTGACGAGCGCCAACTTGTAAAATTCCGTGCTTTTGGCGAAATTTTCTTTTTCATACGAATAATAGGCGCCCATTGCGTCATATACGGTTGCAAGAATAAACGCTTCATCATCGTTGGTTTTCAAGGTAACCAACGGGTCAAAATAATCGTTTTCATACACATATTTCATGATTTCATTGGCGGCGCCGATACGGGTTCCGCCTCTTGAAGCGCTGAAAACGGCATACAAACTGTCAATGTCCTGCGCCTGCGCCTGCGCCTGCCATGCTATGGGAAGCAGCAGAGCAATGATAAATGCCTTCAGCGATAAAAACTTCGTAAAAAAACGACGCTTGCCGT
>Ga0082212_10002367_pt1 | contig 27515 bp, 21 predicted proteins | sample TergutNt197P3_FD_71548 | JGI IMG/M metagenome (GOLD analysis project Ga0082212, IMG submission 71548) | Neocapritermes taracua P3 segment gut microbial communities from Petit-Saut dam, French Guiana - Nt197 P3 | ecosystem: Host-associated > Arthropoda: Insects > Digestive system > Gut ...
AGTTCCTGAAGCTTGGGCTGAAGCCTGGTCGTTTGCATCGTCCCTCGTTTGCTTTTCATTTGGAACGGCAGCAAAATGACTTTTACCACGATCGCAAAAAACACAATTGCCCAGCCGTAGTTATTGAAAAGCTCGTAAAGGAGCATCAGCAGCATGCCGAAAGGTTTCGCTATAGAGTTAAGCATAGTATCTCCTATAATAAGCGGCTAGCCTGGCAGTCAAGGCACCGGATCGTAGCCGCCTTTGTGGAAGGGGTGGCATTTCAGAACCCGCCTGAACGAGAGCCAGCCGCCCTTTGCTGCTCCGTACTTCTCGATGGCCTCAAGCGCATACGCCGAACACGTCGGCGTAAACCTGCATTTCGGCGCCGACATGGGCGAAACCCGCTTTCTGTAAAACTTCACCACGGCGGTAAGCGCCCTTGCGGCAGTTGTCATATTCTCCCGGCTCCCAGCCCCGGCGCCTGCGCATTGCTGGCAACGCAGAGGTTCAGCTTTCTGAACGCTGCGAGGACCGAAGACTCGATTTCCCGGTATCCTGCATAGCGGCTCCTGACCCTTGCAACAATCACAATATCGTATCCCGCAGACAAGATGTGTTCATTCAGCCTGTAGATCTCTTTCAAGCGGCGGCGTACCCGGTTGCGCTGCACTGCCCCGCCGATTTTCGTGCTTACCGTGACTCCAAGGCGGTTTTCCTGTCTGCCGTTGCGCCTGCAATAAACGACAGCGCACTGTGACGCTGTGCTTTTACCTTTGTTGTACAGTCTTTTGAACTCATGATTCTTTTTGAGAGCCGACGTAAACCTCACTGCATTTTTCTCCGAAACCAGTAGTTCGCTCAGTAGTTCGCAAGGAACCTGCCGACTACCTAAGCAGAGAGTTTTTCCCTGCATTTCGCGCGGCGGCGCGCAAGCACTTTACGTCCGTTCTTTGTTGACATGCGTTTGCGGAAACCATGTTCCTTAGAGCGATGCCTCTTCTTTGGCTGATATGTTCTGAGCATTATTCTTTCCTCCAACTTGTATAGCGCAGCAATTGCAAAGCAATCTTTGCAAATACACTTATTTATCGCGTATTCACGCGGAGATTAATTATATAATGCGCCCACGCCGCTGTCAACCGCTTTTTCATAGTACATGCTTTTTCATAGAACAGGGATTCGGGCAGAAACTACGCTGAAAAAAAACCTGCCGCCGTAAGCACGCAATACGCTTTACGGAAACAGGTTGCCGGAAGCTATACCTACACGGGGGCGTCACTTTTTCCCGTCTTTTGACACATTCACCTCTCCCACAAAGCTGGTAAGATGGTGCAGCGCAACATCATTGAGCGTCTTTGTTCCCTCGATCAACTCATTCAACTGGAGCGGATTGCTGACGCCAACGTCAAAAAAGTCTTTTTGTGAAATCCCGAGAAAATCACATATCTCAAAAAACGACTGCATAGACGGGTATGCTATCTTGTTTTCGATCTTGTTTATATAGTTCGCATTCTGCCCGAGAGAAAGGCTCATCCCCCTGGCGGAAACGCCTTTGTACGCTCGCAGCTTGGCGAGGCGTTCCCCGAAATTATCCAGTTTCATGCCTCACCACCCCTGTCAGTCATTATATGTTACAAAGGCGGCCTACCCTACGTATATGGTAATGTATTTGCGTTGACGTAGCGCATCACATGATGTATATTCGGTTTTGATGTATGAATTCAGAAGTGGTGGGCAAAAAGTGGCATGACTGACAACGAATACGCTTCAAAAATATACTGCTGGGTCTTCGGTGTTGCAATGGACAACGGCGACACATACACACGCGGCGTCCTCGACGCCATTGGCACTCTGGATGAGCGAGACAGGCAAGCTCTTGAGTGCTTCTTCCGTAAAGGAATGACATATGAGCAAACAGGGGTCTTCATAGGGAACATCCGGAAAGAGGTAGTGCGCAGCATTATCAGTAAGGCAAAGCTGAAACTCCGCCACCCGCACAGGGCGAATCGCATGAGTGTGACAAAACTCATCCGGCAAAAGGAAAAACAACTGGAAGACGCCGAACTCACGATCGCTGAACTGCACAACAGGATCGGGCGGCTCACGTACGGGAACACGATCGGCAGCAACATCAGTGCGGACTTTGCTTCGAGAAAAAAAGGCATCGGCGAGATCGGGTTCTCTTCAAGGATTCTCAACCATCTTCTCGCTGAAGGCATTACCACTGTCGAAGCGCTTACCGGGCTCGAATCCCTCGATATACTGATGGCCAGGCGCGGCTTCGGACAAAAATCACAGGACGAGATCGTCACAAAAATGCGCTTGCATGGCTACGCGGAATGGGCGGATAATCTGGTAAGATAATTTTATCACGCTTTTCTACACTTCGCCATGTTTTTCATCAATATTTTACAACTATTATACATTTTTTTGTTACAGTGTTTACTGCTTCAAAAAGAATCAGCCATCCATCCATCCTCTTGAGGAGGCTGACAGCTGCTTTTTGGGATTTATTTATAAAGCGGTTGCTTAACGATTGTATGTGAACTGCTGGCAATTTGAAACGCAATTGTCACGTATTATGCGTTTCTTTTTCTAGTAACCGCATGTATAATGGGTCGCGCTAAACAGTTAAGCGGGCACTTGATGAACGATCCTGCATCTTGTATTGTGGAGATACCATTTGATGAGAATACTCAGGCTGACGATCTTTATAGCAATACTGCTGCTGCTCGCAGCGGTATTTGCCTTTGTCGGAGAGCTGTCCGACAAGGCTTCCGCGCCTTATCTGTATGAATCAAACGTCTCAGCCGGCGCAGACTCCAACGGAGACATAGGCTCATCCGCCGGAGGATCGCAAACAGTAAGCCCGCCCCCCATCGGCAGCGGCGCATCTGGTGCAAGCCCTGCGGCAACAGACAACGATGCTGCAAACGGAGCCCCCGGATCATGGGATGCAAACCCGCCGCTGGGGCAATCCCCGCCGGGCGGCGCGGATCCCGCGCCGGAGCAAGAATACATTACAGTCGAAATAGACGAGTTTTACCTGCACAAGGGCAGCCTGCTGCTGATAAACCACGACAACAGGTTCGAGCCGCCCGCCTACCCCGACCTGGTGCTGATAAGCGATTTTAAAACTTCTTCTTACAGGATCACGGACTCAAAATTGCGGCTATCCTACTCGATAATGCCGCATTTGAACAAAATGATGGACGACTTCAGCAGCGAAACCGGGAGCAGTGCGGTAACAATAATCAGCGCCTACCGAGACAACGACAAGCAGCAGGCAATACTAAACGAATACATTGCGCTTGTCGGAGCGGCAGAAGCCGGAAAATGGGCGTCTCCTCCGGGGTACAGTGAGCACCATACAGGAATGGCGTTCGATTTGGGCGTCTATTCGGGAGGCTCAGTCAAGGCGTTTTACGGGACGGGAGCCTATGCGTGGTTTAAAGAGAACGCATACAAATATGGCTTCATCCTAAGATACCCGCCGGATAAGACGGACATAACAAGAATCGCAAACGAACCGTGGCATTACAGGTATGTTGGCGACGTGCATGCTTTCATTATGAAAGAAAACGACTTGTGCCTGGAAGAGTACATCGGGTTCATAATGGACCACCCTCCCGAGGGCAGCTACAAAATCGAGTACGGCGCAGATACGTACGAAGTATTTTTCACCCAAAGCTCTGAGTTTAGCGTTCCGAAAGGCTGCGAATATACAATATCAGGCAACAACTCAGACGGGTACATAATAACGGTGAAAACAGAGCTGCCGATCGAATGAACCGGCAGCCCTGCTTTATTATGGCTATGTTAGGCAGCATTTCGGGACTGCTGTGAAGCAGAGTTATAGCGCAGCCTTACTTATATGCTCCGTACTTAAGGGTCGTATCGAACATCGCATGCAGATTCTCTCTCGGACACCTGTCCACAGGTATCGAGACGTCCATCATGAACCCGCCTCCCGGAGCGCAGATATCAAGCAGCCTTTTTGTCTCGTCTGCTATCTTTTCCGGCGTGCCGTACATCAGAAGGGAAGTTGGAAGGTTGCCGTTTATACACGCCACCTTGCCTACAGTCTCCTTGGCCCGCTTCATATCGACCTTCTCAAACATATAGATCACCTTGCCGGGAGGAACGTCGCAAAGCTGCTCAAGCCTGGTGTTATAGTTGCCTTCAGTGAAAATGTAAGGGGTAATATTGTTGTCTATGCATGCCATGATCAGCGCTTTCAGCCCCGGCCAGTAGAACTTTTCATAGTCAGCCGGGCTCATAAACTCATCGACGCCCATGTGCAGCGGAATCAGGAAATACTCGCGCCCCATTTCTACAGCGCTGCCGAGCGCGTTCCTCAGCATCAGCCCCTGCATGGTGTTCACGGCCTCCATAAGTTCCTCGGGCCGCTCCTTAACATCGACGATAGTGTTGATCATGCCGCGGAATGTATCCGCAAGCATATCGAACGGGCATGTCGTTCCAAGTTGCGGGCCGAGCACGAACCCTTCGTCCTCAATTACTTGCGCGATGATTCCCCCGCCAATCAGCCAGTCGAGGGAGTGTTTCCCCGACTCCGCCAGTGCGTCGAATGCCTGGCGCACCTCCGGGTCTGCAAACGGCACGGTTGCTGAAAACATGCCGAACTCGATCGGGTTTTGAAGGTTGATTTTTGCAAGCCCCGCAAGCTTCTTGTTCCTCCTGGGGAACCATTTTGTCAATATGAAATGCGTCGGGTCGAAGCAGAACTCGCCGTATTCGTCTTCAGACATATACTCGCCGTCCAGGTACTGGTAGCTCTCGTTGAGACCAATACCATGCTCAAAGCCGGGAAGCTTCAGGAACTCCGACCCCAGCGCCAGCGAAGCGAGGCCCGGATACACTGCGGGGGGCCAAACGATGTCAGCGTCGTATTCTTCCAGGTATGCCTTGATTCCGGGTATGGAGTTGCGGACGTCCATGAGCGTTGCATAACTGGGTATGCCATAGGCGGAGCCATAGAAAAAGCCAAGCTTTGGAGCAAGCGGCACGCGGTCGCCTTCTTTAAGCGCTGTGGCTGCGTCTACACGCTTTCTGCGTGCGTTGAATTTTTCCTGTTTTGTCATTTGCTGAACCTCCTCACATAAATGCAATTCCGTCTACCGGGCATGCTTCAATCTACCACACGGAACGGCATTATGTCAATTATTGGCTCCGCTCCGTTTGCGCAAAATATTGCTGTAAATGATAAACACAGCGAAAACCGCCAGCAGCACGACGATGCCCGCCCCGGATACCATGAGCGGGGACTGCGCCGTGTCGAAGCCCAGGCGCGCCAGCAGTTCTGTATAAGCGCTCGCACTGAATGCCCCGAAGCTGCACACAGCCATATTGACGCCTGAAAAAAGACCTATGTTCTCTTTCTTCACATAATAGCTAACTTCCAGCAGCACAGCAATATTGATCATCGCTATGCCGCCCCCCGCCATCGCCGAGCCTGCCATCAGCATAGTCAGGCTGCCCGCCATCGACGCAATAACCATTCCCGCTGCGCTTATCGCCAGTGCGAAGGTGAGCGAAAACCTCCTGAAAGCTCTGGTGATAAACCCGAACAGTATCCCCGCAGCAGCACCCGCGATAGTGTTGACAATAAGCACAAGCCCGGCAGTAGATGCGCCCTCGATACCCAGTTCCGACAGGATGAATGAAACATTGATCTGGATGGGGAACGTCATTAGCATAAAAATAAAGTTGAACACGACAAAGAACAAGCATTTGGGCGGAAACCTCTCCCAAAAGCTTGTCTTTTTCTGTTCCTCTGCCTTTGCTTCCGCATCACTCGCACCCGCAGCCGTTTCCGCCGCATCGTCAGTCAATGGAATACTTGGCAGCAGCAGCAGTACTATTGCCATTGGAACAAGGCTCAGGATGTGGATCAGGTAGACGTAATGCCACCCGCGCACCCCGAAAACCCCGCCCAGCAGTGTATAAGCGATCGTGCTGATATACATCGAAGCCGTATTGATACCAATGACCCTTGCGCGCTTATCCTCTCCGTAAAGCCTGAAAATAAGCGATGAGCTCAGGGGCGTCATAAAACCCATGGCAAGCCCGAACACCCCGCGCATAACAAGAATCGCAGCAAAACCCTGTATGAAAAAAATCGCAGTACCTGAAATCGCCATGACAAGCGTTGCAATTGTCAGGTGCGTTTTATATCCGATCTTCCTGCCGACGATCGCGCCGCCGATAAGGCATGTCGCGATAAGCGTGAGGTTCGGCATGGTAAACGCGAGCTTGGCAGTGTTCTCCGACAGATCCATCGTGCGCGCCATATCGCTGAGCGTCGTGATAATGGGATTCCCCGCAACAGTCAGCCACGGCAGCAGCATTACAGCGACTATCATATATTTGCCTGATATTTGCTTCTTCATGCAGGTAATATATCATAGACAACCGTAGACAACAATAGTCGTCTCTTGTATAATTCTATAACAGTGCGATTCATTTTATTTATATTGGAGGAACTTGTAATGAGCGGACCAAAATATGAGGAGTTTGCAAAGAAATACGTGAAGACAGGCAGCGGGGTGATCGTTCCCAAGGAGAAAAATCCGTTCAAGCAAATGCGCACAGACACCTTCAGGCTTGTAAACGCGCCCGGCTTCGGCGGGTTTGGCGGAAGCGTCGACTGGTCGTACATCCATGCGCCGGTGAACATGTACCCGAAGCTGAAAGTCTCCGAACAGGCGCGGCATCTTACGATCCTCGGGGGCGACCCGGTCAACTACCTCAAGCTGCACGGCGAAGTGGAAGTGACGCTCGGCCGCAGCAAGGATAATTTGAGCACATACAAGTATACTGAGTCCGTGAACGTGTATATATCAAAGGGCATGTACTACAACATCAACATTACGAAGATAGACGACCCGAAATACCCGATACATTTCAACGAGTTTATCAACGGCGAAGGCGCGCCTGTGATAAGCAACCCCGAAAAGGGCACAAACGATAAACCCGGTTCTGAAAGCCGTATCACCGTCGGAGAGGAACTGTGGGCGAAAACGCAGCCCCACCACGAAGTCGTCTACCCTGTCGTTTATGTCGGCAGCGCTCAGTTCGGCTCGTCAGCGCCGGTGCGCAGAACATGGATGCCGGTCTCAGACCCGCACACGCTGGCTAACAAAGCGCATTACCATGAGTATCTTGAATACATCGTGTTCTACGGCAGCGACCCGGACAATATTTCCGACCTGGGCGGGACCGTGGAATTCACTATCGGCGAGGAAAAAGACGACCTCACGGTTTTCACGATCACAGAATCGACTATTTTCTACGTCAAACCAGGCCTTTGGCACAGTCCGATGGTTTTCACAGAAATTAAAGACCCAAAAAAACCGATAATTTTCTGTGAAGTGTCCTACGCAGCATCCTTCGGCCCCGAAGCCGGCAACACAGTCTGGATCGACGGCGAGCCGCCTAAGGTAACCACTGACTAAATCCCACCATCATCTTTACATCGTCTCTTTCCGCCCAGCCTTGCGTCTTTTTCGCTTAAATACACCAAGTATTCGCGCTAAAAACCCTTTTCCGTACGCCGCTGAAAACTCTTCTGACGTTCCTGTTACTAGCGGTAACGTCATACATGCTTTTTTTCAGCTTAGCCGAGTATACAGTGACGTCGCGTGAGTATGCGCAAGCGGATTCAGGCTTGAACTCGATTCTTTTACGTTTTTGCCGGAAGCCATGGACAACAATGACTATATAACTGGCCATGGCACGCCTGATGGCAGGAATGCGCGCGCAACGGTTTACCATTCCGAGCATTACCTTGACGATGCTTACAATTACGATTTTCTCGAAAGCCTTGTTCCGGGCGAGCGGTACATATTAGTAGGACGCGCAACGGTCGCCAATCTTAAAGATATCGAGTACTTAACATATCTCCTGACGTGATAAGAATGGACACGTCCGAGTACCTGAGGAGGCCTGCTGACAATGGCGACGGGGTCGAGTATATAAAGCAGCCGTACTGTGAAAGTACGATCAAATCCCTTGCCTGTAATGAGCAGATCGTCACAGTAGTCATGACGAACGATGTAGGGCGCTACACGGGCGGAGAAACAGAGATTGAGTTCCTTGAGGGTTACGGTCCATCGACGATGAGCACTGTCGGCAGAGGGCTTGACAGAGTCAACAGCAGCTCAGACGACTGGGGGTACGAACAAATCTTCGAGCGCGTCGAATACACAGTGTTTGCGCCGGACGCAGCTGCGTTCAAAGAATTCGCATACAAGACGATGCCCCATATAACGCGAATGAACCAGGCTGCGGCATTCGAGTTGGACACCGGCGAAGCGGACAACATGCTGCGTATGCTGGCACTGCTCGACGGGCTGTACCCGATAGCGCTCGCGGTAGCAGTAGTCATGGCAGGCCTTTTCCCAGGCCTGATCGTAATGCAGTCCGACAGGGAAGCAGCAATTATGCGCGTGCTGGGTACCACTAAGAAACGCTCCCGCGCGATGCTGCTGCTTGAGCAGATCGCGCTCTGCCTTGCCGGGCTAGTCTGCGCCGCAGCGCTGCTTGCAGCTGTAAACAGCAGCGTAGTAGCAGATTATGCACAACCCCTTGGCGCTTATACAGTAATACATCTGGTTGCATGCATCGCCGGCGCATTGATCTGCTCCATCACTATAACAAGGCGCAGCCCAATTAAGCTGCTGCAAGTGAAGGAATAAGAATGAGCCCTACCCCTCTTCCATGAGCTTCAACATCAGCTCATGCCTTTGAGGAATACGGCGGGAAAGCGCTACAGGTTTATAGTTGGAATCGATAAAACCGTGCCCGGACTCGCCCTCTGCCAGCACTGTGCCGTCTTGGTTGATAATGCTATACGCCATCCTGAAGCGGACGCCTGTGTATTTGGTCATGCTGACGCGGACCGTAAAAACGTCGCCATATGCGGCAAAATGCTTGAATTTGACGCTAATATCAGTGACCGGGCACATCACGCCGTAACTCTCGGTCACTGTATACGCAAGATCAGCCTCATTGAAGAAGAAATCCCTCGCTTCTTCCATCCATCGGACATAATTTGAATGGTGGACAACGCCCATCTTGTCAGTTTCATAATAGTAGACCGCCCGCGAGTATTCGTACATTGCAAATCACCTGCCCTACATTATTAACTATCTAACTTACTATCTAATATCATATACAGAGCGCACCTTAAACTTCTCCAATGGCTCCGGTTTGCCTTCGAGGATTTCGATCACAGCGCTGCCGGCGTTGAGGTCGAAAAAATTATCCGACAAAATATAGTCGCCGTCGTCGGAATACACTTCAATACTCTTTGCATAGGCGTCCGCTGTTACTTTGAGCATGCTGCCCACACGCCAGACTGACAAATGCGGGTCGCGGAAGTCAAAATGCTTGGGGCTGCAGAACAGAGCCGTGCCTGATGATAATACTTCGCCATCTGTTTCAAACTCGTAGCTTATATAGTTCGACAGCTCGTCGCAATCTGAGAAATCCATCTCATCAAACCAGACCGATGACAGCGCAGGAACTTCAACATACTCACTGCCGCTCTTGAGCGCCGTTCCGGACGGGTCGCGCAATGCCCATGACGCCGTTCCGCAGACGGCGTTCATTGTTTCGTTTGCAACGGAAAGGCGCGCCGCTTTGCGGATCGGCTCCGGCTGGCTTACGCAGAATGGCCTTTCTGTCATCTCCCCGGTCTCCTCACAGGACATCATGACAGGGGCGAAGAAGCGTTTTGCGTAATAGTGCAGAGCTTTCCGTCGCCCGAAGTAGTCAATGGACGACCACGAGGCAACGGGCCAAATATCATTGAGCTGCCAGTAGACAGCGCCCATGCAACGTCCCCTGTTGCGCCGCCAGTGCTCGACGCCGTAGCGCATAGCATCCGCCTGCATGAGCTGCGTCGCGTAGAGCAGTGTTTCAAAATCAGAGGGATAGAGATACAAAGCGGAGAGGTAGGTCAATATCTTCCCGTTTGCCCCTGGATTGCGCTGGTGCATTTCCATCACCCGGGAGAAGATGTTCCTGTCTTCGGGCAAAGTGAACGACTTTACTGTCTTCATACCCGGGAAACTTTGAAACCCGAACTCGGATGCATAGCGGAAGTGGAATTTCCTGTATTCGCTGAACGGCTTGTTCCCGTGCCAGACGTCCCAATAATGCGTGTCGCCGCGATTTTCATCATTCGGGGCGTCGAACCCGCCGCCGGACGAGGGGGAAGCAGGCCAATAGAATGTCTGAGGGTCAAGCTCACCGCAAATCTCCGGGATGAACCCCTCGTACATTTGCGTATAGAAAGCGCCCTGCTGCGGCGTGTGTTCATATGTGCCGTCTGCGAAGAACATCTCCATTTCGTTGTTTCCGCACCATAAACCTAGCGATGCATGGTGGCGTAGCCGCTTTACATTATCCGCGATCTCGGCCCTTATTGTCGCCTCAAAACCATCAGACGACTCATAGACTGCACAGGCAAACATGAAATCCTGCCAGACCACCAGCCCAAGCTCGTCGCAGATATCGTAGAAAAAGTCGTCGGGGTAATAGCCTCCTCCCCAGACGCGGATTGTGTTGAAGTTGGCAGCGACGCATTCCTGTAATAAGCGGCGCGTCCTTTCGGAGGTTACGCGCGACAGTATATTGTCTTCCGGAACATAATCGGCCCCCATTGAAAAGAACTGCGCGTCATTGACGGTCAGCGCAAACGATTCGCCCCATTCATCCTTTTCACGGGTCACCGTCATTGTCCGCAGACCAATGCGACGTTCCCAGACATCCTGCAACTCACCGCCGACAGATAACTCGGCGCGCACGGTGTACAGCGGGTGATCGCCAAATCCGTTTGGCCACCAGAGGCAAGGACCTTTAATCACGATCGAGCTGCCGTCTGAGTGTAGCACCTTTCCATCGGGGCATGTTACGAAAATGGCGATGCTGGCGCCGGGCGCTTTTTCAGGAGCAGCGGCGCTTTGTTTGTCGTCTGACATCGTTATTACGGCAGCACCTGTAACCTCAGTCTCGAACGACAATTCCACTTCTCCATCGCTGTGTTTCTGCGTTACGTAAACGCTGTCAATGCGGCCTTTACCAATATATACGACAGATATATCGCGCCAAATGCCGGCGTCCGGAAGCCTCGGCCCCCAATCCCAGCCGAACATGCAGTGAGCTTTGCGAAGGTGCGGAAATCCACGCATACTGTCGTCGGATCCTGTCAGGTGCACTTGGCGGTCGCGTTCCTCTATATATCTCGTCGGCGATTGAAAAACCATCGCTAGTTCATTCCCCGTCGGCTTGACTGCATTCGTAATATCAAACTCCCAGATTCTGTGCATGTTGTCGGTATTGCCAAGAAAAATCCCGTTGAGCCACACATCGCACAGCGTGTCCAAGCCTTCACAACGCAGAAGTATTTTTTCACCGCTATGAATACTGCTCCCGGCTTCCGGTTCCAAATCAAAGGAGCGGGTGAAAGTGAAATCGCCGTCCATGACGGCTAGCGCATCAAGTTCATTCATTCGATAATACGGATCCGGGATTTTCCCCTGCTCCATCAGCGCGGCATATACCGAGCCGGGCACGCTCGCCGCCAGCTTTTCGCCGGAAAGCGGTCCGCCGGAAATACCAAGCTGCCAAATGCCATTTAGTGACTGTGCTTTCACGCGACAACCTCCATTTCAAGTGTTATCAGTGAGCAGAGCTATCCGCAATAATACCCCGAGTCCGGGCACGCTTTTATTAACTCAAACTACAAACCTGTTTCGCTTTCCCGCCGTATTCCTCAAAGGCATGAGCTGATGCTGAAGCTCATGGAAGAGGGGTAGGGCTAGTCATCTGTAATGCCGTCCTCTTGTTTATAGTAATATCTGCTGACTTCTCCAGTCTGCGCACTGAATACTCGCGCATATGAACCAAATAACCGTACATCGAAGAGTTATTCGTTGAATGTAGTTCGACACTCCGCAACAAAATCGCTCAGCACATTATTGAGTTTTTGCTTAAACTAAGTCGTACTGTCAAAAATTTGTGTGCACAATCAACTTAAGCTGTCAGCGATGTACACGGAATCACATAGACGCCTTCCGGCGTTCTTCTGCAAAACTCCGCCTTTCCGACGAGAACAGCCATGAATGCGGGTTCTGGATGCTGTGCAAGCGGATTAGACGTGACTTTGTTTTTCAAACGCATCAAATTGCTGACGCCATCAGGCACCTTGTTCTCGCTCAGCTTGATTTCCAGCGCCGCCCACCGGCCATCCCGAAGCTCGATTATCGCATCGACTTCAAGATTGTCGGAATCTCTGTAGTATTTCACGGCATCCGGCAGAGCGGAATCCATGCACGAGGCGTATGTCCGTAAGTCGCGCAGACATAATTCCTCAAATAATCGTCCGAATAATTGACCATCATTAAGCAGTCGATCTTTCCCCGCTCCAAGCAGAGCCGCAGGCAACGAAGGATCCACAAAACAGCGGATCGGCTTCACACGTACCCGAGATTTTGAGCGGATGGGCGCGTCCCAACCATACATATCTTCGATTATAAACCGATCCTTAAATATATTGACCAACCTTTCGATAGTCTGCCTTGACGCAACTTCGTCTTTACTCCCGGCGTCGCCCTCAATAATATCACCTGCAATCGTTTTGTGCGCGACAGCTTGCCCGATATTCCGCGCAAGAGAAACAAGCAAGCGCCGGAGCCTGTATTCGTTCGAGCCGTTCTTATCTCCTATTGACGATAACAGTGTATCTATATATTGGTTCGGAATAAGCTGCGCTGAGTCTATATCCAAACTAATAGAGCCCGGCCACCCGCCTTTACAAATCAGCTCGGCGATCCTTTGAAGATCAGTATGCGTGCGCGCTTTATTAAACTCGCCGTTAAACAATCCACTGAGCGAGACATGCCCGTCTGAGTCTCCTGTTTCAAAAAGGCTCATAGGCCTGAGCCTAATGCGCGATATGCGCCCGGTGCCGCTATGGGTAGTTTCGTCTTTCTTCGGAGTTGAGGAACCAGTAAGAATGTACATCCCGCGCTCGCCACCGCTGGAGTCCACAGCCAATCGTACTGTGTCCCACAGCATAGGAATCTCCTGCCACTCGTCAATAATATGCGGTTTATCCCCAACCAGAGCGAGACTGTGATCAGCCTCGATCAGCGACCTGACGCCGAAGTTTGACAGATTTATCATGCTGGCGCCGTGCGCTTCCGCCATCCATGTCTTCCCGCACCATATACTACCGACTATTTCGACCGCGCCAAACGCGCGCAGATGCTTCTTGAGTGTCGCGTCCAGTAGTCTGTCTCTGTATCCTTCAGTGCGCAGTGTCATGTTTTTCCTCCAATTTCGTTGCTATCTGAGCGTTTTACAGCGTGTTTTCCTTGATATTATCAGAACAAAGCACGCCCTGTCAACAAAATAGAGGACTTTCATGTAACATTTCAGAGGACTTTCACGTAACATAATAGAGGACTCCAAACCGCATCATTATCCGGTGACTTGTAAATACTCACAATATTGCGGTTATAGTCAATATAATCACCAATTTAGTTGTAATAGTTTCGCTATATCAACAGTATTATTGCGGTTTTATCCGCCATAATACTCCGGAACCTGGACTTTTGTGCTGTAGCTGTCACGACTGATATTGTCTTTCGGGTAGTTCGGATAGTTATTTGCTTGCGCGTAGACGTCGGTCCACGCAAGAAGTTCCTTGTAATTACTGTAGTCGGCCCAATATGAGGGAACCAGTCTGCTGGCATAGGTATTGCCAGGAGGGTTATCGTGCTTGTTTGCCCACTCAGGCCATAACGTCTCCGGCGACGACTGGCCTGTCATAAAGGCATACAGAGCGCACCATACCGGCTCTGCGGAGATTATCAGCGGCGTATAATACATTCCAATGCACGCGTCGAGCATACTCACATTCCAATCAGGGATGCTGTCTATCAATGTGTTCCATATGCCCTGTTCCCATTGCAGTATAAGCCGCCCCTCACCGCCGCTTGTTGCTATTGCAGTGTTATCCGTAAGCCCGTTTTCGTAGATGCTCGCTGCTGCGCCTGACACAAATGGCTCGCCATATGCATAGCTAAGATTACTTAAAGTGATCCAGCCGAACTCATCCAGCGGAACGTCCGGCCATTTTTGCTCTCTATACTCAAGCAGTTTATACGGAATGGAAGCTCCCGCCGCGTAAGGGTCGCTATTTATTTGCGGATATAGGAGCGGACCGGCAGGGTTGACATAATCATAATCTTTAGACTCAAAGATACCAGACATCCATGTGACATTTAGTTCGTCTAGTACTTCTATCACACGGCTGTAATGGTCGCCATAGATCGGCTGAACAGGGTAGACGTCCACGATCAAGCCGTCGTTTTGCTCAGCGATTGCAGGCAGCGCAGCGAGCATTGCGTCCAGACTATAGTTAAAATCCCGCATACCAAGGTATTCACAGTTCGTCAGCTGCGCCCAGTGCCCCAGGCACTCGCTGAAAAGCTTGGTAGATGTGCTTACTCCAACTGAAACATACGTGACTTTGAACCTCGGCATAACGGAATGATCGAAGTCTGGATCAAACACACCGGTTTCGCCATTGAAAAACGGAAGCGCTTTACCGTCATCATCCGCTGTGCTATTATCCGACGTGGCTCTGTCAGCGGCAGCGTCCGCAATACCGCCATCCATTTTGACGGTCTCACCGACGCTGCCGCTGTCATTACATCCGTTTAGCGTTGCAATAATTAACAAGGCGAAGGCTACAGCTAAAAAACGCCTCATTTGCCTTATCTGTTTCCAATGTCTGTGATGTAGCAGTCGAAGGTTTTGCATTTATCAAGCAAGGTGGCTTTGTCTGGGAATTTGCCGCCGTTTTCCGCCATGTTTGCCTCGATCTCTTCGCAGAGGTCCTGCAAGCGGGCGCCGCAGTCCATGTCGTAAACCTGCGCATCCTCTAAGACTTCAAAGCCAAAGGGGTTGTACGGCGGGATGAAAATGATGTTTTCTTTTTCTGCTGTAAACTCCAGTGTCTCGGTCGCTGATGTCTTGACCCAGCATTTCAGCTTGCCGCCAGTAACGTAGAACACCCTGTACTCTGGGCGGAAGTTATCCCACTCGCAGTAGAACCCGGGCTTCATGAAGAGTTCCCATACCTCTTTAACCCCGGCTGTTTCATATTTCGCGATCTTCAGATGCATCTTTATGCCGTTATATTCATGCTCGCGCAGCGCGTAGCCTGACGGCCGGAGCTGCTGTACCTGCTCTTTCGGGAAATCGACCTGCACGGGAACAGTCCGCATGCCGACGCCGCCGTTGGCTTTGCGGAACAAATCCTGGAATTCAGGGTCTTCAAACGCGCCGGGGAAGTTAGCTTGAATGCGCATTCTGGGCGTCGTAAGCGAGTATTGTTGGTCAATGCCCATGAACATGATGTTCAGCCTGCTCTCCGGCTCTATCGGAATGAAGCTGTGCCCCATCCAGGGCTGGATATGCAGGATGTCTCCGGGGCCCATTGTGAAACCTCGGCCCATGCAATTGCACAGGAACTTCCCTTGGCTGATGAAGAATGTCTCTGTGCCGGTGCTGTGCTCGTGGTAGTTTACCATTCTGGTCGATGGTTCATGGAACTGCATGCAGTCGAGCTCGTTTTTTTGGAGCGCTGTCACCGGGTCGTGGAACATCCTATAGTATATGCCCTCTTTGTCGGTGACTTTCACGCAGTCCTCCGGAACTTCCATTCGGATCAGGTACTCGTTTTTCATGATTAACTCCTTTTTATTATATGTTTTCAGTGTTAATGCAAACTTTTGTAATGGGGCTGCAGTGCAGTGTAGAGTTTACGGTAAAGGGCGTGGCTCCGGGCGTACTCGCGGCCTGCTGCGGCGTCCGGCTCGGCGGTGCTTGTACGTTCTATGAGAGCTCCGCATACCTCGGGTACGGACGAATAAGCTCCAGCGCCGACTGCGGCGAGCATTGCCGCGCCGAGAGCCGGGCCGTCCGTCGTTTGCGCGGTCACAACGCGTGTTTCGAATACGTCCGCCGTCATTTCGCGCCAGAATCTGCTTCCCATGCCGCCGCCGCACGCTGTTATCTCTTCAAACCGCATACCCATCTCTATGATTATATCGTAGCAGTCGCGCAAAGAATAAGTTACGCCTTCGATAACGGAGCGCGTCATATGGGATGGCGTATGCGCCGATGAAAGGCCGATAAACGCGCCGCGCGCATCCGGGTCGAGATGCGGCGACCGCTCCCCGTTCAGGTACGGCAGGAAAAAGAGCCCGTTCGCACCGACAGGCGCTTGCGCCGCCATTTTGTCAAGTTCTTCGTATGGCTTTCCCGGGAGGAAGTTGTCGCGGTACCACTTGAGCGACATGCCCGCAGCCAGCGTCACGCCCATTATGTGCCACTCGCCCGGAACGGCGCTGCAGAACGAATGCACCCTGCCGCCTTTGTCTGAGCGCATCTGCGATGTGTGCGCGAACACGACTCCGGAAGACCCAATCGTTATGAATGCTTGCCCGTCGCACGCTACTCCGGTTCCGACAGCGGCCGCTGCATTGTCGCCTGCTCCTGCGACTACGGGCGTTCCGGGCGGAAGCCCTGTGAGCGCAGCTGCTGTTTTTGATATCCTGCCTGCTATTTCCGGAGACTCATACAGGGTTCCCAGCCATGAGCTATCTATATCAAGCTTCGATAATACTTCGCTGTCCCATGTGCGTTTTGCGACATTGAGAAGCCCTGTGCCAGACGCGTCTGACATATCTGATGCGTTCTCCCCTGTCAGTACGTACCGAATGTAGTCTTTAGGGAGCATGGTTTTTGAGATTTGGGCGTAGACTCCGGGCATGTTTTTCCGCACCCACAGGATTTTTGGCGATGTGAAGCCTGTCAGCGCGGGGTTTGCTGTCAGCTCGATCAAGCGCTCTGCGCCTATTAACTCGGTTATTTCCTCGCATTCCGCAGCTGTCCGCTGGTCGCACCAGAGAAGGGCTGGACAAAGAATATTGTCCGCCTTGTCAAGGCAAACCAGTCCGTGCATTTGCCCGGTCAGGCCAAGGGCTTTGATGCTTGACGGTTCGTACCCTGCCAGAACCTCGCAAATCGTTTCGATCGCAGCGCTGCGCCACAGAGCGGGGTCCTGCTCTGCCCAGCCGTTTTGCGGTATGCTGAGCGGGTATTCGCGGGTCGCGGAGCAGAGAACGCGGCCGGTTTCGTCCATAAGCAGTGTTTTTGTGCCTGAGGTCCCGACGTCGATTCCTATGTACATGCTCTCTCCTTTTTGCGGTTCGGAGGCCGCAATGCCGGTTTTTCTATCCATGATTGATGCTGATGCAAACGGAATTATGCCCGCTAAGCTCAGCAGTGCGAGCGTCCGGCTGCCCAGTACCAATGTGCAGTTCAAAACTTGTGCCGCCCGAGATGCGTTCGCCTTTGTCGTTTATTACGGTGAATGCACTGTCCGGTATGGGTATTTCTATGGTCTTTTCTTCCCCTGAAGCAAAGTGCTCTTTTTTAAATGCGCATAAACTCGGATGCAGCGGAGCGAACTCCGAGCCAGGTTTTATATACACCTGTAGAACATCCTTTGTTGCAACAGTTCCCTTATTTTCAGCAATCACTGTCATTGCGCCTGCTTTTGGGTCGTAGCTTGCAGCTTTTACAACAACATTACCGTATGTCAAGCCGTATCCGAATGGGTAAAGCACATTGCCGGTGTAGTAGCGGTAAGTGCGGTTCGCCATTGAGTAGTCAGTGAACAATGGCAGGTCTTCGGCGGAGTTATAGAAGGTCACGGGCAATTTGCCGCATGGTGATGCATCGCCGAAAAGCAGCTTTGCAACTGCTTTTCCTCCAAGCGCGCCGGGATACCACGCGTTCAAAATAGCGCCTACATTTTTAGCGTTTTGCGCGTCACGCAGGTCTATGGAGCTGCCTGCCATCAGAATCAAGACTATGGGTTTACCAGTGTCGATAATTGTCTTCAATAGCCTGCGTTGGGGTTCAGGCAGCTTCAAATCTGTCTTGTCACCGTCGAACTGCATATTTTCTGTGTGCGCTTCCTCGCCTTCGATGGTTTCGTCCAAGCCAAGCACGAGTATTGCCGCGTCGCAGTATTCAACTGTTTCGGCTGCTTCAGCAAGGAGCTGCGCCGGTGGTTCCACGAGCCATGCGTCCGTGAGCTTGCAGCCTTCAGAATAGTGGACTGAAAAGATTTCCATAGCGTCATCGCTCCGTGAATTATCGGCGTCCAGATATTCGCGCAGGCCATCAGCTATCGTTATGCTCTGCGCGGCATTGCCGTAGTAGTTGCCCTTTAACGCAATGCGGCTGTCGGCGTTCGGGCCTATCACAGCTATCCGTTTGAATTTGGATTTGTCAAGCGGGAGCAGCCCGTCGTTTTTCAGCAATACGCAACTTTCTGCGGCTGCGCGGACACTCAGCGCTCTGTGCTCGCGGCTGTCGACTGCATCGAACTTTATGCTGTCAAACTCGCTCCCGTCGCCAAGTATGCCCAACTTGAAGCGAGTTGCCATAAGCCGCGATGCTGATGTACGAATCTCATCTTCTGTTATGAGTCCGTGTTTGTAAGTCTCCATAAGCGAGCTGTAGACGCTGCCGCAGTTCAAGTCGCAGCCGGCTTTGAGTGCAAGGGCTGCGGACTCTTCCAGAATTTGTGTGATTTTGTGATGTTCGTGAATGTCGAGCAGGGCCCAGCAGTCGGAGACGACATGGCCGCCGAAACCCCATCTGCCCCGAAGGATGTCGACAAGCAATAGCTGCGAAGCGCAGCATGGCTCTCCAAGCGTGCGATTGTATGCACCCATCACTGCTTCCACGCCTGCCTCTGTGACGCATGCTTCAAACGCGGGGAGGTATGTCTCGAACAAGTCTTTTTGGCTGCACACCGCATTGAACTCGTGGCGTATCGCTTCAGGCCCCGAATGTACAGCGTAGTGTTTAGCGCAGGCTGCAGTTTTCATTACTTCGCCTTCACCCTGCAAGCCGTTAATGAAAGCTATTCCCAGGCGGGCTGTGAGGTGCGGGTCTTCGCCGTATGTCTCGTGCCCGCGCCCCCAGCGGGGGTCGCGGAAGATGTTGATGTTGGGCGACCAGAATGTCAGCCCCTTGTAGCGCCCTCTGTCGCCGCGGCGGGAGGCATAATTATACTTTGCTCTGGCTTCGGTTGCTATTGTTTCTGCGATAGTTTTCAGCAAGTCCGTATCAAAGGATGCTGCCATGGCTATCGCTTGCGGAAAACTTGTGGCGGTTCCGGCGCGCGCGACGCCGTGAAGCGCTTCGTTCCACCAATTGTACTCCGGTATGCCCAGGCGCGGGATCGCAGGCGCTTCGAAGCACATTTGCGAGGCGGCTTCTTCAACTGTCATCTGCGCGACAAGCGCAGCCGCTTTTTCAGCGTACTCATGTTTTTTTGCCTCTGTCATTGAAAACACCTCCACCTCTCGATATTGACTCATTCTAGCATAGCGCGGTGAAAAAAACCATACAGTTACCTTGAATCTGAGGGTGACTCTTGGTATAATTTGACAAATACTTTTCGGGAGGAGAGAAAAAGTGGATATTAGTCCGGTCATGTCTAAATTCGGGTTTGGACACCGAAACGCAAAACACATCATCATAGACCACAAAGGCGAGCTATGGCTCGCAATGGCTCCTGTCGCGGTAGGGGGCTTTCTGGCTATGGGCCTGACGGGCGCGCCGGGGATGCTCAGGGTCGAGCCGCTGGATAACGGCAAACTAGCACCCTTCAGCTACACTGCAACGGAATCGCTCCTGAAACTGGAGACGAAAAAGGGCGCAGTCGCGGAGTTTGCTATCGACACAGACGCGCAGGCAATCAGGATCACTGGCAACTCAGCATTCAGGCTCAATGCTGTTGAGCCCGCAATGCGTATTTCAACGCTCAACACTCCGGAAGGCGTTGTGATCAGCGCAGGCGCAAACCGCTATTTCATAGTTGCTGTAAAGGGAAAAATGACATTTGACGACTCATATATTCTCGACGAATTCCGCAATGCCACTCCGGTCGTCGAAGTCGAGCCTGTAAAAGGTGTATTCGAGCTTTGTGTATATGAGCTACCCGAACACTCCAAGGCGCCTGCGCTCAAAAAGACGCTCAGTGAATGCGCCGCTGCAAGCGGTGCGGATTTCAAGTCTTTTGTGAACTCACTGGTGGACATTCCATCGGACTGGAACGACGTCAAGGAGAAAATGGCGTATCCGATCTGGCTTTGCCATCGGTACATGGCAAGTGAGTACGAAGTGATCGTAGAAAACAAGTACAACTCAAAAAACACAGACTCACAGCTGATGTCGATCGCTTCGATGGCGTTCAAGGATGCAAGAAGGGCAGTCGATATGATTCTCGCCTACCCTGCCGATATGCCGCCTGTAGCGGGGATTGCCGCCGCCAGGCTGCTCAGCGAAAACATGCTCAATGACTCCAGGGGTGAGATATACCGCGTATATTCGACGCTTGAAGCTGTTGCGAGGAAGTGTATCAATGAGCGTACAGCGGATAGGGAAGGGCTCAGCTTCTATGCATACCGTTTCGAAAGCGGCAGGAAGGATTCGCCGGAGTTCTTTAATGCCGGGGAGCCGGTCCTAGCGCCCGACTTGAACGCATATCTTATCGTCGTAAGCGATGTGATCGGCAAACTTGCGAAGATGGAGTACGACACTGGTATCGGTGAAAAATGGGAAGCGCGTTCAAAAGCCCTATCGTCAAAACTGATTGCCGAGTTGTGGGATGGAGAGAACTTCATAGGTAAAAATGCATATACAGGAGAAGTCTCCGGGCCGGATGATTTCCTCTCGCTGATCCCGATAGTCCTTGGCGCGCGCCTGCCTAAGGAAATAATTAGCAAACTCGCTGCGAAGATAGACACAAAAGCAGCCGACAGTGCAGTCGGGTTCCTGCTTGCAGGCGGGCTGTTCGATGCTGGCGAGAAGAAAGCTGCCGCCGATATTGCGAAAAAAGCCCTGACCAGGGCGCGCAAGGATGGGATCGAGTGCCCGTTCTACGGCGCGTCTCTGTTAGCGCTTTCGCATAAAGTTCTTTAGAGAGGGAGGGTGATAAGAATGTTTGGTACTTATGAACGATTCAATCTCATTCGATGCTCATTCGGACGCAGAGCCTCCAATACATATATCGCTGAGGATTTCTACAAACCCGGTATGCTGCGTCTCGGAAACAACTGGACCGGGGAGTCGGTAAACATTTCGGATTTCCTGTTTGACATAAAGCTTACCGAAAACGCGGCTCCGGTGAAATACACATACTCTGCTGACGAAGGCTCGGTCTTGCTGGAAAATGACGAAGCTTGCGCAGAGATAGCGCTGACGGACCGCTCACATTTCAGGATGCAAGGCTGCAACGCCGGAATCAGACTTGAACTTCGCTCAGCCTCCGGGCGCGGCGCCGTTGCGTGCCGCGGAATATATGCCTTGCCCGACGGGAGCGGCTGGGAGGGCGAGTTCGGCCGTTTCGGGAAGCTGCTTTTCAAAGCGCTGTCGGGCAGCATGGATGTGACCGCAATATTCGATAATGCGAAAAACGAATACTCGCTCGTGAGGATCGATTTTCTCCCCGACTCCGCAACCGGCGAGTTTGATGCGGCGATCCACGACTACAGAGAAGACAAGCCGTATGCATTCGGCGAGTACGAGGAGTTTGAGGAGCTGGTCGCCGATAATTACGAGGATTTCGAAGACTTCACCGGAACTTATTCAACGCCTGCTCCGGGTTACGAGGAAATGGCGAGATATGCGATGTGGCTTGTCTGGATAAACAAGACGAAAGCCATCGGACGATTCAAAGAGCCGCATATCCTGTTCCAAAATGCGTGGTCATGCACAGCGGCGCCGTGGCAGCAGAGCTACAACGCCATGGCAATGCTCGGCGATCCCTATGAGGCGTGGCGCCTGATATGCGTCATGTTCCTCTACCAGAACGACGAGACGGGTATGATCCCGAACATGATGACATACTCGAACCCTCCCGCCGGCGGCACACAGCCAGCGTTCCAAGGATTTGCACTCGATTACCTTATCCGGAAGCTGGACGACTGGTTCATTTCCTCGGATGAAGCGGAACGCATGTATCCGAAGCTTTCCGCATGGGCGAACTACTGGACGACATACCATAACGCGGGGTTCGGCGACGACGTGCTCGCGCTTAACAGTACGCATGAATCCGGCTGGGATGATTCTTCGCTGTTCCAGGACGGGTTCCCGGTGGTCGACCCTTGCGCCATCGCATTCCTGATCTTGCTCATGGAGTCTGTCGCACTGCTCGCCAGCAAGTCTCATTCATATAATGACGAACACGGCGGCTGGATGGCAAGAGCGAAGAAATTGACCGATACTCTTGTAAAAGATTATTGGGACGGTGAGAAATTCGTCTCAAAAGTCAAAGGCAAGAAGGTCGATGCGCTCAGCCTCGCAAACTATCAGCCTATAATCCTTGGGAAGAGGCTGCCGCAGAACATCATCGACAAAGTGGCGGAGAAGCTCACGCAGGAGGATCATCTTCTCACTGATATCGGGCTTGCGTCGGAAAGCATGCAAAGCAAGCGCGCGACGTTCGGTATTTCATTCGTCTGCGGGCGCGTCGTAGGGCCGCAGAACATGATCTTGACAGTCGGGCTGCAGGCAGCGGGCAAGCAGAAGGAAGCGGACATGATCGCCCGCCGTTACTGCGACCATACGAACCGCGAGGGCATAGTCCTCGGCTACGCGCCGCTGAACTTCTACAAACACAACGGGGCGGAAGCCGCGCAGCAGATCCCGCCGATAGCCACAGACGGCTGGGCATGGAGCCCGTGGAGCGCCAACAGCTTCCTTACAATGGTAACGGGGGTTATTGGGAAGTAAAAACCTGTCACCGCTCCCAGCGCCGGGCCACATAAACTCTCCGGGAAAACATACCAGCATAACTGATTCTTCCGGGGGTGTAATATCTCCGGAAGAATCTTGACAGGAGCACGAACGCTATTACTGGGGGATGAACGATGATTACAATATCGAAGGACATGGAGACCGGCGTCGCAAAAATCGATGCGCAGCATAGCGAGCTTGTTGACAGGTTAAACGAAATCACAGCTATGGGGGCGAAATCTGTCACCAAAGAGGAAACGCAAAAGACTCTGGATATGCTTGGTCAGTACATTGTAAAGCATTTTGGCGACGAAGAAGCCCTGCAAAAGCAGTCAGGATATCCGATGTATGACTGGCATAAACAACAGCACCAGTTCTTTATTGCCGAGTTCAGGAAGTTGGAGAAAGAGTTTGCCTCGAACGGGCACTCAGCAAAGTTCACTCTTGATCTCAACAACTCAATTATCAACTGGATCGTGCGCCATATAAAAACTGTTGACGTCGAGCTAGGCAAATTTCTCAACTCGCACAAGTGATGCTACCACACAAGAAAAACCCTGCGGTAAAACCGCAGGGTAAACTCATGTTGGTTGCCTTCAGTTGCGCTACCGCCGGCCAATGAACTTCGCCGCGGAGTATGCGGTGCTTGTTGCGTACAGGATATTCGCGGTCTTGCGGCACTCTCCAATCATTTTGAACACAGGCGCGCACTTGTTGAAACTCATTGCCTCGTCGTGATATGGCTTCATCCCGACGGCGTGGATCACAGTGTCAGCTGAATAAAACGCCTCGCCAGCGGTTCCCTCGCATTTGACGCCTTTATCCGTAATCTCAACCGCCCTTGTATTGAAATGCACCGGAATTTTTTTCTGAGCAATAATGTCTTCAATAGCGCGCCGCTGGTATATATTGCCGCCGTCACTGATCTCCCCGAGCATCTCGACGATCTCGACGTCCAGCCCCACCTTATCCTTCAGGTAAACCGCCAGCTCCGTGCCGACAAGCCCGGCCCCGAGAATGACGGTTTTTCCTTTTGCCAGTGCAGGGTTTTCAAAGACTTTGATCGCCTGATGGACGTTCGCGCCTCCGATCCCGGGTATGTCCGGCGTGATGGGCTCGGAGCCGATGGCCGCGATTATAACGTCTGGCCGCTCATTCTTTGCGTAATCGGGAGTTACTGCTGTGTTCATCCGCAAATCTATGCCGGCTGCCGCAATGTTCACCTTCTGCTGCTCAATATATTCATGCAGGCGTTTTTTGAATGGAACGTCTATTTCGCACAGGATGCGCCCGCCAAGCTCACTGCTCTTCTCGCACAGCGTCACGTCATGCCCGTTATCCGCCGCAGTAAGCGCAGCCTGCATGCCGGATATGCCCCCGCCTATCACGAGCACGCGCTGCTTCTTCGGCGCGGGGAGGGAGTAGTATGTTTCCCTCTCCCTGCATATCTCGGGGTTAATCGCGCAGAAGAAATCGCCGTGCCGCATACACTCGCTGAAGCAATTGAGGCAGCGCATGCATTTGCGGATGTCTTCCGGGCGGCCCTGACGGACTTTATCAGGCAGGTCGGGGTCGCAGATCAGCCCGCGCGCCATGTAGACAACGTCTGCCTTGCCTGCTGCGAGTATCTCTTCCATAAAATACGGGTCGCTCAGCCCGCCCACAGTGCCAACAAGCGACTTTTTTACGACCTTCTTGATTTCAGCCGCATATTCCACATTGCGTCCCTGCGGGTAGAACATGCTGACATGCGTCCGCGCAAACGACTCCGCGCTGCTGCCGATCGCACCGACGGAAACATGGATAATGTCTGCATGCCCGTCGAGCTGCTCGGCTATACGGCAGCTCTCGTCGCTGCCATAACCGGACGCCACGATCTCGCTTCCGCTAATACGGATCTCTACCGGGAAGTCCTTTCCGCAGACCCTGTGTATCTCGTCGATCGCCATCACTGCAAATCGGCACCGGTTTTCGGGATTTCCGCCCCATTTATCAGTTCTGGTGTTCATTGTAGGCGACATGAACTGCTGGAGACCCCATCCGTGCGCGCCGTGCAGGCAAACCATTCCGAATCCGGCGTTCTTTGCCGCCAGCGCCGCTTTTCCGAAACCGTCGATGACCTCTTGGATGCGCCCGTCGTCCATCGCAGCGACCTTCACTCCGTTCGGGAGTGTCATCTCCACAGGCCCCCATGCCGGGTCGTCGCGCCTTGCTCCCCTGTCGCGCGAGTTCACGCCTGTAAACTGCAGCTCGATGACCGAGACCGCCCCTTGCCGGTTGATAGCGCTGGCAAGGCGCGGATAGTTATAATTGCTGGTCCTCGTAATCTCGCGCGGCCATCTCCCGTCGGCAAACTCGTCCGGGTCGACCACGACTTCCCCGCATGCTATCGTAGCGGCGCCGCCCATCGCCTTGCGCTCAAAGTACATGACGGCGTCCAGGCTCGGCTGCCCGTCATAAACTATATCGGTATGCCCGGTCGGCGCGCAGAACATCCTGTTGCGGAACATCACATTTCCGATCTTTATCGGCGCAAGCAAATTCGGAAACGTCTCAAAAGCATTAACCACTATATAATTCCCTCCATTTCAATAACTCACTCTGACACCATTCTACTGAAAATCGTGAAAACGCAGCGTGACCATGTTCCCCAGAAGGGGCTGCCGTCGCCTGAGACCGGGTCGATGATATGCGAGAATCCGCGGCTCATCAGCCTCCCGTTGTAGCGCTTAACGATTTCGCGCGCCAGGTCTTTCTTGCCTGCATCCCACATGCCGGTGACAATGAACACTTCGGCAGGCGGGTCGATAGCACCGCGCCCCATTTGAACGCCCTGTACCTCGAACAGGTCGCTGTCGAGCCGCTCCGTCGCAAGGCCATGCTCCGTCAAGAGTGCGCCTTCGACTGAAAGGTCTGCAGCCATTTTATCGATTATCTCCTGAGGCAGCCTGTCGCCGAGTATAAACGGGATATAGTGCGTAAGGCTTCCCGTGAAGACAGGTTCATGCGTAAATTCGCGAAGCGCGATAAAGTGCTCCCCATCCCAGAGCATGTCTATCATACGCGCGAGCAGTTCTCTTGATTTGCGGTACCACTCTTCCGCTTCCGCCTCCGGTTTGCCGAGTGCTTTCGCAAGATCGCCCTGGGCTTCGAAATTCAGCACTGTATATGCGCTTACATCCGGTGACTCCATATTTATCTGGTCATACCAAATCGTCGCTTCGTCGAGCCCGTTCTCCGTGCCGCCTTCAAATGCGGGCAGCCCGTCGCCGTCGTTATCGCGGTATTTCATGAACCAGTCCGCCCAGCGGCCCGCCCGTTCGTAAAGCATCTCTATCTTGTCGCCCGGCCACACTTTCGTTATGTCGCGGTGGCTCATGATGTTTTTCAGCGCCCAGCCATACACAGGCGGCTTTATACCGTTCGTCGCGAAATAGGACTCATCGTATGAATCCGCAAGCTGTCCTTCGTCGCTCTGCCGGTGGAGGTATGCAAGCAGAAGTTCAATAGACAGATCCGTGTGTTCCTGCATGGCGACAGCGTTTTGCACCTGTTGCCACTGTGAGCCGATCACCCCCGGAAACATCATAATCATCCAGTTTGGAGTCATTTGCGAGGGCGCTACGAGATGCGACCAGAGCGCATACGCGGTTTCTTCGCGCTTCTGCTCGTATGGCTCTGTATAATGCGGCATTTTTTCGAGGAACTCCTCCCAGTCTGCCTGCATCGATGCTTTTGCCTCGGAATATGATGGATACTCGTCGCGGACGAATGTGCCGTACAGGAACTCTTCGACTACCAGCGAGAACCTTCCTTCCGTGTTTGGATGCGTCCATCCGCGCAGCTCAGTGTAGCAAAACTTGTTGAAATCCCATGTATCGTCAAATGAGAATGATGACCCGTCAAGCCCCTTGAACAGCAGCGGGCTTGCATTGCGCATGGGAGATTCCCACGCACCGTCCCTGCGGCGCTTTACAACCTCGTACCCTTCTCCGTTGCGGGTGAAAAACAGTCCCATATCCGCATCGCCCTCGGCAATTAACTTCGAGCTGTCCGCCCATGTGAAGCGCACATCCCCGTGAAGCGTACGCAGCGTGAGTTCAGCTGCAGCGGTCTGGATAGCAAACGGAACCCTGCGCCCCTGGTATGTTGGAAAAATCCTGTAAAGCCTGTTGTATGTCTGGTCTCCTGAATGGCATCTGTTCCCCCTGTTCGTGATCAGGTGCAACGCGCCCCTGCCATAATTAGGCGAATCTGCCTGAAGCCCCAGCCATGCTCCGCGGCGCGAAAACATCTGCTGCCCCACACCGAAAAACTGCTTGGCGTCGCGAAAGTATTTATCCATATATTTCCCGCTCCTTCCCAAAATAAAAATTTACTCTCACTGGAATCTGTGCTAAAATATCATCGTTTACACGTTCAACTAACTTTCAACTTGCTAACCTTTTTCATACTCTAGCATTATTAACAGAAATGGTCAAGGCAATCTGAAAGTTCTCGTACACTACCAATAAAAATATAGGAGGATCGAGCAATGAGTGAGGAAAGACGCCAGGAGTATTTGAAGAAATACGTCAGAACGGGCAGCGACGTCATCTTGCCAAAAG
>Ga0082212_10002368_pt1 | contig 27512 bp, 24 predicted proteins | sample TergutNt197P3_FD_71548 | JGI IMG/M metagenome (GOLD analysis project Ga0082212, IMG submission 71548) | Neocapritermes taracua P3 segment gut microbial communities from Petit-Saut dam, French Guiana - Nt197 P3 | ecosystem: Host-associated > Arthropoda: Insects > Digestive system > Gut ...
CCTGCTAATGCTCATCGGCATCGTGGTGACGAATGCCATCGTGCCGATTGACCTGATAAATCAATATCGAAAGCGCGGTGAGGACGTGCGCACGTCGGTGCTACACGGAGCAACACTGCGGCTGCGTCCCATCGTGATGACTGCTCTGGCTACGATCTTTGCCTTGCTCCCGATGGGTTTGGGGCTAACTGGCAGCAGTGTGTTTATCTCTAAGCCTTTAGCGATTGTGGTGATTGGCGGACTGGTTTCTTCCACACTACTCACGTTGATTTTGGTTCCAGTTCTCTACGACGGTTTGGAATCTATGCGTGCGCGTCGCAAAGTTCTGGCTGGTTGAAAGTTGTCGAAAGCACCGGTTGGGTGGGATATTTTAGATCAACGCCTACAGATACCGGAGAGCGCAGTGGAAGCTATTGCGAAAAACGACTTCACAGTGAACTGTTCAATCATGTTGACGCACCTTGGGTTGCTAGAACGATTCGCGGCCGTGCGAGACTTTGGTTTCGAAGCTGTCGAACTTTGGTGGCCGTTTGAAAATCCCTCACCGGACGCCGACGATATGAATGAACTCGTTAGAGCGCTCAAGGCAAGCGATGTGCAACTGTCAGGTCTCAACTTTTTCGCAGGGCGACCAGATGAACGCGGTGTGATCTCCATGCCAAACCGGCAGGCCGAATTGCGTGTCAACCTCGATGCCGTGACAAAAATCGCTGAGCAGACCGGCTGTAAGAAATTCAACGCTCTGTACGGACGTCGCATTGCAGAATCCACTCCCGCCGAGCAGGACGAGATCGCCTGGGAAAATCTGCGACTTGCAGCAGATGCAGTGGCTCGGATTGACGGGGTCATCATGCTGGAACCACTCAGCACAGAACCAACATACCCGCTCAAAACTGCCGCTGATGCGATAGCAGTTATCGAACGGGTCGAAAAACCCAACATCGGCCTACTGTTTGATGTTTACCATCTAGCATCAAATGGTGACGATGTCGCTGCGGCTATCGACAAACACATCGCTGCGATCTCGCATGTGCAGATCGCCGACGCCCCCGGCAGAGGCGCTCCCGGAACTGGCGGCTTGCCCATCATGGACTGGGTCAACACCCTTCGCGAAAAAGGCTACACCGGGCTTTTCGGACTCGAATACATCGATACCAGCGAAAACCCCTTTGCCTGGCTCGACTGTCGTCACCTTTGATTTCGATACACCAGCATTCTGCTGGCGGCAATCAGCGGGAGGTGTCTTTATCCGAAGGCAGACAGCAGGATTCCGGCTGCGATAGCAGAGCCGATAACACCGGCCACGTTCGGCCCCATAGCGTGCATCAACAAGAAGTTGTTCGGGTTTTCCTTTTGACCGACGACTTGGGAAACCCGCGCAGCCATCGGCACGGCGGAAACGCCAGCCGAACCGATCAATGGGTTAATCGCATTACCACCGGAAAGCGTATTCATCAGCTTGGCCATCAGCACCCCGCCTGCGGTGCCAAAGCCAAAGGCCACCACACCGAGCACGATGATCTGCAACGTCTGAGGGTTGAGGAAAGCTTGAGCTGTAGCTGTGGAGCCAACCGAAATACCCAAGAAGATCGTCACAATGTTCATCAACTCGTTCTGTACAGTCTTGTTAAGCCGCTCCACGACGCCACATTCCTTGAGCAGATTACCGAGCATCAGCATTCCAATCAGGGGAACTGTCGCCGGAAGGATCAAGGCCACAAAGGCAGTGACAACGATGGGGAACAAAACCTTGACGCGCCTAGACACTGGACGTAGTTGCTTCATGACGATCTGACGTTCACGCTTGGTGGTCAGCAGCTTCATAATAGGTGGTTGAATCACCGGCACCAAAGCCATATAAGAATACGCTGCCACCGCGATTGGACCAAGCAAGTGTGGTGCCATCTTCGCCGTTAAGAACAGCGCAGTTGGCCCATCCGCACCGCCAATAATGCCGATAGACCCAGATTCCTGTGGGGTAAAGCCGAGAGCCAAAGCGCCAATGAACGTCATGAAGATACCCAGTTGGGCGGCACCGCCGAGCAGGATGCTCTTGGGGTTGGCGATGAGTGGGCCAAAGTCCGTCATCGCGCCCACACCCAGGAAAATCAGTGGCGGAAAGATGCCAAGTTTGACACCCAATCCGAGGTAGTAGAGCAAACCTCCGTAGGTGGTCTTGGCGACATAGAGAAGTTTCTCACCTCCGGCGCCCACCATTTCTACAAAATGTTCACCGCCTTGTAGCACATAGTCGGCAGAGACCTGCGTCATTGTTTCTACCGGTAAATCGGTGATACCACCCAGGGGCAGATTGGCTAAAAACATCCCGAAGGCGATTGGCAGTAGCAGCAGCGGTTCAAACTTTTTAACAATTGCCAGGTAGATCAGCACAAACGCTATCAAAAGCATCGTGCACTGTTGCCAGGAGATGTTTGCGAAACCGCTTGTTGTTACGAATGAACTCAATGTGTCGAAGAAATTCAATTCCGTGTTCCTTCTTTTTCAAGTGGTGCTGTCGAAGTTGGGTTGGGTGTTACCCGATAACGGCAATTACGTCGCCCGCCTGCACTGTGGCACCTTCAGCTACGCAGATTTCGGACACTGTGCCATCGACAGGTGAGTAGATTTCATTTTCCATCTTCATGGCTTCAAGAATGAGCACAACGTCGCCGCTGCTGATAGCGGCTCCGACCTTGGCAACATGCTTGAAGATGGTGCCGGTCATTGGAGCTTCAATCACCGTGGCGCCAGCCGCAACGTCCTTTGGCGCAGCCGCGGGCTTTGCAGGCGCGGGTGCGGGTGCAGGTGCAGGCTTGGGGGCTGCTGGTGCAGGAGTTACCGGTGCAGGTGCTGCTTTAGGTGCGGCGGTAATGGCTGGGGTGCTGGTGCCAGTTTCCTCGATTTCGACCTCGTATTTTGTTCCGTTCACACTGACTTGAAACGTTTTCATGTCTTTCTCCGTTTGGGTTCAATTTTTATTACAACACGTTTGATAGTTTGGCCGCGTTCGTCCAGGCCGATGCGGTTACCGCTGGGGCAAGTGGGCGAACCGTCAATATGTCTTTCGGCGCGACTGTGGCACCGAGGTATTCCGAAAGCGCAGCAGTAATAGCTGCGACCAGCGCTCCATCATCACTGGCTGCTTGCGTAAGAGCTGGTGTATCAGGTTTCGCTGCCAGCTGGGGTGATTTGGCTGAAGCGCTACCTCTGTTATCAAAGGACTCGCTGCCTTTGTTGAGCACACCTATCAAAAGCTGGATTAAGAAAAGAGTCGTTAAGACTATGGTCAATGCAAGCAAGCCCAGCAGTACTGCATCGAGGATTGACATTTCTGTGATTTTCATAATGATTGTGCCTGCCTAGCAATCACACCGGGAAGTTCCCATGTTTCTTAGCTGGGCGTGTCTCTGACTTACTTTCGAGCATGTTCAGAGCCGAAGCGATGCGCTGTCTAGTTTGTGATGGGTAAATCACATCGTCAACAAAGCCTCGCGCCGCAGCCTGATAGGGATTTGAGAACTTCTCTTGATATTCCGCGATCTTTTGCTTGCGCGTCTCTACCGGATCATCAGCCGATTCTATGTCCTTGCGGAAAATAATGTTCGCCGCACCGTCGGAACCCATGACAGCGATCTCTGCCATTGGCCAAGCTAGCACTATGTCGGCACCCAACTCCTTTGAGCACATCGCCAGATACGACCCACCGTACGCTTTACGCACCACCAGAGTGATCTTCGGCACGGTGGCCTCAGAATAGGCGTAAAGCATCTTTGCTCCGTGACGAATAATGCCGCCGAATTCCTGATTGGTGCCGGGCAGGAATCCAGGTACGTCTACAAAGTTCAGAATCGGGATGTTGAAACTGTCACAGATCGAAATGAAGCGGCTAGCCTTGTCAGAGGCGTTGATGTCGAGACATCCGGCCATAACCTTGGGTTGGTTTGCGAGAATACCGATGCTCTTGCCGCCGATGCGAGCAAAACCGGTGATCATGTTCTGCGCGTAGAGCGGTTGTACTTCAAAGAAATCATTGTCGTCAACTACCGCCTGGATGACTAGTTTCATGTCGTAGGCGCGGTTTGGACTTTCCGGCATGAAAGTGTCCAAATCGGTGCAAATCCGGTTGATGTCGTCACTGGTCGCCACGACGGGTGGAGCATCTAGGTTGTTGAGCGGCAGGAAGCTGACCAGACGCCGGATGCCAGCGATTGTTTCTTGCTCGTTCGGATACACAAAATGAGCCACGCCAGAGACGGTGTTGTGTGTGTAGGCACCGCCGAGTTTTTCGGCGCTGACATCTTCACCAGTCACGGCCTTGATGACCTGCGGGCCGGTGATGAACATATTGGAGGTCTGATCGACCATAAAAATGAAGTCGGTCAAAGCCGGTGAATAAACTGCACCACCAGCGCATGGCCCCATGATGACTGAGATTTGCGGGATAACGCCCGATGCGATGGTGTTGCGGTAGAAGATGTTGCCGTAGCCAGCCAACGCGTCTACACCTTCTTGGATGCGAGCCCCGCCGGAGTCATTGATGCCGATCACTGGTGCGCCAACTTTAAGTGCCAGATCAAGCACCTTGCAGATCTTCTTGGCGTGCATTTCGCCCAGTGAGCCTCCGACTACCGTAAAGTCCTGGGCAAAGACGTAGATTAAGCGGCCATCAATCGTGCCGTAGCCGCACACGACACCTTCACCTGGAGCTTCAACTGATTCCATGCCGAAAGCGGTGCAGCGGTGCTCAACGAATGCGTCAAGTTCAACGAAGCTTTCCGCGTCAAGCAGAGCAGTGATCCGCTCGCGGGCTGTAAGTTTGCCGCTAGCGTGATGCTTATCGATACGTGCCTTGCCGCCGCCTTCGAGCACCTTTTCGCGGCGTTCGCGTAACTTCGTCATATTGTTATCCACAAGAACTCCTGATCAATCTCTTTGTGAAAGCCCGATGAGAACATCAACCGTAGTTTCTGGATGCATCGTACTACGTGAAATGAGGTTGGTGTTGATTTATGTCATAGAGAATGGATTGCTCCACAAACTTAAGTGGTGATGATAGGTCTCCACCTGCCCTGTTCCTACTTTCCTAGGTAGGCATGTCGATACTTTACAAGCAGCGGTAGGCACTTTACGCCGCTTCTTGTTTCACCCGACGGTGTGGCAGCGGATTCTTTACGATCATGAAAACTGCCCAAACCACGATACCTACTGCTATCACCGCTCCGATAATCTTCACGATCAGTTCGGAGCTGAGGAAGATACACACCATAGCTACCAAGATCGGAACCAAGTATTTGAATGTCCAAATGACGTATCCACCGAAGCTGGGCATTTCTACTCCCCGCTCCTCGGCCACTGTCTTAACCATGAAGTTGGGGCCATTCCCGATGTAGGTGATGGCACCGCAGGCCACGGCAGCAAGACTAATCGACAGCAGATACGACTGTGGCACTCCCGCAACCAAGATGTCGCCCGGAACTGAAAGCTGCGTAGACATTTCAAAGAACGTCAGATAGGTAGGTGCATTGTCTAGCACCGATGAGAGTGACCCCGTGAAAACGAACAAGGTGTAGATGTTAAGCGGCAGTTGTGCAGCGTGTTCGCGCAGATATTCCAAAGCTGGAATCATGGTAAGGAAGATTCCGATAAACAGTGCCGCCACTTCCAGGATCGGTGCCCAACTGAACTCGTTATCGTCGAAACGAATCTGCTTATTGGTGATTAAGTACGAAGCTACCGCCGCCCCAAGTTGAACTGCGATTTTAATCCAAATGAACTCTCCCAGGAAGGCCACTGAAGCGATGATTACCAGCAGCCAAATGATGTTAGTGCCACCGCGTACCCGCAGCGGAGTCTCTACCTGCTCGTTCCAAGACAGGGCGAATTCGCTTTCTTTGGCATACTGAACTCGGTCTATCGCGTAGTAAAGCAGTAGCAGCAGTCCATTGATGAACAGCCACATTGGGAACAGCGAGAACGTCCAAGTAAAAGGCACGCCGCGCATCAAGCCAAGATAGAGCGGTGGATCGCCTAGTGGAGTTAACATACCGCCGCAATTGGCGACAATGAGGATGGCAAAAACCACAGTGTGAACCTTGTTTTCACGTTCTCGGTTGCTATTCAAGATGGGTCTGATCAGCAGCATTGCTGCGCCAGTGGTTCCGATGAATGATGCCAGCAGTCCACCGACTGCCAGCAGTATCGTGTTATTGCGTGGCATGGCGTGAATGTCTCCGGCAAGGAAGATGCCGCCAGAGACCACAAACAGGCTGAACAGCAAGGTGATGAACTGGACATATTCCAGCATCGAATGTTCCACCAGCTCTGCGCCATGCTCAAATCCAAACCAAATCCATGCCGCAGTGGGGATGCCCAGTATGAGCGCCACTGCCAGCTTCACGATATTTCGTTCCCAGTAGTGGTGCAGCTTTGGCATCAGGGGTAAGACAGCAATGCACGCCAGCATTATTACGAATGGGATAATTCCCCAAATTGGAATCGCCATCGCAGCGCTCCTGTTCTCTATTCCGCACGGTTAACTTACACGAATAGACACCTCGATTGTCGAATTTCTGGCAACGACGAACCTGGCGGCGGCATGATTTGTGGCCCAGCTGTCAGGGAATCCCCTGGCGGCTCCCTCAATGCTTCGACGTTTGCTAGCCGGACTCCACATAGCGCATTAGTGTTGTTTAAGTGAATACTGAACCTACAGATGTTGGCCCTGCTGTCGGAGGCGACTTAGCAATTCAAGAAGCTGATCGTTCCCATGTGGTCACCCTGCTCACCGCAGCAACGAATGAAGGTTTGCTGCCAGCCGACGAGCGCGATAGGCGCATTGAAGTGGCGCAGCGAGCCGCCACCTTCGATGATCTGGTGCCGTTGACGCGCGATCTGGTGTCACCGCAACAACAGCCCACTTGGAACACTCTTCCTGCAACTGAGTTAACGCCAGCTCCCGCTCCCAGCGGTGGTAAATCGACCGAACAAATGATTGCAGTTTTCTCTGGTGTAAATCGCAAAGGCAAGTGGCGTGTAAAGCCGACTACTTCGGTGTTTATTTGCTTTGGGGGTGTGAACTTAGATTTCACCCAGGCCATCTTTGAGGCTCAAGAGATTCACATCAACGTTTTCTGCCTGTTCGGAGGGTTGGACATAAAAATCCCGCGGGGCATTGAGGTACGCGATTCTGTTTTCTCGATCTTTGGAGGCACCGATGCCACCAAACTTGAACCGGGATACCCGAACGCCCCTGTCGTCTACCTCCATGGCCTAAACATTTTCGGTGGCACCAACGTCAAACACCCCAAGAACTAAGGACACCCAAAGGTGACGGCACTAATCCCCTAACCCGGTTCCGACATGGCGGGCTGTCATGATCCATTCGTGATCTGGTGGAACCAGCTTTATGTTGCCAGCTACGTCTTGCAGTGGAACGGTGTCTGTGCCTTCGCCACGGGCGGCAACCATCACGCCACTGACCCCATCGGCCACCAATTCGGCGGCAGCCCCACCTAATCGGGTTGCCAACAGGCGGTCAATCGCACACGGGGTGCCGCCACGTTGGACGTGTCCCAAAATGGTGACCCGCGATTCCAAGCCGGTCGCTGCTTCCAATTCTCGGGCGAGCTTGAAGGTGTGCTCCCGTTGCGAATCGATGATCGCATTGCGGTGATTCTTGGCGGCTCGTACTGCTTCGGGAGTTGTTGCAGACTCAACTAGTGACTGTGCAGCTTGAATATCGGCAGTGTCACTCAGGTCGCGTGCGCCTTCTGCGACGGCCACGACTGAAAAAGTAGAACCGCGTTTCATGCGAGCCTGGATGGTCGCAGCCACAGACTCAACGTGGTAGGGAATCTCGGGAATCAGGATAATGTCGGCTCCGCCTGCAATACCGGCAGCTAGGGTGAGCCAGCCGACGCGGTGTCCCATGATTTCGACCAGGATTATGCGGTGATGTGAATGCGCGGTGGAATGCAGCCGGTCAACTGCTTCAGTGGCGATTTCGGTTGCGGTGGCGAAACCAAAAGAGGTATCAGTGTGCACAATGTCGTTGTCGATGGTTTTCGGCAGGGTGAGGATATTCAATCCGGTTTCTGCTAATCGAAAGGCATTCTTTGCCGTTCCTCCGCCGCCCAGCAGCACCAAAGCATCTAGCCCGTCACGTTCGTAGTTTTCAACGACGGCATTACGCATGTCGCGCACTTGGCCGTCTACTAACATTTTATGAATTTTGTCTCGCCCTGTGGAAAGGATCGTGCCTCCCCGGGTGAGAATGCCCGACAGCGCTGAAGTGTCTAATTCGATGAAACGATTCTCGACCAGCCCACGAATACCATCGCGGAAACCGATTAACTCCATCCCGTAGTGACCGATTGCCGCCTTGCCGAAGCCGCGAATGGCGGCGTTGAGCCCTGGCGAATCCCCGCCTGCGGTGAGTATCCCAACCCGTTTGTTTTTCTTACCCATGTCGATAGTTCCAATCGAAGGTTTTGACGTAACTGCGACTTCGGGCGATGCAAGTTGTTAATGCACGTAGCGGTAAAGACTCAGACCTGGAAGTCACAGCAAAAGCATACTGCCATCATCGCCCCAACATCGGCGAAACATCACACGGCGGAGGTGGTGGGATTTTCGTGGATTTCCTTCGAAAATCCACCCGCCTCGGCTCTCTGCCGATCGCCTCGGCACACTCCTTCGTTCGCGAGTCAATCGTGACTTGCGCACGATAGTCGTGCCCTCACAGGTTCAAATCCCGCCCTTTTTGTGCCAATTTGTCAAATAGTCAAACTATGTTCAGCCCCTTGACAAATTGGCGGAGGTGGTGGGATTTGAACCCACGAGAGGGTTGAGCCCTCAACCCGCTTAGCAGGCGGGCGCCATAGACCGGACTAGGCGACACCTCCGAGAATGGCGCTAAGCCTACCGGCGAACCCCATATGCAGCAACATTTTCCTCATGGCGGCACTCAATCCGCCCGGTTAGCGTCCTCAAGGCGGTAGCCGAGGCCGCGAACGGTGAGCAGCCGAGTCGGATGCGCGGGATCAGGCTCAATCTTTGCCCGCAGGCGACGGATGTGAACATCGAGGGTCTTAGTGTCGCCAAAATAGTCCGCGCCCCAGATAGAGTCGATAATCTGGCTGCGGGTCTGCACCCGCCCAGCGTGCTGCATCAGCAATTCCAACAACTCAAACTCACGCAGTGGAAGTTTCACCTCCACCCCATCGACACTAACCCGATGTCGGTCTGGATCAAGAGAGATACCGCCCACAGTTATCAGGTCATTTTCTTCAGCTTCCGGCTGCTTGCGGCGTAGCACCGAACGGATACGAGCCAGTAATTCCGGAGTCGAGAACGGCTTAGTCACATAGTCGTCAGCGCCCGACTCCAAACCGAGCACAATGTCGGCTTCACTGGTCTTTGCTGTCAACATGATTATCGGGACTTCAGACACCAATCTGATCCGACGGCACACTTCAATTCCCGAAATTTCGGGAATCATCAGATCGAGAATGACAACATCGGGCTCAAACTGTTCAAACTGCACCAATCCTTCATCCCCAGCCGCCGCCTGACATACCTGGTATCCCTCTCGCGACAACAAGAAAGCCAAGGTTTCGCGCAAATCCTCTGAGTCTTCAACTAGCAGCAGCTTGGGTCCGTTCGTCCGCAGCCGTATCGCCTCGGAATGCTTCTTCTTCGTCCGTTTGTCCTTAGACATTCTCCGACTCCTTTGACTGCTTTGACAACGGCAGGATGATCGTAAAAGTTGAACCAACTCCCGCCAGCGAGTCCAGACGCACACTCCCACCATGCGATAGCGCGGTGTGCTTCACGATTGACAATCCCAACCCAGTGCCGCCCGACCTGGCATTTCTAGCTTCATCAGTGCGGTAGAAGCGCTCGAACACCTTCTCTTGTTCTCCAGCGGCAATTCCGATGCCGGAATCCATGACAGCGATCAAGACGGTATCCTCAGCTTCGTCACAGGTCGTAGCGACCAAGACTCGGGAATCTTTCGGAGAATAGTGGAGTGCATTAGCAATCAGATTCTCTACAGCAGTAACCAAGGCCGCCTTGTTTCCCATTACTTCACCTGACACCGGCTTCTTCAGCTTCAACCCAATGCCTAGACTTTCCGCAGTGTCGGACATCCGCGCCACAGCCAACTCCACAACTTCGGAAATCGGCACCGGCTTTTGCCGAAGCTGGGTTTCACTTTGCATCTTGGCCAACATGAGCATTGAATCGGTCAAGTTTTCTAACCTTTTTGCAACGTTGGTGAGCCTATCGGCAAAATCCGCAACAGCGGTTGGGTCGTCTTTGGCCGAATGCAACGCCTGCGCTATCAAGGCAATGGAAGTCACTGGAGTCCGCAACTCATGTCCGGTGTTGGAGACGAAATCTCGCCGCACTCGGGCAGCTTCGACTTCAGCTGTCCTATCCACAATGGCCAGCAGCATCCAACGATCGTCTATCCTGCCGGCATGCACCACCACTTCACGCAAAACCGAAGTTTGAGGCAGTTGGTATGCCCTGGTAATCGGCTCATCGCAGCGCCACGCCTCATCGACCATCGCCAGCAGATCGGGGTGAACTAAGCGTCCGTTCCGCATGATCGCAGTTTTTCCGCTTTTACCAATCGAGAAATCTTCCATCAACACCGACGTGTAGGCGACCTTTCCCCGCCTAGTTACGATCATGGCGTAGCCGCCGAAGACCCGCACAGCTGCGATTACTTCGGCAGAAATCAGTCGCTTCTTTACCCTTTTGGCTTTCTTTACTCCGATACGCCAAGCGTAGTCGGTCAAAGAGCCGGATTTGTGCATCATTAGTTACGGCGTTTACCCGAATCGTCCGGCAATATAATCAGCGGTCGCAGACTCCTTGGGGTTGGAGAACAACTCCGTAGTTGCGCCACATTCGACCAAACGTCCTGGCAGGCCAGGCCCGTCAATGTGGAAAAACGCAGTCGTATCAGATACGCGCTGAGCTTGCTGCATATTGTGAGTGACGATCACAACGGTGTATTCACGCCGCAGATTGGCAATGAGTTCTTCAATCGCAGCCGTCGAAATCGGGTCAAGTGCCGAACATGGCTCGTCCATGAGCAAAACATCGGGTTTGACTGCGATTGCCCGTGCGATGCAAAGCCGCTGCTGCTGCCCACCGGACAGACTCGCACCACCTTTAGCCAACTGGTCTTTAACGGAATCCCAGAGATTGGCAGCCCGCAGTGACATTTCGACCAGATCATCGCCGTCAGACTTCCCAATCCGGTTGCCTTGCAGCCGCACTCCGGAAAGCACATTCTCTTTGATGGACATAGTCGGGAAAGGATTCGGACGCTGAAAGACCATTCCGATGCGTTCGCGCACTGCCACTGGGTCAACATCGGCACCATACAGGTCGATTGCTCCCAACCTGATTGATCCTTCGACGCGGGCTCCTGGAAGTGTCTCATGCATCCGGTTTATCGACCGCAGCATCGTTGATTTTCCGCATCCAGACGGTCCAATGAGTGCAGTCACAGCCCGGGGTTCAACAACCATATTGATGTCCTTGATGGCGTGAAAGCGGCCGTAGTAGGCAGAAAAGTTGGATACGGAAATCTTCGATGCCGTGAAAGTTGTTTTTTCCGTTGTTGTTAGGGTCATCATCGGACTTTCTGGGTTCTGGCTGCGATCAGTTTCGCAGCGATATTCATGATTAAGACGATTCCAATGAGCATCAGCGCGGCGCTCCAAGCCCGCCCTTCGTAGGCTACCGAGTCGGTGCCTTTGTTCTGCCATTGGCTATAGATGAAAACGGGCAAGGTGGCCATTCGCCCGTCAAAGACATTGAGGTTCATTGAGTCGGTGAATCCAGCTACCAAGAGTAAGGGGGCAGTCTCACCGATGATGCGGCAAATACCCAGCATCACACCTGAGACGATTCCGGGTGCGGCAGCAGGCAGGATTACCCGCCAGATGCTGCGATATTTCGGGCTGCCTAATGCGATGGCGGCTTCGCGTTGCTCTCCGGGTACCAGGCGTAGCATTTCCTCCGAAGAGCGAATAACTACTGGAATCATCAGCAGCGACAGGGCGATTGACCCAGCGACACCACTGCGGGTTCCTGGCCCCAGAATTATTGAAAAGACCGCATATGCGAAAAGTCCGGCGACGATTGACGGAATGCCCGTCATCACATCGACCAAGAACGTGAGCAACTTGGCCAGCTTCCCGCGGCCGTATTCGACCAAATAAACCGCTGCCGCGATCCCGATAGGCGCGGAAATGATCAGCGCTGTTCCGGTTATCAACAAGGTTCCCCAGATCGCATGCACCGCACCGCCACCAGCACCGACAACACCGCGCATGGACGACGAGAAGAAAGTCGGGTCAAAACGACCGACTCCGCGAGTTATCACAGTGGTCAACAGTGAAATCAACGGAAGTAAAGCCAGGCCGAAGAACGCGATGATTACTACCTTTACGACCCGATCTGTCACTTTGCGCGAAGTTTTCACCTTGGGCATGGAGACCAGGTCTGATTTTTCTTGAAAATCAATCATTCCCATTTCAATCACGCCCTCACACCTGTGGCGACGAACGCGTTTTTTACTCTGGCTAGCAGACCAGGTTTGGCGTCGTCACTGGGTTGGTTTGAGATTTTTCTGGCAATTCCGTTCACGACGAAGGTGATTACGAACAATGCCAAACCGAGGGCTATCAGTGCGCTCACTTCCAGACCATGCGCTTCAGGGAAGTTTTGCGCGATGAACGCCGCGACGGTATTCGGGTTAGAGGAGGTCAGCAACTCGAAGCTGATCAAGCCCGGAACCGCTGACAGCACCATCGCCACCGCCATCGTTTCTCCCAGTGCCCTGCCCAAGGCGAGCATTGCACCCGAAATCATGCCGGAGCGTCCGTACGGCAACACGACCATGCGAATCATTTCCCATTTGGTAGCTCCCAACGCTATTGAGGCTTCGCGCAGTTCTTTGGGAGCCTGAGCGAAAACCTCACGACTGATGGCGGTCATGATCGGCATGATCATTACCGCAAGTACCAGACCGGCCGTCAAGATTGTGCGTCCAGTTGCTGAGGGTTCACCGGCGAAAAGCGGAATCCAGCCCAGATTTTGACCCATCCAACCATATGGGCCGGCAAGCATCGGTGCGAGCACCATGATTCCCCACAGCCCATAGACCACTGAAGGAATCGCGGCCAACACGTCTATTACAGCACCTAATGTGGTAGAAAGCTGCTTTGGAAGATATTCAGTTAATGCCAGCGCACACGACAGTGCGACTGGAATCGCCAAGATTAACGCGATGGTAGCTGCCCACACTGAACCAAATGCGAGTGGGGCGGCTAGCTCCCACAAGTTGGCAGCATTTCGTGGAAGGCCAGAAGTCGCTGTTATCGCTGGCCAGCCTTGCAGGACTAGGAACAGCGCGACACCGAACAGTCCACCCATTACGAGCACGCCAGCACCCAATACAACAAAGCGAGCCGAGGCTTCAAAGAAGACTCGACTACGCTTTGCGTTGTTTTGATTTGTCATGAACATGGGTGTGTTGTGTTCGTGCCTATTTGATTGCCGAAACCACCTGCGCAACTTGCGTGGCTAGGCTTCCTGACAGTGGTGCAGAACCCGCGTTGGCTGCCGCAGCGTTCTGCCCTTCTGGTGATACCACGTAGCTGAGGTAGGCGTTCACCAACGCGCCATCGGCGCTATTGCTGTATTGGCTGCACGCTGCCAGATAGCTGATCAAAACCATCGGGTATGCGCCGGGTTCGGCGAGAGTGCGATCTAAGTTGATAACGATGTCGGTCGCGGCTCTACCTGTTGCTGCCGGTGACTTTTCAACTGCTAAGGCGGCGGCTTGCGGCGAGTATGCCACGTAGTCGTCGCCAACCTTGATTGCTACCTGGCCCAATTCCTTGGCTTGTGAGGCGTCCAAATATCCGACGGCACCAAGGGTAGAGCTGACAGCTTCGCGTACCCCCTGGGTCTTTTCAACAGCTTCACCCTTGAGTGCTTCGGGCCAAGTTTCTTCAACTTCATATGGCCAAGCAGCAGGAGCTACCTTGGACAGATAGTCGGTGAAGTTCTGGGTGGTACCGGATTTGTCAGCGCGATGCACCGGTGTGACCTTCTGATCGGGGAGGGTGACATCTGGGTTCTGTGCGGCGATCTTTGGGTCGTTCCAGTTCGTGATTACCCCAGCGAAGAGTTCTGAGATAGTTGCAGCGTCCAGATTCAAGGCTTTGATTTCACCTAAGTTGAAAGCTACCGCGATTGGGGAGATGTAGGCGGGGATTTCTACCAGCGAAGTACCGGCTACACAGCCTGCAAAGTCTCCACTTGCGTCTTCAACGCTGAATGCAGCATCTGTGCCAGCGAAAACATAGCCGCCTTCGGAGAAGTTGGTTCTGCCAGTTCCCGAACCGGTTGGGTCGTAGTTGATGGTCACACCGGAGTTGGCATTCTGGAAATCTGCTCGCCATGCTTCTTGGGCGGCGGTCATTGAGGAAGCTCCGCCAGCGTTAAGAGTGCCGGAAAGGGCAGGCGGGGTATCTACGGTTTGGGTGGGGGCTTGGCTAGCGGATGTCGGAGGGGCGACAGGTGGTGGTGTTTCATTCGTCGCACAGGCGCTGAGTGCTCCGAGCATTACAACTGTAGGCAGTACGAGCAATCTCGCTGCTTTTAAAGACTTTCTATTCATGTTTGTTAACTTACGAGCACGATCTTGCGTAGATGCGTCACGTAGGTAAACAACAAGGAAACGCCCGATGAAGATTTGTGGCGGCCGATTCGCTACCAGTCATGGATACTGCAATGGAGCCTGCGCTGCGCGCAGTCGCAGCGTTTCACTTCGAGCAGGATGACAAATTGGGGATTGTCCTCTTCCAGTCATTCTGCGCGGCAAGTCGCAGACGCAAGTAGAAGTGAAACAAGAACGGAACCTGTGATGACATGACAACACAAAGGTACGTCCCTTGCGTCCAGCGGGAAAGGTTAGCGTTCTTGCAGCGGTATGTAAGACGCAGACGTCTCGCCGACGTCACGATATGCCGGACGAATGATTCGCCGCCCTGAGAAGGTGAGTTCTTCATTGCGGTGTGCCGCCCAGCCCACACAGCGAGCCATAGCAAAGATCGGAGTAATGATTTCTTGCGGAACTTGAATCATGTCGTAAAGGAAACCAGTCCAAAAATCAACATTGCTTGTGGCCTTATTGCCGCTCTTATGACTAGAAACTAGCTCAATAGCTTCGCGTTCAACCAATTCCATGAACTCTAACTCGCGGACTCGGTCTTTCTCAGCAGCCAGTTCTCTGGCAATCGGGCGCAAGATTTCTGCCCTAGGGTCAGTAATCGTATAGACAGCATGCCCGATGCCGTAAATAAGTCCGGTCTGATCAAACACCTCTTTGTCGAGCATTCGCTTCAAATAGCTGCGTATCTCGTTTTTGTCTTGCCAATCAGTGATAACGCCCTTGAGGTGATCGAACATGCTTGACAATTTCAGATTCGCACCGCCATGCAGCGGCCCTTTCAGTGAACCAATCGCCGCAGCAATCGATGAATACATGTCGGTTTGGGTCGAAGACGTAACCCTGACTGTGAACGTGGAGTTGTTACCACCGCCGTGCTCAGCTTGCAGAATCAGCAGTTGATCGAGTGTACGCGCCTCTAACTCGCTGTATTCGTTCTTCAACATGTACAGGAAGTTTTCTGCATATGACAGTTCCGGATTTGGCAGCCGGATATGCAATGGCAGCCCCTTAGTATGGTGAATAAGTCCGTTATAGGCATATGCAATGATCGTTGGGAAATGTGCAATCAGCGAGATTGACTGCGCCATCATATTCTCGCGCGACATGTCATCTGGCGATTCGTCGTAGTTGTATAACTCCAAGACACTGCGTGCCAAAATGTTCATCACATTTGTGCCGCGCAACGTCAATATGCTCATCACCGCTTCATGCGGTAACGGCATATTCTCGACAAGTAGTAGCCGGAACTGTTCCAATTCTTCGGCATCTGGCAAGCTGCCAGATAGCAACAAATATGCAACTTCCTCGTATCCGAAACGATGTTCTGAAACCACAGAGTCCACAATCGTATTAACGTCGTAACCGCGATATAGCAGCCGTCCTGGAACCGGAAAGATGGAGCCGTCTTCGGCTTCTTCGTAGCCAACCACGTTGCCAATACGAGTCAGACCAACTAAAACGCCCGAACCGTTTTCATTTCGCAAGCCGCGCTTGACTCCGTATTGACTGAACAGTTCTGGCTCAATCTTGGCTGTCCGCTTGATGGTATCGGCGATTTTGTAGGTTAAAAAGTTGTGCGACATTGGTTAGCCTCCTTCAGTTGCACTTGAAATGGTTTTGGGGCTGCGACCTGTAACTGTCTTGACCCCCATTGTTGACCGAATGCTGACGGTCACCTGAATGCTCGCTATGGCTGCTCAGCATTTCCGGCTATGACGTTTAGTGCCGACCCTGCTTTGAACCATGCGATCTGTGAAGCGCTATAGGTATGGTTGGCCATGAATGCTTCACTGGTTCCGTCGCTGTGCTTCAACTCGACCCGTAGCTGTGTGTTAGGTGCGAAATCGCCCAGTGTTGGGAAAGTAAAACTGTCGTCTTCGCGGATACGGTCGTAGTCGGCCGGATTTGCAAAGGTGATTGCCAGCATCCCTTGCTTTTTGAGATTAGTCTCATGGATACGGGCGAACGATTTCACTAACACCACCCGCGCCCCGAGATAACGTGGACTCATCGCCGCATGTTCGCGTGAAGAACCCTCACCGTAGTTTTCCTCGGCAACGATCACCGTAGTAAATCCGGCGCTTTGGTAATCACGGGCGACCTTGGCTACCGGCTCATATGCGTCGTTGATTCGATTGAGTACCGTATTGGTGCGTCCGTTGAAGGCGTTCACCGCCCCCAAAAGCAGATTGTCACTAATGCGCCCCAAATGGCCGCGGAACCGCAACCACGGGCCGGCCATAGAAATGTGATCTGTGGTGGTTTTCCCCGCCGTTTTGATGAGTAACCGAGCATCGATGATAGCTTCACCGTCCCAACTAGCGAAGGGCTCCAACAGTGCTAGGCGCTGCGAATCCGTCGCGATATTGATATTCCCAACGGCGAAAGTCGGCTCTACTTTTCCACTGTAGTCGCTGCGGAACTGCTCGGGTGGTAGCGCTATGCCGGTTGGAGCTTGCAGTCTTATTTGTTTGCCGTCTGGGGTGGTTAGCGGGTCGACCAGTGGGTTGAAATCGAGCCTTCCAGCTAAGCTGAGCGCAAACACCATTTCCACCGAAGTCACAAATATGTGAGTATTGGGATTTCCGTCGGCACGTTTTGCGAAATTCCGATTAAACGATGTGACGATCGTGTTCGGGCGGGTGTTGTCGTCAATCGTGCGATTCCATTGCCCGATGCACGGGCCGCAGGCGTTGGCCATGAAGACTGCACCGAGTTCATTCAGCGGCTCAAGCAGCCCATCAGCTTGGGCTGTGGTGCGAATCTGCTGCGACCCTGGAACGATCAGCAGTGGCGCGGCCAAAGTCAAACCGGCAGCGCGGGCTTGCCTGGCTAGTGACGCAACACGGGAAAGGTCTTGATAGGAGGAGTTAGTGCATGACCCTATCAGTCCCGACTCGACCTCCAACGGCCAACCGCCAGCGCGGCTCGCCTGTGCAAGGTTCGAGATTGGCGTTGCAGCGTCCGGAGTAAAGGGGCCATTTACGTACGGTTCTAAAGTGCTCAAGTCCACTTCGATGACCTGATCAAAGAACGCTTCCGGATTTTCGCTCACTTCGGCGTCGGCATTGAGTTCACCCATCACAGAACTGGCCAGCTCTGCCAGCTCAGCTCGGTTGGTGGCGACCAGATAGTTCGCCATGGCTTCGTCAAAGCCAAATAGTGATGCTGTAGCACCCACCTCTGCACCCATGTTGCAGATTGTCGCTTTTCCAGTTGCGGAAAGTGTTTCGGCACCGGAACCAAAATATTCGATGATCGCGTTGGTAGCACCTTTTACGCTGAGTAGACCCGCAAGGTGCAAAATGACGTCTTTTGCACTCGTCCAACCATTCAATTCACCTGTTAGCTTGACGCCGATCAGCCGGGGCATCAACAACTCCCACATCATGCCTACCATGGCATCAACAGCATCTGAGCCGCCCACACCAATTCCAAGCATGCCTAGCCCGCCGGCATTGGGCGTATGTGAATCAGTTCCAATCACCACCCCGCCGGGGAATGCGTAGTTTTCCAAGAAGACTTGGTGGATGATGCCAGCACCAGGTTCCCAAAAGTCGATACCGTACGCGTTTGCGGCATTTCGCAAAAAGTCGTAGACCTCCGCGTTGCTCTGTTTCGCATTTGCCAAATCAACTTGCGCACCAAACTCGGCTGAAATTAGATGGTCGCAGTGCACAGAGGTTGGAACGCTCGTACGCTGGCGTCCGGCATTCATGAACTGGAGTAGTGCCATCTGCGCAGTGGCATCTTGCATCGCTACCCGGTCAGGGCGAAATCCAACATAGTCCACACCGCGTTGATAACCGCGAGCAGTTGGTTGATCGAACAGGTGGGTGTAAAGAATCTTTTCCGCATACGTAAGCCCACGACCCAGTATTTTCCTGGCAGCCGCCGTTGCGTGCGGCATTCTCGCGTACACGTTGGCTGCATTCTGTACTGCGTTCATTCGCTTCCTCCTCGGTGCGTTGTTTCCTGCCTTGAAGTAGCGGAAATACCAAAACGACTCCGGACAGGTGGGCAACGATGCTCCCCCATTATCTCAAAATGCGTATGACAGCCGCGTTACGAACTAAGCCTGCGCTGCGGGCTGCCCAGAATGTTGGGCAGCATCGCAGTATCTGTCAATCGCGGATCCATTACATGGATGAGTCAAAGCGTCAACGTATTGTTTCGGGTTGTGGATCCTGCAACTGAAGTGCAGGATGACTTTTTGGGGGATTTTGCACTCAGCCTGACGTTTCCCCGTAGGTTTGTGTTACCTCTCTTCTGTCATCCCGCGTGTAAATCGCGGGATCCATATCATTCCGTAGCGAAACAAGAACGGAGCCTCTACTCAACCAACCGTGAGAGGCGGAGATCAACGGACTTTGGCTAAACTCATACATCATCAATCATTTGGAGCAGTCGTGGTGAACAAAGACACACAGGTACGAACTTGTGTTGCTAAAGCTCGACGTATTGTAGTCAAAGTCGGGTCGTCGTCTTTGGCGAGCGTCGAAGCGGGATTGAACCATTCCAGGCTGCATTTTCTAGTTGATGCACTAGCCGCGGTACATAAAAGCGGCCGTGAAGTGGTGCTGGTTAGTTCGGGAGCTATCGCGGCAGGGCTGGAACCGCTTGGACTGACGAGTCGCTCAACAGATTTGGCAAAAAACCAGGCGGCGGCGGCAGTGGGACAGGGCTTACTGCTCAGCGAATACACTCAAGCCTTCGCCAAACACGGTGTATTGGTCGCTCAAGTTCTGCTCACAGTAGGCGATTTGGCGCGAAAATCCAGCTACACAAATGCGTTGAGCACGTTTGGCGCTCTCACCAGGTTGCGGGTTCTGCCAATCGTCAATGAAAACGACACGGTGGCAACCCGCGAGATCACCTTTGGCGACAATGACCGGCTGGCTGCACTCGTCGCAGAACTGGTGCACGCCGATGCCTTGGTGCTACTCAGCGATGTTGACGGGCTTTACACCACCCATCCAGACAAACCCGATGCGCGTCGAATAGATTTCGTGGCCGCACCCGACGAACTCGCTGTCGATGTTACGCAGTTGGGCACTTCGGGCGTTGGTCGCGGCGGTATGGCCAGCAAAATTGAAGCGGCAAGGCTAGCTACCAATGCTGGTATCCCGGTAGTTTTAGCCCGCTGGGATCAGGCGGAAACCGCGCTCGGAGGGGCTGACGTGGGCACAGCATTCGCTGCCACCTCCAAACGTCTGCCGCGCAGGTTGGGATGGCTAGCCGACGCTAGCCAGGCCAAAGGCCGACTCCACGTAGATTCTGGGGCGGTAAAAGCTCTCACTACCACACCGGCTTCTTTGTTAGCCGCCGGAATAAAGCGCATTGAGGGCAACTTTCGTGCGGGCGACCCAGTGGAGATTGTTGCAGGCGACGACGCCGTAATAGGGCGCGGTTTAGTCGGGTTTGATTCTGCGGTGCTGCCGGAGATGCTGGGACGCACCTCAACCGATTTGGCTGCCAGTCTTGGCGCAGAATATGCACGTGAAGTCGTTCACCGCGACGATCTGGTGTTGGCCAGTAGACGATAGCAGCCGCAAACAGTAGCTAAATGGGTAAGCTGAATCCATGACGTTTTCGCTTACCACTTCAGCATTCATCGACCAGGCCAAAGCCGCAAAGCGAGCCGCGAATATGCTTGCGGTTGCGACCAGAGATCGTAAAGACGCCGCGTTGGGCGTTTTGGCAGATTCACTGCTGGAACACCAAGACGCGGTGCTTGCCGCTAATGCAACCGACATCGAACGCGGGAAACAGGCTCAGATCGCCACAGCGCTGCTTGACCGACTCGCTCTGAATCCAGATCGTATCGCGGCCATGGCCGCTGGATTGCGGGAGTTGGCCGCGCTGCCCGACCCGATTGGTGAAGTGGTGCGAGGCTGGGATTTATCCAATGGCGTGCACGTCGATCAGCTCCGGGTGCCATTTGGCGTGGTTGGAATCATCTATGAGGCACGTCCGAATGTGACCACCGATGCCGCCGGTATTTGCTTAAAATCGGGCAATGCGGCGCTGCTGCGGGGTTCGTCCAGCGCATTGGCGTCAAATCGGGCTATCGTAGCTGCGCTGCGAAAAGGTTTAGAAACCTGCGGCCTGCCCGCTGACTGTGTTTCTTTGGTCGAAGGCGGCAGAGAAGCCACCACCGAGATGATGCAGGCGCGCGGGAAGATTGATCTGCTGATTCCACGCGGCGGCGCTTCGCTGATTGACGCGGTAGTGCGCGAATCACAGGTGCCGGTGATCGAAACGGGCACTGGAAATTGTCATCTCTTTGTTGATATGTCCGCAGATTTTGATATGGCGTTGACGATCATTCGCAATGCTAAGACCCAACGCCCGAGCGTCTGTAACGCGCTGGAGACGCTGCTGGTGCATAGCGAGATCGCAGCACAGTTCGTCCCGAAGGCTGTAGAAATGCTCACAGAATCTGGCGTGAAGCTGTACGGCAATTCGGCTGCTGTAGCCCTCGATACCCGAATTGCTCCCGCCGCGGCGGATAGCTGGGATGACGAGTTTTTGTCACTGGAACTGCGAGTAGCGGTGCTGGACGACCTGGACGCAGCTATCGCACATATCGGCGCACACACGTCAGGACATTCGGAAACCATCGTTACGAACAATCTGGACAGTAAACGGATTTTTGTAGCAAAAGTCGACGCCGCCTGCGTTCTCGTTAATGCGTCGAGTCGATTTGTAGATGGCGGCCAGTTCGGTTTTGGCGCCGAAATCGGCATCAGCACCCAGAAGCTGCACGCCCGTGGCCCAATGGCTCTGCCCGAAATGACCACCACCAAGTACGTGATTACCGGCGACGGCCAAGTACGCGGGTGACTGCACTTCGCAGACAAAACAAGAAACGGTAACCAGTAGGCGCAGAGGGTGCAAACCTCCAAAGAGAAGTCCTCCTGACCGAGAAACAACCCCCCAATTTGTCGTGCTGCGGACGGGTGCAAACCGTCTCGCAAACCAGCCACTACCTATTAGAGTATCCATAACCCGAATGCTGCGACTGACGCGCTGGATGACAAGAGTGAGTTGATACACAAACCTCAACTGATGTCGCGCCGGAAGGTCGTAAAGTAGCCGCCGATGGTGAACGCCAGGGCGTACCCAGCGAGGACAGCCAAAGCAATCGGCAACGACAATGTCTCCGACGGACTTGGCATCATGACCGAATACATGCTGACGCCGCTGATGGCATCGTTTACCGCACCTGGTAAATACTGTAAGAACTGGTAGTCCTCACCGGTGAACAGCGGGATCAATCGCAGGATTGGTTCTAAAAATTGGGTGAACCCCAGCAGGCCTACTATCGCGGCGATCTGGTTTTTTATCAAGGCTCCCAGCCCGACGCCGACCAATCCCCAGATCGTCATTGCTGCAACGACGCGCAAGAAGAACTCCCAGACTTTGGGTTCTTCCAGCCCAGTGATCTGATCAGTGAGAGCCAGAACTCCGCCACCAGCGGCGATACTTGTAGCCACCAGCACCACGCCAGTTAACGCTGCAAAAGGCAATGCGACTATTAATTTCGCTATGAGAACCCTTCCGCGACGTGGCTGTGCCAAGAAGGTTGGGGTGATCGTCTGATACCTGAATTCTGAATTGACGATGAGCGCGCCGAGGATAGCAGGGAATACGTAGCACAGCGACGCACCAGAGGAGTAAACGAACAGAGCGAATTCTTCACCCTGCGGCATCATCACCTCTTGTCCTGTCCCCATGTCACCCATCGTTTCAGCCATACTCGCCGCGAAGGCCAAGATGGAGTCAGTCATCGCCACATATCCAGCCACAATCAGGGTGAGTACCCACCAAAATTTCGTGGAGATTATCTTGCGGAATTCGCTGATCAAGGTACTCATGATGCAGCCTCCTGGTTTTCCGTCATCGCAAAGAAAACACTCTCCAAGGTTTGGCTTTGACTGCTCAACTGGTGTAGTTCCAGGTACTCCACGTAACAGACGTGGCCGATCTCTTGGGCGCTGGGCCCGACCACCTCAAAACCATAGCCTCTGCGATGGAAATTCCAGCCTCGGGTACGGCATAGAGTTTCAAAACCCTCCCCATATGCGGGTACGACAAACGTCTGTTCGCCAGCCATATCCGCCAGTTCCGATAGCGGCGAGGCGTGAACCAGCTTCCCTTTGGCAATAATGACCACGTCATCGACAGCCAACTGGACTTCGCTAAGCATGTGTGAAGAAATCAGGACGGCGCAGCCCTTGCTAGCCATTTCGCGCAGTAGCGACCGCATCCATGCAATACCCTCTGGGTCAAGGCCGTTGTTTGGTTCGTCCAGCAGTAAAACTTTGGGTTCACCCAGCAGTGTGGCGGCCAATCCTAGCCGTCCCCGCATTCCGAGCGAGAACTGTCCGACTGGTTTTTTGGCCGCATCGGCTAGCCCCACAAATTCGAGCACTTTGAGGCACTGTGCCTGTTTTGCACCTACCGCCGGTGCCAGCATCCGCAGATGGTCGATGGCTTTGCGCCCGGGATGAAAACTGGACGCCTCTAACGCCGCCCCGATTTGCTTCATCGGTTTGCCGATTTCCCGGTAACGCTTTCCATCAAACGTGACGTTGCCTGCTGTGGGTTTAATCAGGTCAAGGGCTGCGCGTAGTGTGGTAGTTTTTCCGGCTCCATTTGGCCCCAGAAAACCAGTAACTTTTCCGGGCTCAACGGTGAAACTGAGATCGTCAACCGCCTTTACCGAGCCAAATCTCTTAGTTAAATGGTTTATTTCAACTCTCATCTACCACCTACTTTCGTTACAGTTCCCATACCTCCAAAATGGCTTTGCGTATAAGCGCCTTGTCTCTATCGCTTTCGTCAGGCTTTGCGTGATAATCACTTGTATCACCACTTTTTTCACCGGGAAAATTTGTGCCTGGGTCATACCCTTTTATGGTGCCGTACTCCTTGAGTGTTTTTCCGGTCTTAAGGTCGATTATCGACACCGTCTTGTCAGTTCTATAGCCTCTTCTAACTCCAGACCCACCCTTCTCGTAGTAGGTGGCGATATAGACGTAAGAATAGGAAGTTTTGATCACATACCGAACTTCTTCAAGAGTATCGGGCAGAACTTTTGGTGGCAGTCCAGCCATTAGGTCGAGCTGTAGACGGTCGTCAGTCGCCAAGACGGCATACTTTCCCGTTGGCTTCGTCCCCATCCGAGCTGCTTCTTTTTCACTTGGCTTTTTAGATCGGAATCCCTCTTTACTCATTGTATTTTGCATGAAATTGATATATTCTGGCGTTCCGCTTTGCGCTAGGTTTTCGGACTGCGAGTAAAACTCGATAGCAACCTTCAAGTATTCAAGCTCTGCAGCGATGTCGCGGCTAGTGTCGAACACCTTCACATTGAAGTTTGCAAGATTTTCGTCCCAAAAAAAGTCGTCGCCACCAAAAAGATCAAGAGAAATGGTTGCTTCACCTGCTTGCTTTAGGTTTACAGACGTAAAAACTCCAACTGGGCCAGGTACTGGAAATCCATTGTTTTTGGCTTTCGTTACCGTTAGTATTTCTTCGTTTGAACTCTTCCAAGTAAATGGCACGTCATCTACGATAGGCGTCCAGGACCACGGTAAGTTTGTCTGAGCGTATTTAGTTTCCCTCCACGGTGCGTCAAAAAAAACACTAAATTCTCGCTTTCCAATCCGCATCGGTATGAATTCCTGAGAATAATTTTGAAATCTCGCGCCTTTCATCATGAAAGCCGCAGGCTCTCCAAGGTCTTGGTCGGAATAAACAATAATGCCAAAGCACTCTTGGTATATGTTTCCGTTGAGCATGGCGGAAAATACTACTTTGGACTCACCCGCCGAGACTCCAGTAAAGGCGAACCCATCATTTGTTAATACGGCTTTACCCGTTACTGTGGCCTCGTAGTCATTTTCCGTCAGACCATCAGGTATATGTGACAACTCGAGCTCAACCCGATCTCCGAGAGGAAAAATTTCGTAGGCAAGATCCCTGCCGCATCCGTATTCGATTAGTTTGAGTGTGTCTTCGGCGCCACATCCAGGCGCAAACCCCAGCAGCGAAGCTACCAAAAGAACAGACAGCGCCATTTGGCGAAGCCCTTTTCTCCACTGGAGATTTTTCCTGCGTGTATATGTAGTCCTCACCCAGACCATCCTACACTCGTTCCTATCTCCTGCCGGGAACCGACTCTCCACTAGGAGCTACTCGTTAATCGAGGCTAGTAATGGAACTCCTACTGGAAGTGGGATGTTTCGACTGCTATGTCATAGTCGGATTCATGCCTGAGCCAGCATTTCTTCTCGCTCTCGGACTGCATCCACGTCTGGGTTTACCTCAAAGACAATGCGGACTCCCAATGCTTGAGCGACTTTAGTAATCGTCTTGAATGATGGCGTACCATCAAAATGCAGTGATTTATATAACGATTCTCGCCCGACACCTGCGCGGTTTGCGATACGTGTCATACCTTGGGCTCTTGCCACATCGCCGAGTGCTGCTTGCAGAACATTTGGGTCATTGTCCTCAAGAGCTGCATTCAGGTAGGCCACAATGTCCTCGGCAGTTGCCAGATACTCACAAACATCCCAGGGCGACGTTTTGACACTCATTGCCACACAATCCATTGTATCCTACAGGATACTCCCTCCGCTAGTGCTGCTTGCTTCACAGTTGAACCAGTCCCTACAGGTGTGTTGAGTTGGAATAAATACGAGGCGAAATCGGAGTCTGAGGTGAACCGGTACACTTGATGTGCGCGTTGCACAGCTGCCAGAAGGGACGTGTTCGTGCTCCATCTAGAAGATGTCCGAAAGGTCTACCGTACTGGCGCTTTTACCCAGGCGGCACTCGATGGTGTCACCTTAACGTTCCGTGACAACGAATTCTCTACATTTTGTGGGTCGTTCGCCGCTTTCCTTGCTTTCGTGGATGATACCTCAAGTATTGGGGGCGGCCAATGGTAGCTAAGCGTTTAATCGTGGGAGTCTCGGGAGCTTCGGGAGTTCCGCTAGCAGTGGAAATCTTGAAGTCTCTGCGTTCAGCCTGCATAGAGAGCCACTTGGTCATCACTGATGCAGCTATACGCACCATATTTGTGGAGTCCGAGGTGACTCCCAAAGAATTATGTGACTTAGCAGATGTCGTGCACACAATTGACGACTTCAGCGCGCCCATAGCCAGCGGAAGCTTTCCAACCTGCGGAATGGTCGTGGTGCCGTGCAGCATGAAAACTCTGGCAGGAATCTGGTCTGGCTATAGCGACAACTTGCTGCTGCGTGCAGCCGACGTCACTCTAAAAGAGCAACGAAAGTTGGTTCTAGTAGTGCGTGAAAGCCCACTTTCGCAAATCCACTTGCGGAACATGCTTGATCTATCTCGGATGGGAGCGGTCATTTTACCGGCCATGCTCAGCTACTACGGCCAGCCGAAAACCATTGATGATGTTGCAAAAAACATTGTTGGCAAAGTCTTTGACCAATTTGGACTCGACTACCCTGATTTCGCAAGATGGCAAGGTTAAGTCAGGCTGTAGCAGGTTGGCTAGCTACTACCAACTTGCAGCCCATTCGAGCAGGTAGCTAGCTCAAGCCGAAGCCACCGACAACTCCAAGAACGACGGTTGCCCTTTAGTGTGAAATACGCTGTTATGTGTGATCGGCAGTGTTCCGGTCACCGCGGCAGCTTTTGATAAACCGCAGCTATTGCGATCATACTTCGGGAAGTTAGAACTAGAGATGTCGAGCCGGATGCGGTGTCCTGCTGCGAAATGATAGGCAGTGTGGGACAGGTCAATGCGAACTTGGTAGATCACACCAGGTTCGGCATCGGTCGGCTGTGCCAGAGATTCCCGGTAGCGCAGTCGAATGATACCGTCGACAACGTTCTTGGTTCTTCCATCCGGCCAAACATCGACAAGCTTAGCTGTGAAATCGGTGTCAACCGCCGATGAGGAAGCGTGCAAGACGACTCCAACTGGCCCAATGGCATCAATTGGGGTTTGTAGCGGGTCTGTGGTGTAACACAATACGTCTGGGCGCAGTTCTACCTGACGTTGATCTCTTGGACCGGAATTGGCTCCAACATGTAAACCAGGTAGAAAAGTTGCGCCACCCACGGTCGGAACTGGCAGAGCTGGATCATAATCGAAGCTGTCTGATGGCTCGTCACTAGGTAACATTTGCGACAGGACGCCATCACCACTATTTGAGTTTGCCCGTCCGCGAGAGTGTAAGTACAGCCGTAAGAGTTCGCTGTTTGGCGGAGGCCAAGAATCGAATTCTTGCCACCTGTTCGCGCCCATTACAAACACCCGGACTGAAGGGTCTTTGTCGGCGCCATTTTCTATTCCGCGCAGGCTATGGTCGAACCAACGTAGTTGAGCGCCTGTTAGGTCGAAATGGTTCACGTCTGCTTTCACCCCAAAAGAGTGCTCAGGGAAGTGGCCACCATAAACCCCGTGAGCCCAAGGGCCGATTGTCAGCCGCTGTAGTGTCCTCGCTTGAGTCGAGCCACCACGTTGGCTCATGCCAATGAAGTTACGACAGGTACCAGCTAGAAACAGGTCATACCAACCGCCAATGTTGAACGCTGGCACCATAACTTGGTGGTAGAACTCTTTTGGTGCCACAGACTTCCAGTAATCGTCGTAGCGATCGCGTTCCACCCAGTCCAAATAGTAAGGCGCAAACCTGCCCACGGTAGGTGCGGTCGCTAGTGGCAGGTGGTGGTATAACTGCTCAGTGTT
>Ga0082212_10002369_pt1 | contig 27511 bp, 21 predicted proteins | sample TergutNt197P3_FD_71548 | JGI IMG/M metagenome (GOLD analysis project Ga0082212, IMG submission 71548) | Neocapritermes taracua P3 segment gut microbial communities from Petit-Saut dam, French Guiana - Nt197 P3 | ecosystem: Host-associated > Arthropoda: Insects > Digestive system > Gut ...
GGCAAAGATTTGCAGAAAAATAAGCATTGCCAGGAAAAATAAACCCAGGTACATTTCGGTACTCATGGAAATTTTCTGCTTCATACAACTTCACCTTTATAGTTCTTTTTCGCTGTTTCCGAAGCCAGGGCAATATGCAGGATTTCTTCCTGAGAAAATTTGTCCCGATTAAAACAACCTGCAATGGTTCCTTCTTTCATTACATAAATGCGATCACACATACCGATAAGCTCGGGTAATTCGCTGGAGATCATCAATATGGTCAGACCGGAAGCGGCCATGGTACTGATAATACGGTGGATTTCCGCCTTTGCGTTTACATCCACCCCCCGGGTTGGTTCATCGAGAATAAGAAGCTTGGGGCTCAGAGCCAGAGCCTTACTGACTGAAACCTTCTGTTGATTTCCACCGGAAAGGTTCATTACCAAAAAATCCGTGTCCGGGGCTTTTATGCCCACGCTTTCCCGCATCTTTTCGGCTACGGCATATTCCTTTGATTTATTTATTACTCCAAAGCGGGAATTTTTTTCCAGCTGAGGCATTACAACATTATCTTTAACGCTCATATTTACTATGATTCCGTATTTTCCCCGGTCTTCGGTAACATACACAATTCCCCTTTCCATGGCTTCCCGGTAATTCTTAAAATGGACAGATTTCCCTTCCAGATGAATTTCACCACGTTCAGGCGGGGTTAATCCGCACAGAGTCATGGCCAGTTCAGTACGGCCTGAGCCTGCAAGACCGGCAAACCCTAGAATTTCGCCGCGGCTGATATTGAAATCGATGTCATGAAGCAATTCCATGTCGCCCAAACCTTTTACGGTAAGAAGCGTATCCCCGATGGCTACCTCGGTTTTAGGATAGTAATTATCCATACTGCGGCCAACCATATCTGCTACAAGCTGATCCTTGTTGGTCTTGGAAACTTCCCTGGTGGAAATCAAACGTCCGTCCCTGATTACCGTAACCCGGTCGCAAAGGGTAAATATCTCTTCTAATCGATGGCTTATATAGACAATGCTTACTCCGCTGTTTTTCAGGTTCTTGATTATGGTAAAAAGGGCATCCACTTCTTCCTGGGTAAGGGAAGCGGTTGGTTCATCAAGAATAAGAACCCGCGATTCGAAGCTGAGAGCTTTAGCAATTTCCACCATTTGTTTTTGGGCAATACCAAGATTTTTGATCTTTTCGTCTACAGGGATGGAAATATGAAGGCCCTTGAAGATGCTCTCTGTTTTGAGGGCCATGGTACGGTAATCCAGCGCTTTAAAAGGTCCGACTTTCCTGGTTATTTCCCGGTTCAGAAAGAGATTTTCCAGGACCGTCATTTCCTCGAAAAGGCTGGTTTCCTGGTAGATAATTGCGATTCCATTGGTAAAGGCATCCAATGGGTTGGAAAATTTGGTTTCTTTACCAAAAAGAAGGATTTTCCCTGAATCAGGGGCATAAACGCCGGTAACGACCTTCATCAGGGTAGATTTCCCTGCCCCGTTTTCACCGCAAATAGCGTGGATTTCACCGGTTTTAAGTTCAAAACTCATATCGCTAAGGGCAATAACACCGGGAAATGTTTTGTTAATAGAAGACAAATTTAGGGCTATCCCATCCATTTATAAATTTCCTCTTTATAAATATCCTCTAGGGGTGAAAAAATACCTTCTGAAGCTGATAGTGGGTTCCTGTTTCAGGATCTTTTTCCATTACCATTACATCCTTCATGTATTCATTCCATTTGTCAACTACAGGACTTTCCGCCTGGGTCCTGGAAGCATATTCCGCCCCTTTTTCAGCTTCATAGTACCCAAAGAGTTCATCCCCTACTAACCAGATAGTATAATTGTGTATACCTGCTTTATTGAGAAGTTCGGTCATTTCAGGCCAAATTTCGTCATGCCGCCGGATATATTCTTCTTTTTTCCCCGGGAGCAACTTTGCTTTCCAGGCAAATCTTTCCATAGTTTCCATCGGGATAGTATTTTACAAGAAACTCCGGACGTAAATGGATAATTCTATTGATATGATGGAAAAAACGATACCATGTTTTCTCCATCTATATAAGAGAATTGTCTATTCAAATCATTGAGTTTGAACGTATAAAATCCTTTAAATGAACAACATGGATTCTCTGGTACAGTTAGGTACAATTTCGCGGTATTACGGCGCTAATCCGGATTACGTGATAGCAGGCGGCGGCAATACATCGTTTAAAAATGAAACAACCCTTTGGATAAAGGGTTCCGGTGTCTCCCTGGGAGAGATTACTCCTGACGGTTTTGTCGCCATGGACAGGGCAAAACTTGCTTCTCTTTGGGATCTTTCCGGCAAAGAAGGCGGAACTGAAAATCCCAATGCGGCCGCGGAACGGGAAAAAGCTGTATTGGAAGGATTGATGGCTTGCCGTCTTCCCGGAGAAGAACAAAAACGGCCAAGTGTGGAAACACTGCTTCACGATTTACTTCCATTTAACTATGTAGTACATACTCATCCTACTTTGGTGAACGGACTTACCTGTTCACAGGATGCGGATAAAGCGGCACATTCTCTTTTTGGTGATGATGTGGTTTGGATCCCCATTTCCGATCCAGGTTTTATTTTGGCGAATAATGTGCGGGAAGCTATTGCCGGCAGAAAAGTGCCATCATTTTTCTTTTTGCAGAATCACGGTGTTTTTGTCGGTGCTGATACAACAGAAGAAATAAAATCTCTTTATACAAAAATTATAGACACGATTAATGCACGAATTAAGCGAAAACCTGATATGGAAGGGATGAGCTCTTCATATAACGGAGAAGCGTTGCAGGCATTACAAAAAATTTCCGGCGAAGTTATACGTTTTACCAGGTATAACGAAATTGCCGCCCTGGTAAAAAACAGAGAAGCCTTTGCTCCGGTTGTGTCAACCTTTACACCGGATCACATTGTGTATGCAGGAAGCGATCCGCTCTTTATAGAAAAAGGAAAGGACATAGAAGAGGCGTGGAAAGCTCATATAGAAAAAATCGGCCGCTCTCCAAAAATTGTTGCTCTGGAAGGGGAAGGAGTTTTTGGCATAGGTCAATCGGAAAAAGCTGCCGGCCTTGCACTGGAACTTTTTAATGATTTGGTAAAAGTTTCGGTTTATACAGAGAGTTTTGGCGGTCACCGTTTTATGACGGCAGAAAAAATCGCCTTTATTAATGACTGGGAAGCGGAACATTACCGATCTAAGTTGGTAAAGTAATAAATAATCTGCAAAACATTCAGGAGGAAAACCATGAAACAGGTAATCAGCACGGATAAAGTTGAAAACGCATATGGTATAGCCAGGGAAGTTTACGCACAATTCGGGGTATCAAGTGATAAAGCAATTAAAGATGCACTTGCCATTCCGTTGTCGATACATTGCTGGCAGGGTGATGATGTTGTCGGGTTTGAGGGCGCCGAAACCCTGTCCGGCGGAGGGCTTGTTGCCACAGGGAATTATCCCGGCAGGGCCCGGAACGGCGATGAGCTTCGATCCGATGCGGAGTTTGCCTTTTCTCTGATACCGGGAAAGAAGCGTTTTAGCCTTCATACATTTTATCTGGAAACAAACGGAAAAAAAATAGATCGCGATAAAATAGAACCTGAACACTTTACCAATTGGATGAACTGGTCTAAAAAGAAAAAAATCCCGTTGGACTTTAACGCTTCCTATTTTGCACATCCAATGGCTGATTCGGGTTATACCCTTGCCAGCGCCGATCCGAAGATCCGGAAATTCTGGATCGACCATACCAAAGCCTGCCGGCGTATCGCAAGTGCTTTTGGAGAAAACCAGGGGAGTCCTTGTGTAAACGATCTCTGGCTTGCAGATGGTTCAAAAGATTATCCCGCCGACAGGATCTCCCCGCGGGAACGGCTGCGTGATGCATTGGACGAAATTTTATCGGTAAAGCATCCCAAAGAAACGATTACCGATGCGGTAGAATCCAAATTATTCGGCATTGGCAGTGAAGCCTATGTAGCGGGTTCACATGAATTCTATATGGGTTATGCAATGAAAAACCAGATTAAGATCTGTCTGGATACAGGACACTACCATCCGACAGAAACCATAGCCGATAAGATCAGCGCCCTGCTTCTCTTTGTACCCGGACTCCTTATCCACTTTAGCCGCGGCCTGCGCTGGGATTCGGATCATGTGGTTTCTTTCTCTGATGAAACCCGCGCTGCATGTCAGGAGATCAAAAGGGCCGGTGCCATAGACAAGATTGATTTTGCCCTGGATTACTTTGACGCATCAATAAACCGCATCGCCGCATGGACCATTGGAGCCCGGAACCTCCGTAAAGCCCTGCTGGAAGCGCATCTGGAACCGACAAAACTCCTCTTAGAAGCGGAAAAGAAAGGAAAGAACCACGAACGCCTGGCATTAATGGAAGAGGCCAAGACCCTGCCTTTCGGCGCTGTGTGGGACAAGCTGTGCCTTCAGGCAAATGCACCGGTAAGCGCTGAATGGACAGGCATGGTTGACGAATACGAAGCTAAAGTGCTGAGCAAACGAAAATAGTTTAGCAAACTAAACTTTGTAACTTGATGCTGTTCCAAAATCGGCAAAATCACCGTGTCAAGTTTTGGAACAGCTGCCTTAGCCGTAAATATATTTTTTCCAGTCTGATGGGGCAATACCGGTTTTTATTTTGAAGAGCCGTGAGAAGTAATACTGATCTTCAAAACCCAACTGGTATGCCACTTCCTTAACTGAAAGATTTTCATGTTCCAACAGACCTTTTGCTCTGTTTATTTTTATATGGATAAAATATTGATACGGACTCATAGAGGTATAGTTTTTATATATTGCGTTAAACCGCGAAGCGCTGATACCAAGCTGCTTTGAAATACTGGACAGATTTATTGTGTTGTAAATATTGGAGTCCATAAGAATTTTTGCTTTTTCTACAATACTTTGATAATAATCCGGCTGATCTTTTCTCCTTTCGAAAGTTATTATTTCTGCGAGCAGTGACATAATCCCCGAACATGCTTTGATTTGGTATAACGGCCTTTGGGCCAGAACTTCACCGAATATTTCCTCGTAAACATTGATGATACTGTCACGCAGACCTATTTCCAGATAATTATGCTCTTTTGTAAGGATTCCTTCCTGTACCAACCGGTCGAAAACGGGCCCATTAAATCCAACCCAATATTCCACCCAGCCTGTTTCCGCTGAGGGTTTATAGTGGTGTCGTTGTCCGGGAAAAACGAGTATAGCTGAACCTGGATTTACCTTAAAGGTCCTATCGTCAGCTACGAATATCCCTTCGCCCTGATGTATGTATTGAAGCTGAAATTCCGGCAGAGTCCTGCCCGTAACAACACGCTGAAATGGTTCGGGGTGGTTTGACAAATCATCGGGCGGGTATTTGCTGTTTGGTTTAACATCGGTATATCCGATATCGGTACATATCATGCCGGCTTTTTTATCTTCCTCGCTGTATGCAAGGTAGAGATAAAAAGATGTTTTTTTCCTTTCTACCGCCATTATTAATATTGTATAATAGTTTTCTCCATTATTTCAATCAATTTATCCATTTTCTGTTTTTTAGTTTACCTGGATATTATATTCTTGGGAGTTTTACATGGGAAGTGTAGAAAGGAAAAATCCGGTAAACGTAGGAATATTTGGCATAGGACTGGATACCTATTGGCCCCAATTTGAAGGGTTGGAGAAAAGACTAGAAGGCTATTTAAACAATGTTGCCGAAAAAATTCAAGACTTTGATGTAGGTGTCATCAATGCAGGGCTGGTAGACAATCCATTTAAAGCAAGAGCAGCTGCTGAATTATTCCGTGAAAAGAAAGTTGAAGTGCTTTTCCTTTATGTATCAACCTACGCACTATCCCATACCGTGCTTCCAGTTGTTCAGCAGACAAAAATACCGGTAGTAATACTTAATCTTCAACCTGAACAGAGCATCAATTGTAAAAAAATTAATTCAATTCCTGACAAGGGTGTAATGACGGGAGAATGGCTTGCAAATTGCCAGGCCTGTGCAATACCGGAAATTGCCAGGGTATTTAATGATGCGGAAATTCGTTACGACATTATAACCGGATGGATGGATGATGCAGAATCCTGGAAAGAAATAAAAGAATGGTGTGATGCGGTAAGGGTTTTTACAGAAATCCGGAATACAAGAATAGGCGTACTGGGTCATTATTACTGCGGTATGCTCGACGTATATACCGATATAACGCGTCTTGCATCGGTGTTCGGAAGCCATTTTCAGCTTTTGGAAATGGATCAACTAAAGGCTTTGCATGATAAAGTCAACAAAAAGGAAATTGAACTTAAGCGGGAACAGTTTCTACGGGATTTTTCCATTTCTAAAGAATGCAGCGAAGAAGAATTGAACCGTGCTGCCCATACTTCATGTGCGTTAGATGCTCTTATCAATGAAGAAAAACTTGGTGCTATGGCATATTACTATGAAGGACAGCCGGGCAACGACCACGAAAATCTGATTACTTCTGTTATTGCCGGCAACACGATTCTTACTGCTAATCATGTTCCAATTGCCGGAGAATGTGAAGTAAAGACGGCAATGGCTATGAAGATAATGGACTGTTTTAGTGTTGGCGGTTCCTTTTCAGAAATAGTAGGTGTTGATTTTGTTGACAACGTTGTTATAATGGGGCATGATGGTCCAGCACATACGGCAATAGCCCAGGGAAAGGTTGATCTGGTTCCGCTGCCTGTTTATCACGGGAAACCTGGAAAAGGGCTCTCTATTCAGATGACGGTAAAATATGGCCCGGCAACATTACTGGCAGTTGTGCAGGGGCCGAAGGATACATTCTTTCTTTGTGCCGAAGGTGAATCGGTTCCAGGTGAAATTTTAGAAATCGGGAATACCGAAAGCCGCTATAAATTTCCACTTTCCGCAAAGGAATTTATTAATCAATGGTCAAAAGCCGGTCCTTCACATCATTGGGCTATAGGAGTTGGACATGTTGCCGATTCCGTTGCAAAGCTGGCACAGTTGTTTGGCATTCGTTTTGTAAGGATTTGTTAGGAGTACCAGCATGGGCGAAGTTATTGACGATACTATTTTACAACTTATTGGTATTGATAAACGCTTCGGCGGCATTACTGCACTTGAGAGGATGAATTTTGAACTGAAACGGGGAGAGATTCATGCGATTTGCGGGGAAAACGGCGCCGGTAAATCGACACTTATGAAGATCGTTACCGGTGCATATCAGCCGGATAATGGCAAAATTATATTAAATGGCGAAGATACATCAATAAAAAACCCGCTTGATTCCTTTTCAAAAGGTATTGCTATAATTTATCAGGAAACAAGCCTTTTTGAAGAAATGACCGTACTGGAAAATATTTTTATTAACAGGGAACTGGAAAAAAAGATCGGGCCAGTCTCACTGCTTGATTATAAAGCGATGAAATCGGCAATGATGTCGATTATGCAAAAATTGAACATTTCCATTCCTTTTAATGTAAAAATTAAAAACCTGGGGATGGCCCAAAAGCAAATGATAGAAATTGCCAAGGCGCTGGTATTTAAATCAAAAATTCTTATTCTTGACGAACCGACTGCTTCGCTTACACAGAACGAGGTTGATATTCTGTTTAGCATTATCCGGGATTTAAAAACCAACGGTATTAGTGTTGCGTACATCAGTCACAGGCTTGAAGAAATATTTTCTTTATGCGATCGGGTTACTGTGATTCGTGACGGTCATTATATTTCAACACGTGATACTGCGAAAACAAACAAGAATGAGTTGGTAGCAGATATGGTTGGCCGGAATATTAATAACTATTTTCCAAAAATAGAGGTTGACAGAGGATCAGAAACCCTTATCGTTGCCGGACTAGGTGATCGGAAACTGCTTCACAATATTAATTTTAACGCAAAAAAAGGTGAGATACTTGGTTTTGCAGGCCTGGTTGGATCCGGCCGTACCGAACTGGCTTTAGCTCTGTGTGGCATTACCGGTTTTACTGACGGGAACATCATTCTGAATGGCAAAACGAGACGATTTTCCAATTACCATGAAGCGCTGCAAAATGGCGTTGTCTATGTTTCTGAGGATCGGACAAAGTACGGTATTACCACAAGAATGTCTGTAAAGAATAACATAGTTTTACCACAGCTTAAAAATGTCTCTAACATGGGGATCTTTGATATTCGTAAAGAATATTCCGTAGCGGAACAGATGAAAAATGACTTAGATATTAAAACACCGAATACAGATTTTATTGTAGTAAATCTTTCCGGCGGGAATCAGCAGAAAGTTTCACTCGGCAAAGCACTTGCACTTAATCCGAAGTTACTGATCCTTGACGAGCCAACCCGAGGTGTCGATGTAAATGCCAAGGCGGAAATTCACGGTATTATTGGTAAAATGGCCGCTACAGGTCTTACCATTCTGCTGATTTCCAGTGAACTGCCCGAACTTATCGGAATGTGTGACAGGATATATGTGATGAAAGAAGGAACCATTGTTGGATCGTTTGAACGTGAAGATTTTTCTCAGGAAGGAATTCTGAAAATTGCACTTGATACCAAAACAAAAGAAAAGGAAAGCGTATGAAAACCAAAGTACAAATTCGCGCTGAGCTGTATCTTGGTTACTTTCTGTTATTTATTGTATTGGTATTGTTAGTTTTTGCTCCGGGTTTCTTTTCGCTTAACAATACCATGAGCATTCTGAACCGGTTCAGCTACCTGCTGATTTCGGCTATCGCAATGACGCTGATTATTATAACGGCGAACATTGATGTGTCAGCTGGACCTCTTATTTCGGTTATTTGCCTTTTTTTAGCCGCAGTGGGTAAGACCGGTGTGAATATCGGCGTTTTGCTTCTGGCAGGAATGGCAATGGGTATCTTTTTAAGCTTACTGAATGTGATGTTAATAATAGTTTTCAAAATCCCTGCTATTGTTGCAACCCTTGCAACATCACAGCTTTTTACCGGAGTTATGCCGTTATTCGTTGAGGGATCGATATACGATCTTCCACCGAGTTTTACATGGTTAGCCTTTAACGCAAAATTGTTCGGTATTATACCGGGAAGTATTCTTATTATGATTATTGTTGTGACATTCTTCTTGATATTTATGAAATATACCAGGTTTTCAAAAAAAATATATGCCATTGGGAATAACATTGAATCAGCCCGGCTTTCAGGAATTAATGTAACAAAAGTAACTATTGGAATATTCCTTATTGCCGGGATCCTGTATGGCATTTCGGCGACTATAATTGCTACAGCAAGCCAGCGCGTAACAATGACGATGGGTATGGGACTGGAAATGCAGTTTATCGCAGCAACACTTCTTGGCGGTACCAGTATTTCTGGCGGACGCGGAACCGTATTGGGGACGATATTTGGTACCTTAATACTGGCAAGTATTGCCCCTGCAAGTAATTATTTAGGAATAAATCCTGATTATTCGGATTTAGTAACAGGAATCATCATTGTTGTTGCGGTGATTATAAACCTTCTGAATAGTAACCCTAAAGTAACGGAAACGATAGTCCGCTTGCCCAAAGGAGCCGACGGCAAATGAAAAAATTCCACTTAAAACTAACCTTTAATATTACATTAATTATCATTTTAGCGGTTCTTTTTATCCTGATTTCGGCAATCAGCCCTGTCTTTCTGTATCCTGATTACTTGATAGGCGTAGTTCTGCGGAATGTTGTGGAAATAGGTATTTTGGCGCTTCCCATGACTTTTATCATTATAACCGGAGGAATAGATTTTTCAATTGGTTCGACGATGATTCTTTGTGCGATGATGAGCAGTATTATTGCAGCAAATTACGGGAATCTGATCGGTATTATCGCCGCATTTGCAATCGGAACTGCATGTGGCCTCTTTAATGGGTTGCTTATTACCAGATTGAAACTGGCGCCAATGGTTGCTACTTTGGCGACTAATTACCTCTATCTTGGGATCGCCCATGCAATATCCGAAGGTGAAAGTGTTTATTCGTTTCCGGCAAGTGCCTGGCTTGGTACAAAAGAAATTTTTCGCTTTCCCCTGCAAATACTCTTTTTCGCTGTGCTGGCGGTAATATTCAGATTTTTACTGGACAGAACCGTTTTGGGAAGAAGACTCTTTGCTATCGGTCTGAATGAAAATTCGGCGAAGTATTCCGGTATTAATACCGAATCGGTAAAAGCGACTATTTACCTGATTAGCAGTGTTCTGTGTGCTTTTGCCGGCTTAATCTGGCTTGGACGATTTACCAGTGTAAGATACGACGCCGCTACCACCATCCCGCTTAAAGTAGTAACGATAGTGGTACTTGGCGGTACCAGTATTTTAGGCGGTATCGGTGATATAAAAGGGACGATTATCAGCGTATTAATTGTGGCAGTACTAAACAGTGGACTAACTGTTCTTAGAATTCCAATCGCAGTACAGAATATTGTTCATGGGTTTGTTTTGATTGTAAGTCTAATATGCTATTTCTACATCAATCGTAATATTGCACGAAAACAATTGGCATTAAAAAGCCAAACTTAATAACGGCTATTATATGGCGTAGCCATAATAATAAATACAATGGAGGATTAGAATGAAAAAGGGTTTGTTAACAGTTTGCTTAATTTTGACAATTCTTTGTGTTGTACTCACATCTTGCGGTCAGAAAGATTCAGGTGTTCTAAAAATCGCTATGATACCTCAATTTAAAGGTGAAAATTATTTTGATGCTATAAAGATAGGGGCAGAAGAGGCGATAGCTGAATTAATTGGAAGCGGCAAAAAAATTGAATTTTTCTATGACGGACCGCCGCAGGATCAGGCGACAAATCAGAAACAGGTTGATATTCTCGAAGGCTGGATTGCCCAGAAGGTCGATGTGATCATAATTTGTCCAAATGACCCTGATGCGATTATTCCTACCCTCAAGAAAGCTATGGATCGTGGTATTAAGGTAATGACCTACGATACCGATTGTCCGCCGGAAGGACGTGAACTATTTGTAAATCAAGCCATGTCCGGTGATCTGGCGGAAGCTCTTGTTAAAGTAATTGCCGATGGTTTAAGTTCCAAAGGTTATGGGCCTGGAAATACTGCAAATCTGGCGATTGTTCATACCACTAAAACTGATACCACTACAATGGATTGGGGACATTCGGTGTTAAAGACCATTGCGAGATCTGAGTACAACTGGATTGTAGTTAAAAATCAGGATACAGATATGTATTTTCCTGGCTGGGACGAAACCACTACACAGGCGCAGTGCGGAACGGTAATCGGCCGAATGGGTCCCGGACCTGATCAGATCCAGGCTGCCATTGGACTTTCATCAATGTCTGCACCGGCACTTGGTTCTTCATATGAAGCAGCTTCGCAAAAACCCGATCACAACAAGATTAGTATTACCGGACTTGCGACTCCAAATGCCATTAATTCCTATGTCAAGAGCCCGGAAAATCCAATGGATGCCGGAGTTCTCTGGAATTGCATGGATTTAGGTTATCTTTGTATTTATACCGGATATCTGCTTGCAACGGGAGAAATTAATGGTTCTTCATCTTCAGTTAATGCCAATAGGATGGGTACAAAAGAAATAGTAGACGGTATGGTCCTGCTTGGGCCTGCACTTATTTTCGACAAGAACAACGTAGATAAGTACGACTACTAATAAGCAAAAGCCGGGCGTATGCAGCGGCAGCGTCCGGCTTTATTTTTGCTTTCTCCATAACTTACAAGAGAGTTGGTTATTAGACGCGTAAAGCTTTGGAAGTATAAAAGGAGAAGAAACTATGAGTACGGCTCAAGACATCAAACAGGATTGTTGTGCCTCACTTGAACAATTGGTTGATCTTTCACGGTTTTACGGCGCCACTGCAGACTATGTGATTGCCGGCGGCGGAAATACATCATTTAAAAATGATACAACACTTTGGATTAAGGGTTCAGGTGTTTCTCTTGGGGAAATTATCGCTGCTGATTTTGTTGTAATGGATCGCTCAAAACTTTCAGCACTTTGGAATTTTTCAGAACTCATCGGATCAGGCGAAGCAGCAGAAAAACGGGAAAAAGCTGTGCTGGAAGGATTAATGGCAGCCCGTCTTTCCGGAGAAGAACATAAAAGACCCAGTGTGGAAACTTTACTTCATGATTTACTGCCTTTTAAATTTATTGTTCACACTCATCCTGCTTTAGTAAATGGACTTACATGTTCCCGGGATGGAGATAAGGCTGTACGCGCCCTTTTTGGAGAAGATGTTATGTGGATTCCCATTGCAGATCCGGGGTTTGTTCTGGCAAATGAAGTTAAAAAGGCTATTGCAAATAAAGGAGCTCCGTCTTTTTTCTTTTCACAAAATCACGGTATCTATGTTGGCGCAGATACACCGGAAGAAATAAATTCACTGTATAAAAAAATAATGGATACAATCAGTATCCGGATTAACCGGAAACCTGATTTGGGAGAGGCAAGTTATTCCTTTGATGGTGAAGCACTATCAATATTACAAAAACTGACCAGTGGAGTTGTGCGTTTTGCCAGGAATAACGAAATAATTGTACTTGTTAAAAATCGAACTGCTTTCCAACCGGTGGAATCTGCCTATACACCGGATCATATTGTGTATGCCGGAAGTGATCCTCTCTTTATTGAAAAAGGAATGGACATAGAAGAAGCGTGGAAAGCTCATATAGAAAAAACAGGCCGTCCTCCAAAAATTGTTGCCCTGGAAAGGGAAGGAATTTTTGGTATTGGTCACTCGGAAAAAACAGCGCTCTTGGCGCTGGAATTATTTTACGACGCAATAAAAGTGGCAGTTTATACAGAAAGTTTTGGCGGCTACCGTTTTATGACAGAGGAAAGGATCGCCTTTATTAATAACTGGGAAGCGGAACATTACCGCTCTAAACAGGTACAATAATAACTCACATATTCAAAGAGGGAAAAATGCTAAAAGCTAAGGTAAAACCAAAAATCGGACTATTGCTGACAGGACATAAAATGTATTGGGGTCAATTTCCGGGCTTAAAAAAAATGGGCGACATGATGACCGAAAGTTTTATGATTAAGTTCAATACTTTAGGCGATATCAAATCAATCGGGCTTGTGGATACTTATGCCAGATCTGCAGAAGCCGGAAAGTACTTTCAGGAAGAGAAGCCCGATATGATTATTATCTTTCCATTGGGATACACTACAGGCATGATGATTGCTCCCGCAATAAAAGATATGAATTGCCCAATCAGAGTTTTGAACGCACATCAGGATTCAAGTTACGACTACGCTTCTGCAGACACGGCATTGTATCTGCATCATGAAGGGCCCTGCTGTGTACCAGAATACTGCGTTACTTTAGCAACACTTAATAAAGAATTTAAAGTTATCAGCGGGCATCTGAATATGCAGTCTATGTGGGAAGAACTCGGGAAGGATGTTAATGGGAGTGCTGCAGCCAGGGAATTTAGGGAACTATTCTTTGGGGTAATAGGAAATACATATACCCACATGACCGATATGCCTACCGATGAACACCGGATTTTGGCAGCTACCGGAAAACTATTAAGACGCCCTGAGGTTGAGGAAATAGAGGAAGCTTATAATAGAGTTACAGACAAACAGCTTGAGTCGATGTACGCGGAATTAAGGGAAATGTATGATGTTGATTCAACCGTTACAAACGAGCATCTGAAGGAATCTGCAAAAATCGCCGTCGCTTTCGATGAGATTGTAAAAAAACACAATATTAGTGCGTTTGGATATTATTGGTGGGGTGAAAAAGAAAATATTACACTTTTAAGATCCGAGTCAGCACTGGCAGTTTCCAGGTTAGCCGCGATGGGTATTCCAGGCGTTACCGAGGGTGATGTTAAAACAGCGATGGCAATGAAAATTCTCGATCTGCTTGGCGGCGGCGGGATGTTCCTGGAATTCTTTTCACTGGATTTTGATGAAAACTTTATTATGATGGGCCATGACGGTCCAAGCAATATCAATGTTGCCAGTGGAAAACCAAAACTCCAGCATCTTGAGGTACATCACGGTAAAACCGGACATGGGCTGGGCATCGATTTTGATATGACAAAAGGTCCTTGTACTCTTTTGAATTTAAGTCAGTTTAAAACCAGCAAACCATTCAAGCTAATTTATACAATTGCTGAGGTAATAGAAGGGGATGTATTAAATATTGGCAATCCCAATTGCAGGGTGAGAGTCAAAAAACCCATACCCCAATTTTTCAATGATTGGTGCCAGGAAGCACCGCCTCATCATATTGCACTTGGCGTGGGAGATTTTTCCGGAGAAATTGAAGCTTTTGCGGAAAAAATCGGTTTCGATTGCGTAAAAATTTAATGAATTTGAGAAATTACGCGATAAAATGAAGATCGCGTATGCATATGCTTATATTGCAGGAACCGCATAATATCATACTAAAAAAAGGCGGAAACTTTATGGACAAACCAAAAATCGGAATTTTAGGAATGGCATTCCCCGGGAATAATATGGGGGAAGAAATGTGTGCGGATAAAACAAATGAAATGGCAGCATGGTTATCTTCCAATAAAAATCTGGAAGTTATAAAAGCTTCGTGTGAAGCTTTAGATGAAACCGGAGTGGTAACAGCTGCACATGAAATAGCAACAGAGGATATTGATATCATTTTAATTTTATTGTGCAGCTTTGTACCGGATTATTTTGTTGTCAAAGCGCTTGAGATTTGTGATAAACCTGTTTTTATCTGGGCAGTTGAAAGAGAAATGAAATGTATATCATTAGTTGGAGGCTGCCTGGCCATCGGGGCTTTATATAATTTACAAAAGAATTTTGAATTATGCGCGACTGATATCGGCGATAAAAAAGCCATGGAACAGTTAATGATTTTTGCCAGGGCCGGTATGCTAAGAAGCAGATGTCACCAGGCAAAAATAGGGGTTTCCGGCGGGAAAAATGATATTATGCTTTCATTGCAGTGGGATGAATTCGAATTGAGAAAAAGATTTGGTGTTAGCATTGATAATATTCCAATAGAGGAACTATACAGGAAAGCTGAATCGCTTGACGAAAAAGAGGTAGAACGGGAATGGCAGAACATAAATAAAGAAATTAGCAAAAACACTGTTAAAAAAGCTGACGGATTATATTCAACGAGGTTATATCTTGCAGCACTGGATTTAGTTCTCCAAAAAGGACTATCGGGGTACAGCGTAAATTGTTATCCGGCGTTGAAAGCTAAGATATGTCTGGCTGTCGCAAAATTGAACGATCAATTATGTGCAACTGGCTGTGAAAGTGATATTAATTCCACATTTATGATGTATCTGCTTCAGACGCTGACAGGAAAAGCAGCTTTTAACGGAGACTTTCTTCGTATGTATAACAAAGAAAACTCGATTTTGTTTTCTCATTGCGGTGCTGGCGCATTCTCTTTGGCAAAAGATAAATCCGAAATCCAGCTTAACGCTTCCATTGAGACATGCAATGGTTGTGCTGTTTGTTATGCCACCTATGCTAAAGGCAGCTATACATTGCTTAATATGATGACAGGAAAAAACGGGCTCCGGGTTTCGGCATTGGTTGGAACGGCTTTGCCGACCGATCTTGAATATGAGGGAACTCCTATAAAAATAGGTTTTGAAAAAAACGTCGAAGAAATTCTTCAGCAAATGTGCAAATACGGTTGCAGTCATCATTGGAGTGGAGCAGAGGGCAATTACGCTAAAGAAATCGAACTCCTTTGCAAATGGGCAGGAGTGGAATTCAATTTAGTTTCAATGTAACATTACCTGACCGCCGGTAACCGGCAGCGCCTGGCCTGTTTCGTATTCCTGTTCGACGATATAGTAAATTGCCCGCAGTACATCGGGTCCTTCGCAGCCCCGTTTCATGGGAACCTTTGCTTCGTAAAAAGCTTTTACATCTTCTATGGTCCGCGCTCCGGCAACTTTGCCTGCCTGGAGGTATTGAACAAAAAGTCCTTTTTCCGGATCTGTCCAAAGAGGACTGTTAAGAAAATTTCCCGGACAGATTGAATTTACTTTTATGTTGTACTCTATCAATTCCAGAGCAAAACTGGCGGTAAGTCCGATACTGCCGAATTTACTGCCCGCATAAGCGCCGTTTTTGTTGGACCCCTGGAGACCTGATTTGGAATTGATTTGAATAATATCGGTTTTCCAGCGCGGAGCGCTGAAATGCTGAAGACGAAGCAGCCGGCCTGCGAATTTGGTAAAGATAAAATACCCCGCGTAGTTTACCTTTGTGGTGAACTGAAACGATTTTAATTCCTGTTCTATTACACTCCCCGCCTGAAGCACTCCTGCATTACTGATACAAAGATCAAGCCCTCCCGCTTCTTTTGCAATGGTAGAAAATAATTCTTCTGTTGATTCTTCGCTGGTAATATCCGTTTTAATGGCAATGGCTGCTGTTCTTTTTTGAGTACCGTTGATTTTTTTTGCCAGGTTTTCTGCGCCTTCCAGGTTTAAGTCTGCAATAAAAACCAACGCTCCCGATGCGGCTAGCCCTATACTAATCTGTTCGCCAATACCCTGTGCTCCTCCGGTAACGACCGCTATTTTGTTTTTTACTACACTGTTCCGATCCATTGATGTCAGGCCCTGCAAAACTGTTTCGGTATCCAATGCCGGAGGAAGTGGTTCTTCGATAAACGAATCATCCTCTGCATCTCTGCGCTTGCGGGCAGCATCGATGTCCCGATCAATCCAGAAGACACCCAGAGTTTCCATACCTCGTTTAAGTACAATAGAAGATGGTTGTTTTTTTACTACTTCGCTGGGACCTGTCCCGGAAGGAGCCATCTCAAATTCCCAGGCAGCATAGGCTTCACTTAAAGCTTTAGCGGCTGCTCCCTCATCCAAAGTGTTGCTTACTCCTTCATTGTTTCTGAATGAAGATTCCAGATCTATAACAAGGGCATTTTTTGGCGCGGGACCGGGACCGGCCAGAACAATACGCGGGGCTTTTGCTGCGTTGATACAAAGGCCCCGGACGAGTGGGGCTAATACAGAAACCATTTTTTTCTCCTTTTTAAATGCTTTTAAAATTGACCCTTACGAAGATCATTAATAATGTCCGGGGCCGATTCTTCCGGATGAAATAAATTGAGTGCTTTTCCGGCCCTTGCATAGATTATAATTCTTTTTTGCAAGGAAAGCGAGATAAGAGGGTTGTTTTTTGAAAAAAGACCCCAATTGCTGTCAACCGACGCAAACCGTTCGTGGGCAATAAGCGCCCAGGTAGTGTCCAGGAGATGCTTGCAGCCGGGGCTAAGAACTTCCGGACAGTTAAAAGATTGCCGGCTGGAATTAATATCCACTCCGGAAATTTCCATATAATTGCCTTCTGCTGCGTAACGCTGGATTGTTTCTATTTGTGCCGGAGTATTTCGCGGAGGCATGTAGGTAACTGCCAGAAATCCCAGATGTTTTATCTCTTCAAAAAGTTCCGGCAGAAATTCATCTTCGAATTTTTCCGCTTTCTTATCACCTGTCGGAGATTCACCAACATCTCCAAGATAAGAATAGGCTGGGATTGCATTTACGGAAAGAGCAAAATCAACCGCAGTTTTAACGCTTATACATTCATTTTTATCAGGTTGAATGTAAATATGCGGGAGCAATCCTGTTTTTAAAACGCCTAAAATATCGTAAATGTAATGGGGATTATCCGGATCGGAAAGGAGCTTTGCAATTTTTAGCCCCGGATCGATATTCAGATGTTTTTTCAAGCCCTCTGTAAGTTCTGTTCCCCGGCCGAAACGATCGATGATTTTTTCCGCCGTTGCTGCCATCAGGTGCCGTTCGGTAACTTCTCCTCCCTTTTTGTATTGGGATATTTGAATTACATCTTTTTCAAAGTCGATTGTTTTAAAACCTGCATCACTAAGGAGTTGGTTACAGCTTTCTGTCATTTTCCGGCTGCGCAGATACCGTGCTTCACGAATTGGTTTAAGGAATGCTGCTGTTTTTTCCAGTTCAGTAGATGGAATTCCGTGAATGATGATGTAAGCATTGCCGAAAGAATCGGGATTGTTTAATTTACGTTTTGCTAAAAAATCACCATTGGGACCCTGAGTAAAATCAACTCTGAGTTCAATACCGCAGCAGCCTCCAATACCAAGAACAGCGCAGGCCGTTATCATTTCTTGTGCGGCACCGGCTGAGTCATGATCAACAGAGCCTGCCGCTGCAAGTCCGGCCTGTTCTGCTTTCAGTGCAGCCATAGCAGGTGTATAAGGACTATAGCTGTAGATTGTATGAATGTGATTATTTATTTCAAGTGATTCTTTTGTCTTAATGTTGCTGAGTGTTTTCCATTCCTTTAAAGCGGCAATACGTTCTTCGCATTCAAGAAACTGGTTGTTAATAGTTGCTGTTAATTCATTCATATTTTATTATAATACGTTCAGAAACAAATTACTACTTTGATGTCGCTTTCCAGAAGCCCTGCCATTCAGACGGATTTTCCAGGTAGTACCGGCATTGTTCAATGTAGTACTTCGGCGGAGCATCCCTGTCTTTTAGCTTTTCAAACAAGTCAAGGGCTTTGGTAAAATCCCCGGCATAAAAAGTATCCCTGGCAAGATCAAACTCTCTGATGATGTTTTCTTTATCCCGGTACATTACCTCTGTCAGAGGTTCCCAAACCGTTACCGGCTCGTTCTTTCCGACAACTGCAACCTGAGCCAGTCTGCGTCCAAAGAATTTCCCGTTATTGTTAGCTTCGTTCATGGTATGCTCGGTACACATAAGACAAGTGCCAAATTGTTTATTAAGCCCTTCAAGCCTAGCGGCAAGATTTACCGAATCTCCCAGCATGGTATAGTTAAAATGCCCTTCTGATCCAAAGTTTCCTACCACCGCATATCCCGTGTTTAACCCAATGCGGGTAATCAGGTGTTTATTGATCCCCGGAGCATTTATGTTCCATTTATTGAACAAACTTTCAAAATGGTCAGCTTTTTCCACAAGCCGCGCCTGACATTCAATAGCTGCACCCAAAGCCCTGGACGCATGATCTTCCATATGAACAGGAGCGTTCCAGAAAGCAATAATGGCATCGCCTTCGTATTTGTCTATGGTTCCCCCGGAATTCTGAATTATATCGGTAAGGAAAGTCAGATATTCATTCAACAATTCCTTAAGTTGGTCAGGATCGAGGTTTTCCGAAATGGTCGTAAATCCCTGTACGTCAGAAAAGAATATACTGATTTCTACCCGTTCGCCTCCAAGCTTTAATTGACCGGGATTACTGATCAACTGTTCAATATAAATAGGGCTTAAGTACTGGCTGAATGCAGATTTGATAAATCGCCTTTGGCTGCCTTCGGTTGCATAGTTGTAAACGGTGCAGGTCAGGAAGGAAACAAAAATACCTGCCAGCGGCAAAACCATGGGAAACCACAGGCAAAAAGTGTTGTAAGCAATAAAAGCTCCCCCAATAATCAGCGAAGCCATAAGAACAAGGCCGCCAACGGAATAATGCAGTTTGTCGCAAAACAAAGCTAGTACTGTTGTAAAAAGAATAATCACTAAAAAAACAACCATGTCCAGCCAAACAGGAGTTTCCCTTATAAAATCGTTGTTAAGAATATTGTCCAGCATGGTAATGTGAACACCCATGCCGGGATAAACCGTTTCAAGGGGATTGGCGCAAATATCAAAAAGTCCCGGTGCATAAAAACCAAAAAAAACATACTTGTCCGTAAAATCCTCCGGAAACAAAACCGGTTCCTGCTTTTTTGCAACAGCTTCCACGCTGCTTAAAACATCAGCTGCACTGTATGGCATATAACGATTGATACTTCCCCTGTAACGGAGTATGCTTTTTCCTTCGATGTCCACCGGAATTACATAATCATCCCATTCAACCTGCCGTTTTTTTTCGTTAAAATAAACTTTATTATCGGCCCCGGAAACCAACAGGGATGCGGCGGAAAGACCCGGCACAGCGTTGCCGTCAAAATTAATAAAAAGTCTTGCTCTTCTATTGATGCCGTCAAAATCTTCCGAATTGGTTACGTTTCCCAAAGCTCCTGCTGTAGCGGTAAGACCCGGTATGGGAAATTGTGCACCCTGCCGTCCGTCAGCTTCGTCAATCAAAGTGTAGTATTTGATTATGGAGTCAAAACCTTCTGGTTGTAACAGAGGCTTGTTTATGTCCGACGGCCAGGTAACGGAACTTCCCGTCTGAGTACTGAAAAATACCGTCTGTACTGTATTGCCGAAGTTTTTTTGTGCCTCGATAAAGACATTGTCATCGGTACGTTCCGAAAGACTCTGAAGGGCTGTCACAGCAGTTATGTAATTTGTAAAAATGCTGCGCTGTTCTTCGTCAGAAATACCTCTTTGAACCGTAGTAATATTCTCCCCTATCTCTTCCATAGCGTGAACTGCGGTATCAATAATTGCATCCTGATCGGCGTTCCGGTAAATTGAAGGCTCGGAAAAAAGGACGTCAAAGACTATGGATTTGGCGCCGCCCATATTCATGTAGTCTACAATATCAGCATAAGCTTTACGCGGCCATGGCCAGCCCCAGCCACGTTCCCGGTTGGCCCAGTCTATACTTGGTTGATCCAGCAATATTACGACGATATCGTCAGATGGTTTATAGGTGTTGGCAAAGAGCTTGACTCTGAAATCATAGGCTTTGTACTCAAGAGAATCAAAAATATGAAAAAAATGCAGAGTGCCAAGCCCAATAAACACCAGGACAACAATAATAACCGTGGTAATTATTTTTTTATTTTTTGACATACACACGCCGCCTCCTGGCAGTGAATTAAAATAATTTCCTGGTGACCTTTCGGGTCACGAGCGCAAGGAATTGATTCACGTCCACCGCTAAACGCGGTGTGTGCAAGCGCTCGCGGGCCGCAGACCCGCATACACCACTTTCCCGAAACCCTCTAGATTACAGCGCCGAACCGCTTGGTCCTGTACGATCGCGTATCATCTACATTGTACTTTTTGATGTTTTTATTAACAGCGGTAATTCTGTCTGCAGGGGATGGATGAGTCTTTCCAAAACCTGCAGTTTTATTATTACCCTGTTTTTGTTTTAAAGACTCAAGCATCTCAAGAATTCCCGAAGGCTGGTAACCTGCGGCAGCAAGCAGTGAAAGAGCCGTTCCGTCGGCTTCCAGTTCCTGACTTTTGGAGAAACCATTAACTACCAGAGTGGTTATTATTTCATTTACAGAATCACTCATTATACTGGTTAAATCGGCAATATTACCGCCTACGGCTTCTCCAACACCTGCCAATGCTCCCGAAACCGCCGCATTGACATACCGGGCATTACGGATGGATGTAAGTGCGTGTTGGAGCTGAATATGAGCTACTTCATGGGCGATAACCGCAGCCAGGGCATCTTCGTTTGATGCGCAGGCAATAAGTCCGCGGGTAACAAAGATATGTCCGCCGGGTGTGGCGAATGCATTGATTTCCTGGGTATCAAGGATAGCCACATGATACCCATTAAAGATATCAGGCCTTGGCGAATTAATTATGATGGTAGAACAGATCTTGTTCAGATAGGTTTGAAGAGCCGGATTCCTGTATATGGTGTATGTGCTTGCAATATTAGCCGCCACAGCACGGCCCAGGTAATATTCATTTTCCGGAGTTAAAGCATCTGCGGCTTTTTTTGCTTCGGCAAAGGTAGCTATGCCTGTCCCGACTGCTTTTGCAGCTTTGACTTGTCCATCACTGGCACCTGCAGCCTGGGCAACACCTCCGGCTATTTCCCCCATTGATTCACAGGTAAGAATACTGAATGAAACAAATGCAGCCAATAAAAAGAAAACTATCTTTTTCATGTTATTCCCCCTTTGCCAAACGGCCTTCTTCTATAAAGTTAAGAAGATCCTTGTCGGATATGATTATTTTTTCCATCTCATCAACAGCGGCATAATTAATTGTTTTGCTTTTCTTGTACTGCGATTCTACTTCGGGAGAAAAACCTTTTCCTGCCAGGGCTATTTCCCGTGCTGATGCGTTGGCAGTACTTCCCGAGGTAGCTATCCGCTTGCTGGTTAAGCTGGATTTGGCTATCCAGCCAGTTTTATTACCGGCAGTTGTCCGCACCTGAGCATAGTTGCCGTTAATTGCCAGTATTCTTACTTCATCTCCGTAAGCAACAGTACCGGTATTGGAAGCAAAAAAACCGGTAGATGATTTAAGATTGGCGGATTTGACATTTATATAGTTTGTGTCTCCCGCTTTTTGTGCAAAAAGAACCGCCGCACTCAAACAAAGCAGAGCGATTATAATAAATCGTTTCATAATATACCTCTGGTATTAAAAATAGTGTTTTTGATATACAATACATAATATAGTATAAAATTGATGAAAAAGGAAGTCATCAAAAAACAGGAGTTTTCAGACGCTTCCGGATAGAGGAATAATGAAAATACAAAAAATAAGTGATTTAACAATAGCTGCTTCTGAATTGCTTTCAACAGCAGGTAAAAAACCTCCCCGGATAGCAGTTGCTGCAGCCAGGGAAGAAGCGGTTCTTGCCGCTTTGGCGGGGGCGGAACAGCAGGGATTGGCCCAGCCTGTGCTGTTAGGAGAGAAAAATAAAATAGAAGAAAGCGCCGAAAAAGGCGGTATAAAACTTTCCGGATGGGAGATAATCGAGGAAAACAATCCCGCCGCTGCCGCTGTCAGAGCAGTGGAGCTGATCAGGGATGGAGAAGCGGATCTGGTTATGAAGGGCCTGGTATCCAGTGCCGCCTTCTTAAAAGCTGTTCTCCGCAAGGATCTGGGTTTAAACCGGGGCAGTCTTATCAGTCATGGTGCGCTGATGGAGGTCCCGAATTATCATAAATTGTTTATTGCAAGCGATTGTGCTCTTAACATAGCTCCTAATCTGGCGGAAAAAGAAATTATACTGAGGAATGCCGTGGATCTTGCCCATTGCCTGGGTATTGATAAACCAAAAGCCGCTATTCTTAGTGCGGTTGAAACAGTTGATCCGGATCGTATGCCCTGCACAGCAGATGCAGCCATACTGACCCAGATGCAGAAACGGGGTCAGATTTCCGGTTGTATTGTAGACGGTCCTTTGGCTCTGGATAATGCAGTCAGCGCATCTTCGGCCACCACCAAAAGCATAGACAGCCCCGTTGCCGGAGATGCCGATATACTGCTGGTTCCCGGTATTGAAGCGGGAAATATTCTCTATAAAAGTTTAACCAACTTATGTGGCGCTAAAACCGCAGGACTGATACTGGGAACAAGGACGCCGGTAATCCTGACAAGCAGGGCCGACTCTGCAGAAACCAAAACCGCCTCTATAGCACTGGCAATTCTGGCCTGGTTAGGTAACAGTAGACATAGTTCTGTGTCATTTTGATACAAAAAATTCACAAATTTTCCCATTTTGTGTCATTTTAGCCCTTATTATTTTTTAAGTCGTTTTTTATCACCATACCGGCAGATTTACCATTTCTGCAAATCTTTGTAATACAAAGAATTAGATTTCATATAAAAAGAAACGACTTACAAATGAACTTGGCATGGTTTTTGCTAATAAATTGATAAGACGCTTCGTATGAAGGTCTAAAAACAAGCCAATGTAAATTTGGAGGTTTATTATGAAATCGTTATCTTTTTACCATCCCATAAGTATGGTAGATCAATTGCTGGATTCTTTTTTGGAATCCTCGCTTGTTCCTTTTATGGGAAACTCTTTGCTGAAAAAACTGCCTCTGGTGGATGTTCATGAAACCGAAGATGCTTACCTCCTGGAAGCGGAACTGCCAGGTTTAGATGAAAAACAGATCAAGGTTCATGTGGAAGGCGGTAAGTTGAGTATCGAAACAGGTAAGGAAGAGGAAAAGAAAGAAGAAAAAGACGATGTCTGCCTTATCAGGGAGCGCAGAAATGTCTCTTTTTGCCGGTCCTTTACCCTGCCCGAAAATGCCGATACCGAATCAGTATCCGCAGTCTTTAAAAACGGAGTGCTGTCTCTGGAAATAAAGAAGCGGAAAGAAAGTTCAAGGCGTTTTATTGAGATAACCTCTCAATAGCAATAATTTAAAAAAAATGTAAAAAAGTTTATGCTGCCCGTTCATGTCAGGTTAAACATTAAATGTTTAACCTGACATTTCTTGCTAAATTGGTCTAAAAGGAGTTTTATACGTCTCTTAGAACCGAAAAAAGCCGATTCCGGTTTAAACCACTTTTATCCGATTTGCAAGCAGGTTGGGCACATTGGCCTTTGTCCCGTGCAATTTGGCCTGCAGGAGCACTTTAGCTGATTGCATTATGGGAAGCGGCGCCATTCGCAAGGGATTAACGTCCATCAGATGGCACATGGCGTTGGTTGTGGCACAAAGATCGTTGCAGTGATCGCTGAAATAGACATTTTTTCGTCCAAGACGTTCCACCAGGCGATCGCCGACTTCCCTGATGGCGCAGTGGCCCACAACCAACACGCGGCCCTGCACTGCGTCGATAACGGTCGGGTCGTGGCCCTTGCCCATTATCATCGTCCAGCCGCCCTTCCCCTGATAGTCGTAAGTCAGCACCTGCAGCATGGTAAGGGGATTGTTCTTGCAGCCCTCTTTGCACCACTGGATGGATCCCTTAAGGAGCGTTACATCCTGAGGAAACCGCTGTACCAGATCATAAGGATATTTTTGAGTAAAATCGGATATATCTCCCAGGATTTCCACATCATCCAGGCTATGAACGCCTTTTGCATAGCCGCGTTCCATGGCAATTTGCAAGTGCGGTACATCTTCAGTGGTTAACCCAAACAACCGTGCACCCACCAAATCCGCCGCAACAACATTGCTGCTACCCAGTAAAACTTTAAATGGCAATATGCACTGCTGTGCAAAAGCAGTAACCGGGTAATGCCCGAAAATGGTGGCCTCAATGCCTTCGGTCAGGGTAAAATCCGGTTGCAGATAGCCCAGCACGTCAGCGAGTTTATGGGGCAGATTGTAGTTGTGGTCTGGGCGGCGATCGTTTTGTTGCGGAAAGGCCCACTGGTTTTTTACTCCCAGGGTAACCCCCGCCATGGAATGGGTTTTCAGCTTCGGCAGACTGATATAGAGGTTTTCATCCGCCCGTTCGATAAGGTTGTTTACGATAAACAACGGGATGTCAAATGTCGTATGACGGTATCCGCAATCTTCCTGTGCTTCCGTCGCTTTCCCTTTAAAAACGAAGGATACACTTTTCTCCTCATCCAGGTAAACTTCCTTCACGCCGTAGCGGCAGCAAATCTCACTGTAGCCCGTTATCGCGAACACCATGCGGGTAAAATTACTCTGCGTGGAATTCTCGAAAAGGAAAATACGGTTGGCCCCGACCTGCTTCCAATAACGGATCACGGCTTCTATCAGTTCGGGACGTGTATAGCAGTAAGGTTTGCTGTCAATGCCATTAGGCTTAAGATAGACATCACCACTGGCCTTGAGCAATCCTTTGCCTCCGGCTGCATCGAAAATTCCGGCAACGGCGGCAAATACTTCTTCCTTCAAGGAATCATTCAGCGGCAGGAACTGTGTAAAGGGCTCAGACTGGTGCGGCGAAAGCAGACGCTGCACGGTAACAGTGGCAGGTTTTGGAATAGATGGCATGGTAACTCCTCCTTTTCAAAAGCATATATCTTCTTTAGATGAAGCGGAAGATACTACGAGAAGTACTATGTAATATATCGGTAACAACAGTCTATACTGATGTCAGGAGCTTTTTGTGCAGCCATTTATTGTAGATTCTCCTTTTAATCCCGCAGGCGATCAGGAAGAAGCTATTTCCGCCCTTGCCACCGGAATAAAGGCAGGAGACAGGTTTCAAACACTCAAAGGGGTAACCGGTTCGGGAAAAACGTTTACCATGGCAAAGATCATCGAAGCTGTGCAAAAGCCAACCCTGGTAATAAGCCACAACAAGACTCTGGCAGCTCAATTGTTCCGGGAATTCAGAAGTTTTTTCCCAAAAAACGCCGTAGAATATTATGTTTCCTATTACGATTACTACCAGCCCGAAGCCTATGTAGCCAGCAGAGATCTATATATAGAAAAAGATGCTTCGATAAATGACGAAATTGAACGCCTTAGACTCAGCGCAACGCGTTCTTTAATGGAACGCGAAGATGTGATCATAGTTGCTACGGTCTCGTGTATTTACGGTTTAGCAACCCCGGAAGTATATCGCAAAATGACATCCCAGTTTGGTTTGGGAGATACCGTCGACCCCGATAAGCTGATGCGGCGTTTTGTAGAACTCCAATATGAACGGAATGATGCAGTGCTGGAACGCGGTCGTTTCCGGCGGCGGGGAGATTGTCTGGAAATATATCCCGCATACCTGGAAGAAGCGTACCGTGTTGATTTTGACTGGGATAAAGTAGAGCGTATCCGCCGCTTTGATCCAATATCGGGCAAAGTGCTGGAAGATCTGGACAGGGCGGTAATTTATCCTGCAAAACAGTTTGTTATGCCGGAAGAAATGGTCCATGGAGCGCTTTCTTTTATTAAGGACGAGTTGGCCTTGCGTTATGAATTTCTGAAAAATACCGGGAAAAATCTTGAAGCGGAACGGCTTAAAACCAGAGTTGAATACGATTTGGAAATGCTTAATGAGATGGGATACTGTCCTGGAATAGAAAACTATTCTGCTCCGCTTGCAGGACGAAAGCCGGGAGAAGCGCCTGACACATTGATCGATTATCTTTTAAGAAATCCCGACGGTTCGCCGGCTCATTTAACCTTTATCGACGAAAGCCATGTAACGGTACCCCAGATTGGAGCAATGTATGCAGGGGATCGCTCACGAAAGCAAAACCTGGTGGATTACGGTTTCCGTCTGCCCTGCGCTCTTGATAACAGGCCTCTGCGTTATGATGAGTTCGAAAGCAGGATTGGGGCGACAGTCTTTGTTTCTGCAACGCCGGGCGACTATGAAATAAAAAAATCAAAGCGAATTGTGGAACAGATGATACGGCCTACCGGACTTCTGGATCCGGAAATAGAAGTACGTCCCAGCGAAGGCCAGATGGAAGATATTTATGCCGAACTTCGTGACCGGATTAAGGCCGGGGAAAGGTCGTTGATCCTTACCCTGACCAAGAAAATGGCAGAAGATTTAACCGATTACCTTACCAGTCTGGGATTAAAAGTACGCTACATTCACAGCGAAATAGAAACCATTGAGCGTGTGGAAATACTTACCGCTCTTCGTTCGGGAGGTTTTGATGTACTCGTCGGGATCAATCTGCTTCGGGAGGGGATAGATCTGCCGGAGGTATCATTTATTGCAATACTCGACGCAGATAAGATCGGCTTTCTCCGTTCGCTTACCTCACTGGTACAGATTATCGGACGTGCTGCCCGTAATGCCGCAGGAAAGGTAATTATGTACGCTGACAGGATGAGTGATGCCATGGAAATGGCAATAGCGGAAACCAAAAGGCGCCGGGAAATCCAGGATGCGTACAACAGGGAACACGGCATTACACCGGCTACCGTAAAAAAGGCAGTAGCT
>Ga0082212_10002370_pt1 | contig 27510 bp, 23 predicted proteins | sample TergutNt197P3_FD_71548 | JGI IMG/M metagenome (GOLD analysis project Ga0082212, IMG submission 71548) | Neocapritermes taracua P3 segment gut microbial communities from Petit-Saut dam, French Guiana - Nt197 P3 | ecosystem: Host-associated > Arthropoda: Insects > Digestive system > Gut ...
ACTTGCAGAAATTACGACAAAAACCACGAATTTTTTAAACGGTTTTTATTCTGATTTTGCACTTGAATTATTGTCTTCGATAGATTATATCATTACTGAGAATAATACTTTCGACAAACAGGTTATTACTCAAAAACTTGCTGAGTGGAGTAACAGAAAACGCAGTATATTTTCAAAACAAGAATACATTGATTTATCGGTTGATTATCTTCAAAGCATATAAACTATGGCAAATATCAACATCGAAAACGTCCGAAAATTATTGCAGAAGTTCGATTTCAAAACGCTGTTTGTGGAAGAATTGGGCTGGAGCAATCCTGCATCCAATAAAATCATCAACGAAACCATTAAAGACATTGACTTTACACGCAAACCCATTGCCGAACTGAGCGGCGCCGTTGTTTTTGAAATTACCACGCCAAACGGCAATGTGCCTGAACCCGAACAACGAAAAACAATTGCCAAAGAAATTCGGAAACAACATTTTGAACACGTTTTGATTTTTGTGGACGGGAAACGTACGCAAAGCATCTGGCACTGGCTCAAAAATCAGGACAAAAAAGAGTTACACCGCGAACACTTTTTTTCAAGTCATCAGCCCGGCGATGGATTTATTGCCAAAATTGCTTCGCTTGTGGTGGACATCAGCGAGTTTGATAAAGAAGGAAACATTGCCGTTGCCGAAGTGGCAAGCCGTATCAAATCGGCATTGGATATTGAACGGGCGGTAAAGAAATTTTATCGCGACTACCAAGCCGAATACTTGGTTTTTCTCGACCTTATTGAAGGTATTGACAGCGAAGCCGACCGGAGATGGTATGCCTCAGTGATACTCAACCGGCTGATGTTTATCTATTTTCTGCAAAAGAAAATGTTTTTAGACAACGGAAATACCGACTACTTGAACAACAAACTTGAATTTTCAAAAAAAGAATTAGGCAAAAACAAGTATTACGATATATTTCTTCACAAACTCTTTTTTGAAGGCTTTGCCAAGCAAGAAAAAGAACGAAGCGCCGAAGTCAATAAATTGTTAGGAAAAATAAAATACCTGAATGGCGGTTTGTTTTTGCTGCACAAAATAGAACTCAAATATCAGGGAAAAATAAAAATTCCCGATGTGGCTTTCGAGAACCTGTTTGCCTTGTTTAACCGCTACAGCTGGACGCTTGACGATACCCCGGGCGGTGCCGACAACGAAATGAACCCCGACGTGCTCGGCTACATCTTTGAAAAATATATTAACCAAAAAGCATTCGGCGCCTACTACACCCGCACCGAAATAACCGAATACCTCTGCGAACAAACCATTTACAAACTGATTTTAGATGAAGTAAATGAAGGGGTGGAAAAGCCCTACGACACCATTGCCGATTTGCTGTTGCATTTAAACGCTACCACCTGCCGCAAATTAGTGGTGGGCGAAGATGCCGTGTTGCCCAACCTCAGCCTGCTTGACCCCGCCTGCGGCTCCGGCGCATTTTTGGTTGCCGCTATGAAAACCCTTATCAATGTGTATGCTGCCATTTTGGGCAAAATTGAGTTTTTGGGCAACAAAGACCTCTCCGATTGGAAACGAAACATTGAACAAAACCACCCCAGTATTAACTATTACATTAAAAAACAAATTATTACCCACAACCTGTTTGGCGTGGACTTGATGGAAGAAGCCACCGAAATTGCCAAGCTGCGCCTCTTTTTGGCATTGGTGGCAAGCGCCGAAACCGTGGAACAGTTGGAGCCCCTGCCCAATATTGACTTTAACATTATGAGCGGAAACTCGCTGATTGGACTGATGCGCGTGGATGAAAGCCTGTTTAACAAACACCAAAAAGGCGACCTCTTTAAAACAAGTTACCGCGATTTGGTGTGCCATAAAGAGAAACTGATACGGCAGTTTAAAGAACTTGAAAGCGCCGGCGATGTGATACAGGGAAAAAAAGAGTGTATAGACGAAATGAAAGCCCACGCCAACGAAACCCTGAACCTGATGCTTGGAGACGAATTTAAAAATTTGGGCATTAAATACGAGCAGGTTACTTGGGACGAAACCAAAAACAAAGAGGGCAAACCCCTAAAACGAGCTATTACTGTAAAAGATATGGAAGCCCTTGAACCTTTTCACTGGGGTTACGAGTTCTCTGAAATCTTTAGAAAAAAAGATGGATTTGACGCTATTATTACAAACCCGCCGTGGGAAGTGTTTCAAACGGATGAAAAAGAATTTTTTAGGCAATTCGACTATCAAATAAAGAAAAAGAAACTTCGTATTGAAGATTGGCAAAAGCAAATGAAAAGATTAATGCTTGATGAAGAAATAAAACAAGCGTGGTTAGATTTTGCAAGTAAATATCCATTTCAGTCGTTATACTTCAAAAAATCTGAACAATACAAAAATTTACTTTCAGGAAAACTAAATTTATATACACTATTTACTATTCAATGTTTTAATCTTCTAAAAAAACAGGGCTATTGCGGAATTGTGATACCAAGTGGAATTTATACCGACTTAGGTACAAAACAACTTCGTGAGATGCTTTTTGATGAAAGCAAGATTACAGGCTTGTTTGGATTTGAAAACAGAAAGCAAATATTTGAGGGTGTTGATAGCAGATTCAAATTTGTGGTATTAAGTTTTGAAAAAGGAGAAAAAACAGAATCTTTTCCTGCTGCGTTTATGCGGCACGATGTGAATGAGTTGGATAATTTTCCCCAACATGGTGCATCAGAAATAAGTGTTGACTTTATTAAGAAACAAAGTCCTGAGAGTTTATCAATATCTGAAATTAAAAACGACATTGAGTTCGGCATTATGAAAAAAATGTTACGGTTTTCAATGTTAAACGATTCCAAGGGCTTTGATATTGAATTAGGTACAGAATTTAATATGACAACTGATAGTCATTTATTTAATCTTAATCTTTCAAACGAATCATTGATATTGTTTGAAGGTAAAATGATTCATCAATTTCAATCTAACTTCAGTGAGCCACGATATTGGATTAACATAGAAAAAGGAAGAATTGCGTTATTAGGAAATATTAAAGACCAAAATCAAATGCTCAACTATCAAAAGTATCGTATTGTTTATCGTGCAATTGCTGCTAGCACTAATGAACGAACAATGATATCAACAATTTTGCCCCAAAACTCATTTTTTGGACACTCGCTTAATCAAGTTTCTAATCTCAAAACATATCAAGATATGGTTTTGTTGGTAGTTTTTTTGAATTCATTTTGTTTAGATGGGTATTTACGGAATACTGTTTCTGCAAATCTAACCATGCCGTTTATTTATCAGCTTCCAGTTCCCCGCTTAAACCCCCAAGACCGGTGGTATAGCGCCATTGTATCTCGTGCGGCGCGTTTAATTTGCACTACCGGGGCGTTTGCTGCGTTGTGGGAGGAGGTAATGGGCAGCGCGTGGAGCGAGGCAAAAGTTGCCACACAGGAGCACGAGCGCAACCCCCTGCGGGCAGAGTTAGACGGTATTATTGCCCACATTTACGGCTTAACCGAAGCAGAATTTGCCTATATACTTTCTACTTTCCCCATAGTGGCGCAAGCACAAAAAGAGGCGGCGCTAAAAGCATTCAAAGAGGTGGGGGAAGGGAGGATAAAGGAAGGAGCGAACAGTGATAAAAATTAATGTTGTTACTGCTTTTTGAAGTTTTACATTTTATAGTATAAATTAATATTTTATTATTGTAATAATTTGGGTTTCAAAATAAAATGTATTAAAATTAGTACTCAATATTTTATTTGATATTATTATTTATAAGCCAAACTTTTTTGTACATTTGCCGCCCAAAAAATATTACTTATACGTAAAGATGTTAGGCATAGATCTATTTTCAGGTGCAGGAGGGCTAAGTCTCGGAGCTGAATGGGCAGGGATAGAGGTTTCCCATGCAATTGAAAAAGATATTTTTTCTGCAAAAACATATAAAACAAACCATCCAAAAACAAATGTTATTGTATCTAAAATTCAAGATATAGATCCAGTTCAAATCGCGAAAAAAGGAGAAGTTTTCATTCTTTTTGGAGGACCTCCGTGTCAAGGATTCTCAACATCAAACAGGAAAACAAGAAATGATGATAACACAAACAACTCTTTGTTTAGAGAGTTTTTAAGATTTACAATGGAATTGTTTCCCGAATGGATTTTATTTGAAAATGTAGAGGGAATTACTAATTATAACAACGGAAAAACCCTGGAATACATTAAACAATCTTTAGAAGATTTAGGATACTCAATTAATTCGGAAATACTATACGCATCGGATTATGGTGTTCCTCAGCATAGAAATAGATTTTTTTTAGTTGGAAATAGAAAAAACATACCATTTGTGTTTCCTGAAAAATCAACAACATCTATCTCTGTTGGGGAAGCTATTAATGATTTGCCAATTTTAAACAATGGCGATACTTTTAATCATTTGCCATATAGAGAAGGTATCCAACCAAGTACCTATGCAAAAAAAATGCGAGGTAAATCTAAAATATCTATTCAGAATATTGTTTCTCGAAATTTAGATTACGTTATTGAACGATATAAATATATTCAGCAAGGACAAAATTGGAAGGCTATTCCCAGTCATTTGATGTTAAATTACAAGAATAAAAACAATTGTCACAGTGGTATTTATAAAAGATTGAAAATAGACGAACCCTCTATTGTTATTTCCAATTATAGAAAAAACATGTTAATACATCCAGTTCAAAACAGAGGTTTGTCGGTACGTGAAGCTGCAAGAATTCAAAGTTTTCCCGATGATTTTATTTTTGAAGGGAGTATACATTATATTCAGCAACAAATTGGAAATGCTGTTCCGCCATTGTTGGCAAAAGCAATATTTGAACAAATTTTAAAACTAGATGCAAACTATGGAAATTAGTGCGAATTTCACAATAGAAGATTGGTTTTTATCATTACCTTTTTCTGATGGAAAGGATTACGGTACAAGATATAAGAATATTAGAGAAATTTTAAAACCGATACATGATGAGGTTAAGTCTGTAGTCGCAAAAATTGACCCTACAATATATTTGAATGCACATGGATGCGAACATATAAAAATGGTTATTGAAAAAATGTCAATGATTCTTTCACACAAAGAAATAGAACTAACTCCTTATGAAACATATTTGCTCTTACTTGCAACTCAGTTTCATGATATAGGACATATTATTAATGGGCGAGACAATCATGCTGCAGATGCCGGAAAAATTATTGTTAAAATAGAACACCCATCTTTAGATAATGTTGAAAAAAAGAGAGTATTTGATATTGTAAAAGCACATACTGGAAGAGAAAATCCTATTGGAACATTACCCGATATTGATAGAATATCAAATGAAAAGGTTAGGTGTCGTTTGTTATCGGCTATTATACGTTTGGCTGATGAATTAGCTGATGGGAAAGACAGAGCATCCAAATTTTTACTAGAATTAAAAAATTGCGGAGGAACTATTCCTGATGAAAGTATGATTTTTCATTTATTTTCGGAATGCCTTAATTCTTGTTGGGCTCAATTAGATAGCCATACTATTTACATGAAATTCTTTTTAAATGAGGAATATGCAACAACAAAATACAAAAAAGGCACAAGTGAACAATTTTTGGTAGATGAAATATATGACAGAACGCTAAAAGTGTTCACTGAATGTTTGTATTATAATAGATTTGTTCCAGAGTTTATTAGAATGAATACAATAGATGTGAGTATAAACTTTCTATGTAGTGAAACATTACAAGATTTTCATAATTCAATTAATTACAAAATAGAAGAACAAGGATATCCAACCTTATCATGTGATATCTATGAGATGTGTAAAAATGATTTATATGAAAATGGAGAAAAAGTAACTGGACAATATATTGCTAATCAAATAAATAATTGACAAATATGAAAGAAAAAGTAAACCCGTTTGAAATAAAGACACCTGAGCAAATTTCGGCTCATGATATTGTTGATTTATTTGTTGATGTTTTCACTGATTTTTATCAAGTTCCTGAAAAAGGACATACATTTCTGAATGGTCCAAGAGGATCGGGAAAGAGTATGATATTTAGATATATTATGCCTGATTGCCAAGTCATTGCAAAAGAAAAAAAAATCAATGAGTTAGATTTCTTTTCATTATATATTCCCATTAAATTGACCGATATTAATATTACTGATTTAGGAAGACTTGAGAATCATGCCGAATATATATTAAATGAACACTTGTTATCTACTTATATCCTTTCTAAATCAATAGAATCAATCATTACTGTTTTTGCCGAAGATCTAAATCAGTACACACTGGAAATTGAAAGATTCTATAAAGAAGATTTTGTTCAATTGGTGTCATATACGGGATATCAGATGTCCGAATACAATAGTGACAGAGGCAGAGATTATTTCAGAAAAATGGCTGATGTTATTAGTGATATGGCAAGAGAATGTACCCAATATTGCAGAGATATAGCATTATCTAGAAACATTGGTGGTTATTTTGGTTCAATCATTGACTTTATGGGTTTCGTATATCCACTTTTATTAAAAATAAAACAGTTACCTATTTTTGCAAAAGATAATCCTTTTTTTATTCTTATAGATGATGCGGGATATCTTAATCTGCCTCAGACAAAAGTCTTAAATACATGGGTTTCGTATAGAACGACAAAAGATATATGTTTTAAAATATCTACACAATTAGATTATAAAACGCATTTAACTATTAATGGCAAGAGAATTGATTCTCCTCACGATTATTCTGAAGTAAATATTTCAACTAGATATACAAATCCAAAATATAATCCAACATATTATAACCGAATAGAACAAATAGTAAAACAAAGAATAAATAAATATTTAAATATCCCTTTGGATAAAATTGATGTGAAAAAATTTTTTCCTGAGGATGTAGAACAAAAACTAAAAATTGAAAAAATTGCAGCAGAATTAAGAGAACAGCATAAAAATGAAGAGAAAGGGTATACCGCAAACGATGCTGCAAAAAGATATGCTGTCCCCGAATTTATTAAAAGACAGCAACAACAATCTCGTTCTGGATTTAACTATAGTTATGCCGGATTTGACCAATTAGTTGCCATTTCATCAGGTATCATTCGACATTTTTTAGAGCCATCTAAAATAATGTACTCGGAATATACCTCACTACATAAAGGACAAGTTCCTAATTCTATTCCTGATTCGCTTCAAGATCGCATTATAAAACAATACTCAACTGATTTTCTTGCTACTGAATTTGATCAAATTCGTGCTGATAAAAAAGACTCTAAAGAACATACAGACAATGCTGATATGTTGTTTAACTTGTTAGATTCTTTAGGAGAGTTATTTCATAAAATTTTAGTTTCAGATTTAACTGAAAGGAGAGTGTTTTCAGTGGCATTAACAGATAGACCCAATGAAAAATTAAGAGAAATACTTGATTTAGGGGAGCAATATGGTTACTTACATAAAAGCACTATAGGAAATAAACAAGGGACAGGCAGAAATAGGCTTTATATTTTGAGCAGAATATTAGCTCCTAATTATAAACTTGACCCGACGAGTTTTGCTGGATACCAATTTATGAAAAGTGAAATCTTATCAATTGCATTACTTGATAAAGCAAAGTTTTTAAATTGTTTTTCAAAAAAACTTTCTTCTACAAGTAATGACAATGTACCAAATTTATTTGATAATATAGAAAATTTTTACGATGATGAAAACTATTGAACATTTAAAAATTAATGAATCTCTAGTGGGATTTGATATGTTTATATGCAGTTCCAGCTTTGAGGAACGTTGTTTGGGAGTCTCTAATAAAGTTAATTCCAAACAATTCAAAAAAGTGTTAGTATGTCATTTTGAAGACAATCGCATTGAGACTGAAGATAACTTTTCAAAACTAAAAGAATTATTTATTGATAATGGTACTGTTATAGAATTGTTTAAAAATAATCCATTATCAAACTATGATAAATTATTTGACGAAGTAAATAATTCTGAATGCTCAAATGTACTATTAGATATCTCAACTTTTACGCGTGAAATGTTTTTAATAATACTTCGACTTTTTAGGCAACCTATATTTACAAATAAGAAATTGACTTTGTGTTATAACCCTTCTGCTAAATTTGCTAATTGGTTAACAAAAGGTGTTAGTGATATTCGTTCTGTATTAGGGTTCCCCGGTGATTTTTCACCTATTAAGAAATTAATGCTTATTGTTCTTGTTGGATTTGAGGCAGAGAGGTCTCAAGTATTAATTGATAATTTTGAACCTAATCTTCTTTTTATTGGAAAAGCCTCTCCAAAAGAAAGCACAAATGGAGAGTTAGCACAAATCAATGAGATTAATTTTCAAAAACTTCTTAAAGCAAATTTAAATGCAAAAGAATTTGAATTCTCTTGTATAGATTTACATCCTACAATCGAAACAATAAGCCACATTGTTGAAGAATATCGAAAAGATTTTAATATTGTAATAAGCCCTATGAGCAATAAACTTTCAACCTTAGCTATTGCCTCTGTTGTGTTTAAGTATCCAGAAGTTCAAATTTGTTATGCATCACCAAATCTCTATAATACTGAGTATTCTACTTCCTCTTCCTCTGATTACATATATACGATAGATGCTGACGAATTGACTAATTGCATTTTTTGATTTACTGTTGGTTTGCAGCCAGCGGAGGCGCACAAAAATTAGATATAATAACTTTCGATAATACAGCATTCATAATAAAAAATTATGACATCAAATTTGAAAATATTTTATGTGAAAAAAGAATATCAAAAAATTTGCCCCGCTTTACTACGAAGAATACAAAATCGAAATTCAAAACAACGAAAAATTTATATTCTCAATAACATATAGAAGTATTGATGAAGATTTAACCGAAAATAAAGAAGAACTAAAGGAACAAGGATACAAAGATAAAAGGAGCCAAGCAGGACTCAAGCAGGACTTAAGCAGGACTCAAACAGGACCCAAGCAGGACTCAAGCAGGACTCAAGCAGGACTCAAACAGGGACCAAGCGACCAAGCAGGTACCAAGCAAAAACAAATTCTTGAATTTTGCTTTACTCCGCGAAGTATGAAGGAAATTATGACACATTCAGAATATAAGAATCTCAAAAAATTCCGACTTAACCATATTAAACCTTTACTTGAAGAAGGATGGTTATCAATGACTTTCCCCGATAACCCAAATCATCAAGACCAAAAATACGTTACAACAGAAAAAGGTAGAGAAAATTGAAATTTACAATGAACCTCACTCTTACCCTCCACACCCCCGATTTAACGCATAGCATAGAACTTCCGCTATCCGCCACCGGCGTTTCCGCAGGTTTTCCCTCGCCGGCAGAAGACCACTTTCCTGTTTTGTGCGGTTTTTTGAGTCAAAAAAAATAATTCTTTGATTTTCATTTGATTAATCTTTTTTCTAGTGCAAAATTGGGTGTATCGGTTTATTTTTGCGGCGTTTCTACGTTAGAAAAAGAATAAATGATGAAAGCAAATCGCCGTAGGCGATTTACAAAAATTAATATACCTTGATTTTGGGTGTCTTTCGCACAAAACATGAGGGACACAAAGACAATATGCTGTTTTACAGTTCTTTATGTTCTTTGTGGATATCCTTTGTGCGCCTTTGTGGTTAAAATTTTTGGCTTTTTAGACAGTCTCAAGGGCAAAAAACGATGATATAATCGGTTGGGGGAAATCCTATTCCAAAAATTTCCATTTTTTTCCAAAAATTGCACTTTTTATTCCAAAAAAAATCCTATTTTTGCAGAAATTATTTGTAATAAATGTTAATATATTAAAAATCAATAATTTAAATATTATACAAAAAATACAATATTATCATATTGATTACAAATATTTTAATTAACAATCGAATATTAATAAAAAAAACATCTTCCATTTTTTTCCACATTTTTTTTAATTGAAAATCAATATATTATAAAGATATTTCAATAAAATAAGCAGTATTTATTAATATTATGGAGTTGATAACTTTATTTTATTATTTTTGCTGCGACTCTAATTGCGATAAAACATGTCAGGTTTTGATTACAGATTTTGGGAACTTACCATCGAAAAGTACGGCAGGCTTAAACTGCCCGCTACTTTGCTGAAAGCATTACCTGAAAACGAAAGGCAAAAATTTTGTATCACGCACGGTTTCGGACAACATATCATGCTATGGACAGAAACCGCTTTTCGGAAAAAAATGGAATTTCTAAATTCATTAGATAGAAATAACATTGAAATCAAAAAATATCGCAATGCTTTGCTTCGAAATATGGCTTTTGTGGAATGTGACGCCCAAGACAGGTTCGTTATCCCAAAACCATTAATGGAATTTTATAAAATTGAGAAAGATGCTGTGTTGTTGCTCGATAACGGGCAAATTGAAATTTGGAACGCCTCCGAGTATCATACTCAATTTGATATGTCTCCTGACGACTTGAATCAAATGAACGAGAAAATTCACAGCGCTCACGAACTCCAACCTTTTGAAAACTTTTAAAACCTATATAATATATGTATCATCAACCCGTGCTTTTACAAGAAACGATTGCGGGATTAGTAAACAACCTTGACGGAGTTTACGCTGATGCTACTTTTGGCGGTGGCGGACATGCCCGCGAAATACTGAAACACCTCTCTTCTAAGGGTCGCCTGTTGGGTTTCGACCAAGATCAAGACGCTGCAAAAAATGCCATTGAAGATTCGCGCTTTCAGTTTGTGCAAAGCAATTTTAAACATCTGAAAAAATTCCTCCAATTTTATAAAGCCTATCCGGTGGACGGTATTTTGGGCGACCTCGGCGTTTCTTCTCATCAGTTTGACGAACCTGCACGGGGCTTTTCCTATCGTTTCGACGAGCCATTAGATATGCGTATGGACAGAAGCAAAGGCATAACCGCAGCAGATATTCTCAATACCTACCCTAACCAAAAATTAGCGAAGTTGCTGTTTGCTTACGGCGAAGTGCAAAACGCACACAAAATTACCGCACTGATTGAAAAAGCACGCCAAACAAACCCGATACAAACCACGGGGCAGTTGGCAACAGCAGTAGCGCCGGTTCTACCCAAAGGAAAAGAGAACAAAACGCTATCGCAATTATTTCAAGCGCTACGCATAGAGGTAAACACCGAAATGGAAGCATTGCAAGCGCTTTTAGAACAATCGGCAGAAGCATTGAAACCCGGCGGAAGAATTGCTATCATCTCCTATCATTCATTAGAAGACAGGTTGGTAAAAAACTTTTTCAAAACGGGCAACGTAGAAGGCAACCTGCATAAAGACTTTTACGGCAACCCCTTAACTCCATTCAAACTCATTACCAAAAAAGCCATTGTTCCCACAGATCAAGAAATAGAACAAAATCCCCGCGCACGAAGCGCAAAACTACGAATAGCGGAAAAAATTAAAAATTAAAAGAACAATAAACTATTGTTAGGCGGAATTTGAAATTCCGCCTAACCTCGAACCTCGAACCTTAAACTTTAAACTTTGAACCTTAAACTTTAAACTTTGAACCTTAAACTTTAAACCTTAAACCCCATAAACCCAATGAAACCAACCTTTTCCAAATTCCTGAGCGGCGACTTTTTGCATCACCCAAAATTGCAAAAATGGTACCCCTATTTATTGTTATTACTTTCATTAGCAGTTATTTCTATAGTAAATGAAAAAGTCGTCAATCATAAAAATAAAACTATTGTAAAAAAACAATACGAATATAAGATGGCGCTCATTGAACTGAAAGAGCATAACTATTATCTTCCTTATTATCAAAAGAAAATCATCAGAGACAAAGCCGTGAAACGCGGGTTTGTTGAAAACCATAAAAATATGTATAAAATTCCGGTAAACGGTAAAACAACTGAAAACTAATAATTTAAAACTTAAAAAAATGTCTGATTATAAAAACTCGTTTAAAAGAAGATCGTTGGTGGTATATGCTCTGGCGTTGGTATTTGCTATGGGCTGTTTGGTTCAAATACTTTATCTTGCTATTTGGCAACGCCCGTTGTTTACCGGCGACTCCAAATACTGCTTGGATAAAACGCAACCCGATTGGGAGCGAAATCCGCTTGCCAACGACCCGAACTGCCGCTGCGTGGTTACACTCAGCGATATTACTCCTGTACGCGGCGATATTTTAGATGACCAGGGGAACATCTTAGCCAGCGATTTTACTGTTTTTGATGTAGTTATTGATGGGCGAAAATTAAAACCCGATACGATACGAAATAAAAAAAGAGCAGTAATTGGGGTTAACGACACGCTCTATATATCAAAGGACAGAAAAATATCAAGAGCTGATAAAGAATCTGTTAATAAATTAATTACAGAACTCGCCGACAAGTTTTACTTTCATTTTAAACACAAATTTTCGCATAATAAAGAGTATTATCGTAAAAAATTTACCGAAGCCATTGTTGAATGTAAAAATGTGGATATTTTAAAATCTAATTTATTGAGTGAAAACACGTTGGTAAATTCTAAGGATACGGCATTTATACGCAAACTGCCTTTGTTTCAAGATAATTGCAGAAAAAAATGTATTGGTTTTCCGAGTTATTTTAAACGCATCTATCCATACGAGGAGTTGGCAAAGCGCGTGATAGGCACGGTTCCGCCGGGCGCCCGAAGCGGCTTGGAACTTACGTTCAACGATTGGCTATCCGGTACAAAAGGAGCGCAAAAAATGCTCTATATTGATGGCGTTCGTGTGCCTTCCAAAAAATTTTCAAATCCCAATGACGGCGCAAATGTTCATTCAACTCTCAATCTCAGATTTCAAAATGTTGCTTATGAGGCGCTTTTGGATAAATTATATCAAATGTACGCGCAGTGGGGGTGTGTAGTAATTATGGAAGTGGAAACCGGCGAAGTGAAGGCAATGGTAAATTTGAAAAGAAATGTAAATGACAGAGGAACAACAGGATATTACGAAATTTTTAACCATGCGCTTCGTCCGGAGTGCGAACCGGGATCAACTTTCAAATTAGCTTCATTATTAGCCTATTTGGAAAAAGTTCCCAACGATACGGCAAAATCGTATATGCTTTGTGGGTGCGACATTGCCAAACATTTTGCAAAAGATAATAAAAAGTTTAGAACCAAATGCGGAACGGCAGATGCCAAATTCGGTTCTCGCCACCGACTCGGAAAGCCCATCGAAATATTTCAACGCTCGCTCAATGAAGGCACCGGCACTATGATATTTGAGGCGTATAATGCTAATTATCAATCTTATTTAGCAGCATTAGATTCTATGGGCATCACCATGTCGTACGAAACGCAGTTGGGCGAAGTGAAGGCGCCCAAAATTATTCGCGATACCAAATCCATGCGCACTTTTTACATTACCACTTGGGGAGGATTCAATATGGCTCCCATTCAAACACTTACCTATTTTAACGGCGTAGCAAACAACGGAAAAATGGTGTGTCCGAAATTTGTAAGTCATATCACGAAACATGATAAAGTAGTTGAAGTTTTTCCAACGGTAGTGCTAAAAGAACAAATGACGCGCAAAGATGTGATTGACCGTGCCAAAAAATATTTGGAAGCCGTAGTTACCGGATCTAATGGAACCGCAAGAACTTACAAAGATTCCATTCCGCATTTTGCTGGAAAAACAGGCACCCGCGACATCTTGGTTGAATCGGAAGATGGTGAAAAATGGTTGTACGACAGAAGTAGAAACAGTATTTCATTCTGCGGTTATTTTCCGGCAGACAAGCCCAAATATAGTATGATAGTGTATTTATACGATGTAAAAAGCATGAGCGGACCCGCCGTACAGTTGTTTTACACCATTGCAAAACGAATTACAAGTTTGGAAACCACCGACTTAATGAATGAAGTGGATAAGAGCGGCGGCGTGAAGAATACACTGTATATAGGGCTTGGAAAATGAAATAAGAAAAAATAACAAATGATGAAAAACCTCTCAACACTTTTAGCAAACCTCAATCCGCTTCAAATTATTGGAAACGAAGATATTGTTATCTCAAATATTCAATTTGATTCGCGGAAAGTAGTTGAAAAAAATTCGTTGTATGTAGCGCAAAAAGGAACGCAAACAGATGGACATCAGTTTATTGAACAGGCAATTGTGCAAGGCGCTTCCGCTGTGGTGTGCGAAACGTTTCCCAAAATAATTAAGGAAAACTGCACCTATATTCAAGTGGAAAATACTGCAACTGCTTTGGGATTTTTAGCGGCTGCTTTTTATGGCTTCCCTTCTCAAAAGATTACGTTGGTGGGCGTTACGGGAACCAACGGAAAAACGACTACCGTTACGCTTTTGCATCGTTTGTTTATGAGTTTGGGATACCCCACCGGATTAATTTCTACTATTGTTAATAAAATAAATGATAAAGAGATTCCTGCTTCGCATACTACCCCCGATGCGCTGGCTTTGAATCAGTTACTTAATGATATGGTAAATGCGGGATGTGAATTTTGTTTTATGGAAATATCTTCTCATGCCGTAGTGCAACAACGCATTGCAGGCGTGCATTTTGCAGGAGGCGTGTTTAGCAATATTACCCACGACCATTTGGATTTTCATCACACTTTTGCCAACTATATTAAAGCTAAACAGCAATTTTTTGAAATGTTGCCGCCAACCGCTTTTGCATTAACTAATAGGGATGATAAAAACGGTAAAGTGATGGTACAGAGCACCAAAGCGAAAGTTTTTACCTATAGTTTACGCACCGGCGCTGATTTTAAAGGCAAAATTACCGATAACACTTTTGAAGGATTGACCTGTGAGTTTAACGGTACAGAGGTGTTTTTCAAACTGTGCGGTAAATTTAACGCTTACAATCTGTTAGCCATTTACGGCACCGCATTGTTGCTGGGAATGCAAGAAGATGAGGTCTTGTTGGCTATGAGCAAGTTGGAAGGCGCTAATGGGCGCTTTCAAGTGCTTCGCGATAACAGAAACCGCACATTTATTGTGGATTACGCCCATACGCCCGATGCGCTTAAAAATGTGCTTTCCACCATTAAAGATATTGTGCAAAACAGTGTGGAAGTGATTACTGTGGTGGGCTGTGGCGGAGACCGAGATGCATTGAAGCGACCGATTATGGCGGAAACGGCGTGTACCCTCAGCAACAAAGTAATTCTTACTTCCGATAACCCGCGCACAGAAGACCCGCACAAAATCCTTGCCGACATGGAAGCCGGTATTCCCGTTGCTTTCAAGCAACGGGCGCTTACCATTGAAAACCGCCGCGAAGCCATTAAAACCGCTTGCCTCCTGCTTCCCGACAACGGCGTGCTTCTCATTGCCGGAAAAGGACACGAAACCTACCAAGAAATTAACGGAGTGCGAACCCACTTTGATGACACAGAGGAAATAAGTAAATTAATCATTAATCATTAACCATTAACCATTATTATGTTATATTATTTTTTCGAGTGGTTGCAACAATTTAACATTCCCGGCGCAGGGCTATTTCAATATATCTCGTTTCGGGCGGCGGCGGCTATCATTTTATCGCTCTTTATCTCTATTGTTTTTGGAAAAAAAATGATCCGATTTTTGAAACGCAAACAAATTGGAGAGGAGGTGCGCGATTTGGGCTTGGAGGGGCAACTCTCTAAAAAAGGCACCCCAACCATGGGCGGACTCATCATCATCGCTTCTATTTTAATTCCGGTACTATTAGTTAATAAATTGAATAATATCTATATTATCTTGATGATTTTTACGACATTATGGCTGGGAGGTATCGGGTTTATAGATGATTATATTAAAGTTTTCAAAAAAAATAAAGCCGGACTGTCCGGTAAGAAAAAATTGCTGGGGCAAATTATTTTGGGATTTATTGTAGGTATGGTCATTTGCTTTCACCCTGACGTGGTCATTAAAGAGAAAAAGCAAGATACTCAAAACGTTCTCATGGCTCGCGAGCATGCTTTTTCTATTGAAAATGTGAATAAAACGAATACTGTTTTTTCGGGCAGCGAAGCAGAGCATTCTACCAAAACCACTATTCCGTTTTTCAAAAACAATGAGTTTGATTACGCGGTACTTACACGTTGGTTGGGCGATGAAACCGGACGATGGGCGTTTCTGTTACTAATTCCTATCATCATCTTTATTATTGCAGCTGTTTCCAATGGCGCCAACCTCACCGATGGGTTAGACGGTTTGGCAGCCGGCACTTCTGCCGTTATTGCAGTGGGAATTGCCATTTTAGCCTACGTCTCAGGAAATGCCATATTTGCTGATTATCTGAATATTATGTATATTCCGGATATTAGCGAAGTGGTAATTTTTACCGCTGCGCTCGTGGGCGCGTGCATTGGCTTTTACTGGTTTAATTGTTTCCCCGCACAAATTTTTATGGGAGATACCGGCAGTTTAAGCCTCGGAGGAATCATAGCGGTGCTGTGTATCATTATTCGTAAAGAATTGCTCATTCCTATTTTATGCGGCGTATTTTTAATTCAGTCATTATCAGTAATTATGCAAGTAATCTATTACAGAACAACCAAAGTGAATCATTACCGAAAAACTACAAATATTTCATGGGTAAAGGCTTACAAAATTTATAAAACAACGCCGGAAAAACTTGAAGAATTTACCGGCAAGCGCATTTTGTTGATGACCCCCTTGCATCATCATTATCAGAAAAAAGGGATGCACGAATCTAAAATCGTGCAGCATTTTATTGTAATTAGCATTTTATTAATAATCATATCATTAGCAACATTAAAAGTAAGATAGTATGGCACAACTCACAAGAACAGGCATGTTTCAAGCCCTGTCAAAATTTCAAACCGCACGCGATAGGGCAACCACCTTGTCGCAAAACCTTATACGGCTTCGTAACGAAAGTTTACAAGAATCGTTATCCGATTTTGAAAATTCGGAACATAAATTAGAATTTGTAAAAAACAAGGAAGGCGTTGATTTTATTAACGATTCAAGAGCCACCAACGCCAACGCGGTGTGGTTTGCCTTAGAAAGTATGACACAACCGGTTATCTGGATTACCAATATGAATAGTGTTGAGATGATCACAGATGATTTAAAACAACTCATTCGAGAAAAGGTAAAAATAATTGTGATACAAGGTGTTTACAATTCAGCATTGGAAGATTTTTTTAAGAGAATGGATAAAGATGTTTATACGGTAATGAATTTGGAAGACGCCGTGCGCACCGCCTTTTATGCAAGCAGTTCAGAGGAGACGATACTGTTTTCGCCGGGGGTTGTGAGCGCCGGTATGTATCGCACTTACCGCGAGCGCGGGGAGAAATTTAAAGAAGCGGTGGCGCAATTGTAAGGTGTGGAATGTTCAGCGGAATTGCAAATTTCGCTGAACGAGGGGTGTGGAAAAAAATTGCAAATTCCTAAAAAGTCGAAATATTTTAAAGTTTTAGGAATTTTAGACATCTTTGTAGTGAAATTTTTAATTAAAAACGCCAAGAATTTAAGTATAAATATAAATTTTATAACTCTCAAATCATGTGTAAATCAAGAGAAAAAAAAGAGATTAAACATAAAGCTTTCGATAAATAAGAACTTTTTACCACAAAAGAAACAAAATAAGATGATGAACTGATGTACCTCATAACTAAAAACTAACCTTAAATCTTTACATTATTAAATCTTAAAACAAACAATTATGGAAAAACTAAAATTCAAAGGAGACAAAATTATTTTATTGATAGTAATTCTGTTATCATTATTATCGGTGATGATGATAGCCAGCGCGGGCGACCGGTGGGTGGAGCAACTGCGAAATTTTGGGGTAGGCTTCTTCCTGCTCTTTGTTTTCTATCATTTCGACTATCGAAACGTGTCTCGTTTTGCTACCCCGCTGCTCATTTTTTCGGGGGCGCTTCTATTTTATTCATTAGTCAGTTCTTCCGGCGCCCGTACCGTGAGCATTTTTGGCATCGATTTGCAAATATTCTATTTCATCGGATTTTGCGTATTGCTGTATATGGCTAAATATATGGCACAAAAACTAAATACAGAAGAAGAACTATCTCGAAAAGAGGTCATAAAACTTTTTGGAATTATACTTATTTTTTGCGGCGGAATCTTCTTTTCAAACCAATCTACCGCCATCATTCTCTTCTGCACTTGTATCGTATTGCTTTTTATGGGGCGTATTAAAACATCGTATTTGGCTGCCTTTTGCGGTATTATTTTTGTAGCCGTGTTTCTTGCTTTTGCGTTGAATATCGGGCGTGTGCAAACGTTAAAAAACCGCGTATCGTATTGGAAAAACGACAAAATTGCTCCGGGTATGGACAAAGATTACGGCAGGCAAGCCATTCTTTCGCGTGCGGCTATCTCTACGGCAAGCTGGCTGCCTGCGCATGTGGGCAAGGGAGAGATTAAAAAAGTACTTCCCGAAAAAGATAACGATTATGTGTATTCTGTATTGGTAGAAGAGATGGGACTGTTGGTCGGGCTTTTTGTGCTGTTTGCTTACTTAATCATTCTTTATCGAACTATGCGTATTGCCCGAAATGCAGACGGGGCATTTGCCATGCTCTTAGCGTATGGCATTGGTTTCTGGTTTTGCATGCAAGCATTAATTCACATCGGGGTAAATTGTTTCCTAATTCCCGCCACCGGACAAACGTTGCCTTTTGTCAGTCGCGGCGGCGTTTCGCTTGCCATCTCCGGCGCCGCAATCGGGATGTTAATGAATATTAGCAAAAAAGAGGTTGAAATATGATTAAGTTCACCATTCTGCGTCGTTTTTTTCTTGCTCCTTTTTCATTTATTTTTGGCATGACCACTACACTTAGACGCAGGGCATTTCAAAAAGGCTGGTTACGTTCAGAAACTTTTGAAATACCTACTATCTGTGTGGGAAATTTGCGCGTGGGTGGCACCGGAAAAACCCCACTTGTGGAATATATCGCTAAATTTCTTTCTCAATATCATCAAATTGCAATACTGAGTCGTGGGTATGGCAGAAAAACAAAGGGCTATATCAATGCCTCCGAAACACAAAATCTCAGCAGTAAAATCATAGGAGATGAACCTATGCAATATGTAAGCAAATTTCCAAATGTGGAAGTTGCGGTGTGTGAAAAAAGAAAAACAGGGATTGAAAATTTGATGAATAAAAATCCTAAGTTGGATGGGATAATTTTAGATGATGCCTATCAACATTTATCCGTTAACTATGCTTTGAAAATAGTTTTAACCGAGTATTATAGAGCTTTTTTTGAGGATTTCCCGATACCATCCGGATATTTAAGAGAATTTCGAAATGCTGCCAAATATGCCGATATTATTGTCATTACCAAATGTCCGGAAACTTTAACAAAGGAAGAAAAAGAAGATTTTATACAAAAAATAAAACCGCAACCACATCAAGAAGTATTTTTTACGAAGTTACAAGTTACGAGTTACGAGTTACAAGAACCGCATACCGCATATCGCACATCGCATACCGTTCACCGCATACCGTACACCACACACCGCATACTCATTACCGGCATTGATAATCCTGCGCCTCTTGTACATCATTTAGAAAATGAATTTAAAGAAATTCACACATTACATTTTCCGGATCATCACGATTTTACAAAAAAAGATATTGAAAAAATCATTCGCTTAAAAGAAAAATTTGGAGGGGATGATTGCACGATCATTACTACAGAAAAAGATGCCATGCGGTTGCAAGCGTTCGATAATATGCCTGAATTTTACGTTGCACTTATTAAAATTGGTTTTTTAGAAAAAGAGACTGTTTTTAAAGAAAAACTACTTTCTTTATTTCGTCAAGAAAATGAAGAAGAATTTGCTGCTAACCAGAAAAGATATTGAGTGGATAGGAAAGGGTACCGTCGAAGTCGAAAAAAATAATTTTTATCGGGTGTCCCATTGCGGAAAATAGGACTGATGTGTTTTTTGGAAAATTACAATATCTAAATCACCTTTTACACGCATCCGTCCGGTTTGGGCAGCCCGGCAACGCGACAAGCGCCGCGGGCAGGTCCTAACGGAAATAGTTCGTAAATATCCTTTAATTTTAGTCCGGTTTCTTTGCAAATGGATCGTATCATCGGTGCCATGCCGGTTTCTTCATAACTGCTACGAATAATTTTGATAATTGCCCAATGATTATCTGTTAAATCGTGAATATCATCTTCTTTTGCAATCAATGCTGCCAATTCATTATTCCATAATTGCGGCTCTAACATAAAGCCATCTCCATCCATTTCAATAAGTTTTCCATTAAAATCTATTGCCATAATGTATCTTTTTTTAGGGGGCGAAAATAGGAAAATAGTTACAAGTTGCTGATTTCAGAAAATAAGAAAAAATAACTTTGAATCCAAAACTTTGATTTTTACGGCACTGGGTCATATCCGCTTCCACCCCACGGGTTACAGCGGACAATCCGTTTTATGGTGAGCCAACTTCCTTTCAGTGCACCATGTTTTTGTATTGCCTCTATTCCGTATTGTGAGCAGGTAGGTATAAAGCGACATTGTTTCCCCAAAAAAGGAGACAATGTGAACTGATAAATTTTTATCAAACCAATAAAAAACCATGAAACAATCCTGTTAAAAAAAAATAATTTTGTACCCATCTGTTTGAATAAGTTATATATTATACTTTTAGTGCATAAATCACCTCTGGTTGCTTATTTTTTAAAAACGAAACTCATGTTTGTAATATTTGATTAAAAACTACCAAACTATCTTTACCACGCAATCCCCAACTTTTACAATATAAACTCCTCGTTGTAAATTATATAAAGAAATATTATCGTGATTTTCAGTAGTACTCTTAACTTTTTGTCCCATAATAGAATATATATCAACTTCGGTATTGGGCGCAACGCCTTCTATTCTAATGCCTTCATCTTGTCGGGTAATGATTATAGAAGGTTCGGCAGGCGCATCTGAAACTGCCAAACTGCTCCATGCCAAACCTTTAAGATTACCCCAAATATGCTCTACCAATTCCGGATAATCAATAAAAGGATTTCTATTGTGCTGAATGCTGTAAATTGCATTGTTTCTGGCTGTTTCTTTATCACTTACCGGATCCTCGCGGTGCCATTTCAACAATAAATCATTAGAATAGTCCGACAAACCGCAAGTGGCATTGCTGTATGTAAACATAACTATTCCGCCATCTTTTTGCGCTAAATTAATATTTAAATAGCGTGTTGCCATATAAAAATAGGTACGCGCCAAATCGCCTTTAAACTCATCGGTGGGCTCGAAAACCGTACTTGTATAGCCAAAGGCAGGAGCGCCGGGTCCTTTCTTACTGCCATTTATATATGTTTTTGTGGGATTATTGGTTTCGCCGTATGGAAAATTAGCCCGTTCGGCATTCACATACTTATCTGTTGGATATAAATGAAATAAATCGCTGTACATAGGAGATTGGCTTTGAACGCCAAACCAACTGTTTGGAACAGAATGTTCGCGGTTATAAAAATAACACTCGTCCGGAGCATTTCCTCCGCGATCTTGATCAACGCCAAACGTAAAATTGCAATTAGAATAAATATCCCAAACAAACCCGTCAAAGCGTGTATCTGTGGTTACAAAATCTGTCCAAAGATCATTGTAAGTTCTTTGCACATAACCCTCTGAAATAATTGCATAAAGCGCCTCTTTCAGTTCATCGTTTTTTTTGCCTTCAGCCGCAGCGTAATAATGGGCGGGAATTTGTCCTAACGCCGCAAATAGCAGTAAAAATGCTAATAATGAGAATAAAAATTTTTTCATAATGGATATTATTATACTGTGCGAAAATAAATAAATTTTTCAAAAAATATTCTGCTTAACAAGAGATCCCTCGCTAGCATTATCGGTATTTGATAAAATATTAGCCGTATTATAAACACAGACACCGCATTAGAGTAAACTCTTTTTCAGAGTGGCATAACACAAAGTGTGCTTTATTTTTCTATTTTTGCACGCTCAAAAACATATCTATTAATGAAAAAAATCTTACTATTATTATTCGCATTTGCATTGATTGCAACAAGCTGTGTTACAAAAAGTAAATATCAGGAATTAGAAGCCATGTATTCTAAATGCGCCGCTGATTTAAAGTATTCAAACACGGAAAAAAATGATTTTGAAAATAAGAACAAAACATTGACATCGGAAGTGGCAACTTTAAAAACACAAATAGATAATTTGAAAGAAGATACCACTGCTTTGGGAAGAAGAGTGCGTATTGCAGAACGAAATTTGGCGCAAACAAAAGCCAATTACGATGATCTGTTAAAAAGTTTTAGCGACCAAAGTGCAAGCAAAAATGCAGAAGTTACCGAACTTATGAACGCTTTGGAAGCACGTCAAAAAGAATTGGAAGAGAAAGAAGCAAAATTGACAGAACTGCAAAATATTTTAACCCAAAAAGATGCTGAAGTAAAAGCACTGAAAAATAAAGTAGCAGACGCCCTGAAAGGATTTGAAGAGATGGGCTTGACTATCTACGAAAAAAATGGAAAAGTGTATGTGTCGTTAGATGAAAAATTGCTCTTTGCTTCCGGCAGTTGGGATATTGACAGTAAAGGGAAAGAAGCCTTAGGCGAATTGGGAAAAGTGCTTGCCAACGACCAAAATATTAATGTGGTAATAGAAGGACATACCGACAATGTGCCCTACAAGGGGAGCAGCGCCGTGAAAGACAACTGGGATTTGAGCGTAATGCGTGCCACCGCTGTGGTAAAAGAGATATTGAAAAATAAAGAGATTATTCCAAGCCGCATTACAGCTTCAGGAAGGAGTGAATATCTGCCTGTTGATGATGAGGATACAAAAGAAGCAAGGGCAAAAAATCGCCGTACAGAGATTATTTTGACCCCGAAATTAGACGAACTCTTTAAGATTATTGACAGTCAATAATTGAAAACAATTCCTTTTTTTGCAAAAATTCTTTTAGATTGGTTTGAAGAAAATCAACGCAGTATGCCGTGGCGTGGCGAAACAGATCCCTATAAGATTTGGGTATCGGAAATTATTTTGCAACAAACGCGGGTAAATCAGGGGTGGGCGTACTACGAGCGTTTTATAAAGCGATTTCCTAATGTTAAATCGCTGGCAGAAGCGCCGTTGCAGGAAGTTTTGCATATTTGGCAAGGGTTGGGCTACTACTCCAGAGCGCGTAATATGCACACTGCCGCGCAACAAATAATGCAAAATCATCAGGGTATTTTTCCGCAAGATTATGTAGAAATCAAAAAATTGAAAGGTGTGGGCAACTATACGGCAGCAGCCATCTCCTCCATCGCATTCCAACTCCCTTACCCTGCTGTGGATGGAAATGTCCTGCGTGTAGTATCCAGAATATTCGGAGTTTCTGACGACATATCGCAACAAAAAACGGTATCGACTATTACAGAGATTTGTCAAAATTTAATGGATAAAGAGAAACCGGGCAATTTTAATCAGGCGCTTATGGAATTAGGCGCAATTCAATGCACCCCAAAAAATCCCAACTGCGAAATTTGTCCCTTTATTACACAATGCGTTGCCTTTGCCAAAGAACAGGTAAATGTGCTGCCGATAAAGTCTGTAAAGATTAAGATAAAAGAACGTTACTTTCATTATTTTATCTTCATTAAAAATGGTAAAACAATTATTGAACAACGCACGGAAAATGATATTTGGAAAAATTTATATCAATTTCCGATGATTGAAACAGATATGAGCGGCATTGCAAATGCCGCTCAACATAAAGGCATTGCAAATGCTACTTTCTTTAAAGAAGTAAAACACAAACTTACACATCAACATTTAATCATTCGATTTTATGTGGTTAACGATTATTTTCCTGATTTTGAAAGTCATTGGCTCAAAGTTTCAATGGAAGAATTGGAAAACTATCCGTTTCCGGTGGTTTTAAAAGATATAAAAAATTTTCTATCTTTGCGCCCACTTTTCAAAAAGCATTAATATTTTATAAATCAAATAAATAAAAAACGATGAAAGTTTATCAAACCAAAGAAATCAGAAATATCGCCCTTATTGGGGGTAATCGTACAGGAAAAACCACCTTGGGAGAAGCCATGGCGTTTCACGGAGGCGTAATTAGCAGACGTGGATCTACTGAAGATAAAAATACAATCTCAGACTATAGAGATGTGGAATTGGAAAGACAACAATCCATTTTTTCTACTGTAATGTATTCTGAATACGCAGGTTGTAAAATCAATATGGTTGATTGTCCCGGATTTGACGATTTCATCGGCGAAGCCATCGGCGCACTCCGCGTTGCGGATACGGCATTAATGGTCATTAACGCGCAAAACGGCGTGGATGTAGGCGCAGAAATTCAATGGCGCTGGACTAAAAAAATGCACACCCCCGTATTTTTTGTTGTGAATCAATTAGACCACGAAAAAGCCAATTTTGAAGAAACATTAAAACAACTGCAACACTACTTCGGCGGCAGTGTGATGCCTTTCCAATATCCTGTAAATGCAGGTGTGGGCTTCGATTCTGTTATCGACCTGTTGCAAATGAAACTGTTGAAATTCCCTGTCGGCGGCGGAAAAGTAGTAGTGGAAGATATTCCTGCCGGAGAAAAATCTAAAGCCGAAGAGATGCACAATGCGCTCATTGAAGCGGCTGCCGAAAACGATGAAAAACTGATGGAGAAATTTTTTGAAGAAGGAACGCTTACCGAAGCAGAAATGGCACAAGGTTTGAAATTAGGAATCATTAACCGCGGCACTTTCCCTGTAATTTGCGTGGCTGCCAAAAACGATCAAGGGGTTACCCGTTTAATGGATATCCTCAAATCAAGCGCCCCCGCGCCCGATGAAATGCCCGGCGTAAAAACAGAATCCGGCAAAACACTTGCCTGCAAAACCGGAGACCCCGCCACTGCTTACATCTTTAAAACCGCTATTGAACAACACCTTGGTGAGGTTTCTTTTATGAAAGTGTATGGTGGAGAAATTACCGAAGCGATGGATATGGTTAATTCCGTATCAAACAGCAAAGAGCGTTTATCGCAATTATTCTGCATTGCCGGTAAAAACCGTGAAAAAGTTGAAAAAGCCGTAGCCGGAGATATTGTGGCTACCATTAAATTAAAAGGCACACAAACTGCTCATACCTTAGTGAAATCAGGCGATGAGGTAATTATTCCTACCGAATATCCGGAACCAAAATTCCGTACTGCTGTGCGGGCAAAAAACAGTTCCGATGATGAAAAATTAGGCGCTATTTTAAACGACTTCAAAAAAACCGACCAAACTTTCCTCGGCGAACAGTCTAAGGAATTGAAACAGATCATTATATCAGGACAAGGCGAACAACACCTGAACATTATCAGATGGATGATTGAAAAATTGAACAAAATTGATATTGAGTTCTACCCGCCGAAAATTCCGTATCGCGAAACTATTACCAAATCTTCGGAAGCAATGTACCGCCACAAAAAGCAATCGGGCGGCGCAGGTCAGTTTGGGGAAGTGCACATGCTTATTGAAGCGTATTACGAAGGAATGCCCAACCAAACCAAATACCCTGTTCGCGGTACCGATACTTACGATTTGGCATGGGGCGGTAAATTAGTCTTTAACAACTGTATTGTGGGGGGCGCCATTGATGCACGTTTTATGCCCGCAATTCTAAAAGGGATTAACGAAAAAATGGAAGAGGGACCGCTCACTGGTTCTTATGCCCGCGACATTGTGATTAATATTTACGACGGCAAAATGCACCCCGTGGATTCTAACGAAATGGCGTTTAAATTAGCCGGACGTAATGCCTTCCGCGAAGCGTTCAAAAATGCAGGACCTAAAATTTTGGAACCGATTTACGATGTAGAAATTTTTGTTCCTTCTGAAAGAATGGGCGATGTGATGACCGACTTGCAAGGTCGCCGAGGCGTAGTAATGGGCATGGACAGCGAAGGCGAGTTCCAAAAAATACGCGCCAAAGTGCCATTGGCAGAAATGAATAAATACTCTACTACGTTAAGTTCCATCACTTCCGGACGTGCTTCCTACGGAATGAAATTTGCGGAATACCAACAAGTACCTGCCGATGTTCAAAGCGAAATTATTAAGAAGTACGAAGAGGAGAACAAAGAAGAGGATTAATTCTATATTTATGGCAAAAAGAGAGAATTCATACTGTACATTTTGTGGACGCCCTATTCGTTCAAACGAATTTTTAGTAAACGGACTCAGCGGTGCTATTTGTGAAGAATGCACCGAAGCAGTTGGAGAAATTTTGAAAGATTACCGTGTGCAATTCGGCAAAAGCAAAAAGAGTGAACTGAAATTTAAGTTACTAAAGCCCAAAGAAATTAAAGAGAAATTAGATGAATATGTGATTGGTCAAGAGGAAGCCAAAAAAGTGATTGCGGTAGCGGTTTACAATCATTATAAAAGATTGCTTCACGTGGCAAAAGATAATAATGACGTGGAATTGGAAAAGTCGAACATTATGTTGGTAGGCGAAACCGGCACCGGAAAAACGTTGTTAGCCAAAACTATAGCACGGTTGTTAGACGTTCCGTTTTGCATTGCAGATGCCACTGTGTTTACAGAAGCCGGCTATGTGGGTGAAGATGTGGAGAGTATTCTCTCGCGATTGTTGCAAGCCGCCGACTATGATGTGACAAAAGCAGAACGCGGCATTGTGTTTATTGACGAAATTGACAAAATTGCGCGGAAAGGCGCAGACAATCCCTCCATTACCAGAGATGTGTCGGGCGAAGGCGTGCAACAGGCTATGCTAAAACTGCTGGAAGGCACCAATGTGAACGTACCTCCGGAAGGAGGCAGAAAACACCCGGAACAAAAGTTCATTGTAGTTAATACGCAAAACATTCTGTTTATAGCCAGCGGCGCCTTTAACCAAATGGATAAAATTATTGCAGAACGATTGAATACCAATCGCATTGGCTATAATCAGGAAAATAGAGTGTTGGACAAAAACAACATGATGCAGTACATTACCGCGCAAGACTTAAAATCGTTCGGATTAATACCTGAACTATGCGGACGTTTTCCCATGATTACACATTTGTCTTCATTAGAAAGAGATGCCCTTAAGCGCATTTTATTAGAACCCAAAAATGCACTAATTAAACAATATGAGCGTTTATTTATTTTTGACGGAATTGAGTTAACGTTTACCGAAGACGCGATTGATTATATTGTGAATAAAACGATTGCGCTAAAGTTGGGCGCTCGTGGATTACGCTCAATTATGGAACGAATTATGACCAATGCCATGTATGAATTTCCATCGTTAGGAAAGAAAAAAATAGAGATTGATAAAAACTATGCAGCAGGACAAATGGGAGAACAATGAATAATTTCCCCCGCCGGCGGGGGACTAAGGGGGTGGATGTTAATTAATAATGAATAATGAATAGGTTTGTTTGTATAGTAATTTTTGTGTGCTTGGTTATAAGTTGTGAAAAGCCTTATAATCCGATACCGCAAGGATATGTCAATTTCTATGTCTATCCAAATGATG
>Ga0082212_10002371_pt1 | contig 27505 bp, 13 predicted proteins | sample TergutNt197P3_FD_71548 | JGI IMG/M metagenome (GOLD analysis project Ga0082212, IMG submission 71548) | Neocapritermes taracua P3 segment gut microbial communities from Petit-Saut dam, French Guiana - Nt197 P3 | ecosystem: Host-associated > Arthropoda: Insects > Digestive system > Gut ...
TCTGCTGAAGCTCGTGCCGCAAATGGCGCGCAAAACCGCCGTCCGGCGCGCGGAGCGGGAGGTTCAGAGCGTTCAGACGCGGGAACAGGCGGCCCAACTGCTGGGGCCGCGCTTTGTCGGACAGACGGCGGAGGTGGTCTGCGCGCTGCTGGTCAGCGGCACGGGACGTGTGCTGGACTGCCGCCAGATCAGCCGGGGCGCGGAGCGGTTCGCCGGCATCGACGCCCGCCGCGTCGCCGACGCCGCGTTTGACTGCGGCGCGAAGGCCCTGTACTTAGCGCACAACCATCCGCGCGGGCTGGCCCGGCCCAGTCGGCAGGACCGCGCGGTCACCGAACGCCTAAGCGCCGCGCTGCGGAGCCTAAACGTAACGATACTGGGACATTGCGTATTCGCCGATGACGAATACATATGGATATAGAGATAGAAACGAAAGCGGGATGATGGCGTGAAAATATGGCTCCTGATCAGCATCGGCGCACTGACGGCGCTGCTGGCGGTGATCGTGTTGTCCCCATTCGACGCGGCGCAAGCCAAGACAATGGGCACGTCAATTTCACCGAGTGAACGCGTCTGGGAAAGCTCGCGCGTCAAGCCCGCCCTCAAACCGACGCTGATCCCGGCGACACCAAACGCCTTGCCTGCGCCGGAACCGGAGGACGTCTACCTGCCGGACGACGAGGGCCTGATGGAAGAACCGCCGCCCCCCACGCCCGAACCGACGCCGGAGCCGGTGCTGCTGGTGCTTCCCAACGACGATCTGGTGTCCCATGAGCATTACATAGCCCAAAACGATATGCGCTACCGCACCTATATGGCCGCCAACGCGTGGTGTGCCGCGCGGATGGCGATTGCCCTGTGCAACGCCGGGGTGGACCATGGGTTTTACGATCAGGTGCGGACAATCCCGGACCCGGCCTCCGTGCTGGCGCTGTGCAATAAAAACCACCAGCTGCCCCGCGAGTACGTGCCGGACGGCCTTCGCGCCGTGGACGGCACAAACGAAAAACTGCGCGCCGACGCCGCCGACGCCTTTGAGCGCATGAGCGCGGCCCTGCGGGACGAGCTGGGACTGCGGCTGCACATCGTGTCCGGGTACCGCGGCTATCAGACGCAGGAAACCGTGTACGCCAACTACGCCCGCCGAGACGGGACCGGCGTGGCCGACACCTACTCCGCGCGCGCCGGGTTTTCCGAGCACCAGACGGGCCTGGCCGTCGACATCACGCACAAAGCGCCCTCCGGCGGCCTGCGCCGCCTGCGCTTTGAGGACACGCCGCAGTTTCAGTGGCTGACCGCGCACGCGCACGAGTACGGCTTCATCCTGCGATACCCCGACGGCTGGATGCCGGTCACGGGCTACCTGTACGAGCCGTGGCACTGGCGGTACGTCGGCGAGGACCACGCCGCGCGGTACCACGCGGGCGGGTACACCGTACTGGAGGAGTATTTGGGCGAAGAGGCCTTGGAGGGGTAAAGACCGCGCTGAGGGGGGGATGGCTCGATGCCGTATTTGATCATTGCCGGAAGCTCCGCGGCCATCTATATATTTCTGATCGCCGCCATCCGGCTGTTTGGCAAAAAAGAATTTTCCCAGCTGTCCACCTTCGACATCGTGTTTATCCTGCTGATCAGCAACGCCGTGCAGAACGCCATGCTGGCGCGGGATTTCTCCTTCCTGGGAGGGCTTTGCTCCGCCGCAACGCTTTTTCTCCTCAATTTCCTCTTTAAGCTCACGCTGTATAGGCATCCCAAATTCTCCACCTTTATACAGGGGCAGCCGCTGATGCTGATCTATGAGGGAAGCGTGATCAGCGATAACATCAAAAAAGCGAAAATCAGCCGGCAGGAAATCGAGGAAGCCGTGCGGGAGCACGGCATTGAATCCGTAGAGGACGTGAACTTAGCGATTCTGGAAGTGGACGGCAACATCAGCATCTTGTCCGATACCTATACCAAAAGCTACAAGAAGAAACGGCGCCGTTACAATAACAACCTTTGATCTTGCATTCTGCTTCCCATTAGCGTATACTGGTATCCATAAACGGAAGCAGGAGGATCGGTGTATGAATAAGCGCTTGCTCGCCCTGGGCTTGGCCGTTGTCATGCTGGCCGCGCTGGCCGGATGCGGGTCGAAAACCCCGGCGCCCCCGGCGTCCCAGGAGCCGGAAGCGACGCCCCCGCCCGCGGACGCCGCGGCTGCCGGCCAATTGGTGGTCGGTGTGGGCGCGATGAACGGCGATTTTTTTGACGGCTGGACATATCTGTCCGCCAACGCGGACGTGATGAATCTGATCAACGGCTACGGCACGGTCGCCTATACCGACGACGACTATTTTATGTTTGACCCGGTCGTCGTTAAGAACGTTACGGAAGTCAGCCAGATGGACGGCTCCGTGACGCTGTATTTTGAAATCAACGAGGGTCTGACCTACAACGACGGGACCCCGGTCAAGGCCAAGGATTATGTGTTCTCCGCCCTGCTCCATTGCAGCCCGGCGCTGATCGGCATGGGCAACGAAAGCTTTGCGGGCTATGCCCCCTATCTGGGCTTCGAGGAGTACACATCCGGCCGGAGCGAAGCGTTCGCGGCCCTGCAAATCCAGGACGAATACGGCTTCTCGATCACAATCGCCGCCGAGACGAACGGGGAACCGAATTTCCCGTTCTGGTACGAGCTGACCTACTTCCATCTCGCGCCATTGCCGATGCACATTCTGGCCCCCGGCTGTGAGATCGAGAGTAACGCGGACGGCGCGAAAATCACCGGCGGCTTTGGGACCGACATGCTGAAATCCACGCTGGACAGCGGCTCCGAGGGCTATCGCTACCACCCCGGCGTCACCTGCGGCCCGTATACATTTATCCGCTATGACAGCGCGTCCCTGCAGATCGTGCTGGAAGCCAACGAGCATTACGCCGGCGCGTACGACGGCGCGCGGCCGCACATTCAGCGGCTGGTGCTGAAGCTGGTGGAAGACGCCACGATGATCGACGAGCTGGGCGTGGGCGAGGTCGACCTGCTGACCGAAATCAGCGGCGCGGCCAACATCAACCATGGCCTTGACTTGGTCGACGACGGCAAAATCATGAAGGCCGCCTACGCCCACAACGGCTATGGCAAGCTCACGTTCCACTGCGACCACGGCCCGACGCAGTTTGAAGAGGTCCGCCGCGCCATCGCGTGGTGTCTGGACCGGGAGGACTTCGTGCGCCAGTACACCGGCGGATACGGCGTGCTGATCCACAGCCGCGTCGGTCAGGCGCAATGGATGTACCGGGAGCATCAGGACTATCTGGATCAGGCGCTGACGATCTATACGCTGGACCCGGAAAAGGCCAAAGAGGAGCTGATCGCCGGCGGCTGGGTCTATACCGAGAACGGCGGCGCGTACGACGAAGCCGCCGGGGGCCTGCGCCACAAGCAATTGGAGGACGGCACATATATACCGCTGATCATCGACTGGTTCTGCCCCAGCTCCAACCCGATCGGCGAGATGCTGGGCTCGTTTATCATTCCGAACGCGGAGAGCGCGGGGATGCGCATCCGTCAGGACTTCGGCGACAGCGTGGCGTTCGGCCACGCCGTCTACGGCACCGGCGAGAAACGCTACCACATGATCGGCGGCGGCGGCGGCTTTGACGCGGTCGATTCGCCGTGGTACTACTACATACCCGACCCCGTGTACTTTGGAACATTCAACCAGAATTTTATCTTAGACGCGGTTTTGGCGGAGATCACGCAGGAACTCAAACGGATCCCGCCAGGCGACTACGACGCGTATTCGGAGAAATGGCTGGTGTTTATCGAGCGTTTCAACAAAATCCTGCCGGACCTCCCGCTCTACTCCGACGAGTACCATGACCTGTATAACCCCAAGCTGAAAAACTACCGCCCGTCCGCGCTGTGGCCGTGGACGGAGGCGATCCTGCGCTCGTATTTGGGTTAAGCTCCCGGCACAATCAACTCCGCCCGCCCCGTCTTGATCGCCGCGATCACATCCGCCGCGCTCTTCGCCCTCTCGGCCAGCATCACCCCGCTCACAAAGGGGATCCCCGTGTGATGCGCGTCACTGCCCGCCTGCATCGGCAAATGATGCAGGCGGGCAAATTCGCGCGCCCGCCGGTTGACCTCGTCCGGCATACTGGCGTTGTACACCTCCAGGCCGTCGACCAGGCGCGGGCTGACCGGATGGGGCGACGCGATCCACCGGGCGGATCGGTACGGATGCGCCTGCGCCAGATACCCGCCGTGTTTCCGCACAAGGGCGCTGTACTGCTTGGCCGTCAGCGTGTCCATGCCGGGATGCGCCGGCAGGAAATCCGGCTCTAGGCCATACGTCAAAAACTCGGTGCCGTTTATGTTGTACTCCCAGCCCAAAAAGACGTCCAGCCCGCAAAGATCGCCCTCTTTTTTAGCCTGCTCATACCCGGACAGGAAAAACCGCATCTGCTCGTCCCATGACAGCCCCGGCGGACAGCCGGTGCTGCCGTTGACAAAGTGGTCCGTCACAATGATCCCCGCGTACCCCCGGCTCCGGTACGCGCGCACCTGCTCGGACGGCAAGCTGCCCGCGCACTGGCTGGCCGGATAGGTGTGCATATGGGTTTCGTACCGATACCTCATTCTAACAACCCCTGCATTTTGGCCTTGATGATCGCTTCCTCCGCGCTGTGGACGCCCAGCTGCTTGTACAGCAGATGAACGTGGATTTTGACCGTGCCGTGCACCAGCCCGGTTTCCTCCGCGATTTCCTTGTATGACAGTCCCCGGTCCAGATATTCCAGCATTCTGCGCCGCATGGCCGACAAGCGCGGCGGCGGCCCGGCGGCGGCCGGATGATGTTCCCCGCAGAGCCGGGTCAGCAGCCGGTCCGCAAACGGCGCCAGCGAGGCCGACAGCCCCGCGCCTTGACGCATCGTCAGCAGCAGCGGCAGGAGGTCCCGGCCCTCATCCACAAACAGTTGGATAAACCCGTACGGCGCGGCGATTTGCAGCGCGCGCCCCATTTGCCGCGCCGCGCCGCTCTTTTTGCCGTGCCGCCACAGCGCGATGGCCGTCAGCAAGCCGCTTTCGATTTGATCTAAGGGGCGGCCGTACTCGGCGGACAGCGTTTGCAGACGCTTGCCAAGCTCCGCGGCGGCGGCGTACTCTTCCGACGCGATATACGCGCGGAGCGTGGTGAAATACCGGCAGATCGGGTACAGCGGCAGCGGCTCCTGTCCCGCATGGCTCGCGTGTTCCTCCAGCCAAGCCCGCGCGGTGTCCGCCAGACCCGCTGGGTCCGTAAGACCCGTCCGAATGGCGCGCGCGGTTTGCAGTGCCTTGAAATTCTCAGCCAAAAACGGGGCGGCGTCAGTCACAAACCGCTTCGTCCGCGTCATGACGGACTCCGCGTCCCGAACCGCTCCCATCGCGTACAGAATCGCGGCTAAAATCATGTTCGCGCAAAACCGGATTTCCGGATGTGTCGCGCTGTCGCAAGCGTGAACCGCGCCCAGCGCGTGGCGGGCGGCTTCCAACAGCTCTCCGCGTTCATAGCAAAGACCCGCGATCAGCGATGGCCGGAGCACGGGGAAATCCTCTCCGGCCAGGATTCCCCACGTGTTGGTCATCAGCGCCAGATCGTCCTCCCGCAGCTCAAAGAATTCCGAATAATCCCGCGCGGAGCGGTGCGCGAACGGCAGCCGCAGCGTGAGCGACGGGACACGCGAGTCCGCTTTCGCGGCGGCCGCGGATAGGCTGGGCGGCCGTTGGCCCAGTCCGGTGTAATACTCGCGCAGCGTTGCGCGGCTGTCCAGCCCCATCGTCAGCAGCAGCGTTTTGGCCAGCTCCGGATGCCGCGCGATGACGTCCGTCTGTGTCTGGCGCAGGAGGTCCATATGCCGGAACGCTTCCTCGGGTCGGCCGCTCAGAACCGCCGCCACGGAGCGGACGTACAGTCCGTACGGGGTTTCAGCGGGAGCCATCGGACTTTCAAAATACGGGCGCAGAATCTGGGTATAAAACTCCGCCGTGATCGGCTTGTGCTGTGCGCGATACCGGCCGGAGGCCAGGATGCAGCGGTACAGGCCGCGGAAATCCCCGGTTTGCACGCAGTGCTTCGCGCTTTCCGCCAGATCGCCAAGCTCATAATACCATTGGGCCACGGTTTGGTGCAGCTTTCGGAGTTCATTCGCGCCCAGCATACTCGCGCCCAGCATACTCGCGCGCGCTTGCAGAAACGCGCGGAATTGGCCGTCAAACCGGTACGCGCCGCTGTCTGTGGGAAACAGATACGGGTTGACCGTTTGGATCAGCCGCTCCGGCAGCTCCAGACCGTCCCGCCGCCCGACGATCCGCTGGCACAGCTCCCGCGTGATTTCCGAGGGGACGGACAGCTGGCACAGCCGCAGACGGACTTCCGAATCCAGCCCGGCCCACACCCGCGTCTCCAGATACTGCGTCAGCATCTTCGGCGTTTGACCCTCCGGCTCCCCGGACAGCAGCGCCGACAGATAGACCGCCCAGCCTCCCGTGGCGTCCAGCAGGCTTTGGATTTGCTCCGGCGTCAGCGCGAGGTCTTTTTCCGCGCCCAGCCATTCTACCTCTTCCGCCGAAAACCGCAGGTCGTCCTGTGTCAGCACGGCAAACAACCCGGTGTCCAGAAGCCGCTGGGACGGCCATGAGCGCCCGGACAGGCACAGGCAGATGTACTCGGGCATCCGCGCGGCGATCCGGGGCAAGCTATTCAAGACGGCGTCGTTTTGAATCCGGTGCAGATCGTCGATCAGCAAATAGCACCGCGCGCGTTTCTCCGGCAGCCGCGACAGCGCGTCCAGAAACGCGTCCAAGCTCAGTTCGGTATCCGGCAGAGCCGTCTCGAATTTGACAAGCCGCGTGAGCGCCGTCGCCAGCCGCTTATAGAACACGCCGGGCCGGTGATCCTCCGGCTCGGCCGTCAGCCGCGCCGCCGCGCCGCGCGCGGAGGTCAGCCACTGCCGCGCGGCCACCGTCTTGCCGTAGCCGCCCGGCGCGGTGATAAACAGGTTTTTCCGCGCGGATAGGCGCTTCATTTTTCTGACCAGCAAATCCCGGTAAATCGTACCCGGAGATGAGCCGGGGGAATCGGCGGGGACCGGGCTGTTTTTCAGCGTCATGGCCGCGTCTCCTCTCGGCAGTTCTTATACCTCATTATATCCGGGGGAAGATAGAAATGCAGATAGAGTATATTATACCGGATATAATAAATAAAAATACACTATATGTTATATCGGATATAAAGCAAAAAACTTGAGAAAATCAGCGGCATCAGATACTCTATTATATATAGGAAAGCTCACACACGAAACGCACGGCTCTGTGAGACCGGCATGAGTGTATAAAAAAGGGGAGATTGGTGATGAAAAATCTCAAAGTGACGGCAAAGCTGATGGTCAGCTTCCTGATCGTGATCGTGTTGGCGGTGGCCATCGGCGCGGTGGGCATCGTGGGAATGCTGAACCTGCAGCAGGGCGCGTCCGATCTGTACGATTTCAACATTGTCGCCATTGAGTCGCTGGCGGATATCCGTGAGGCGTTTGGCGTACAGCGCAGCGATTTCCGCAATATCTTCCTCTCGCAGGACGACCCCGACAAGGTGCGCTCCTTGATCCAAGGGATCAAGGACAGCGACAAACGGGTCGAGGAAGCGTTCAAGGTGTATGAATCGGTGATGGAGGACGATGCCAGTGAGGCCGACTACCTGACCGCCCGCGACGTATGGCTTGGCCCGTACGCGCAAATGAAGACCAAAATGTGGGGCATGATGGATCAAGGCGACTTCGACGGCGCGTACGAATTTTTCCTGGGCTCGGCGGGGGGCATCATCGGACCGATCACCAACGGGCTGGCCAACAGCACCGTCTTTAACGACGATCTGGCGCTGGCGCAGAACGGGGAAAACGACGCCCTGTTCACGATGCTGACGATTCTGATCATCGTCGTGCTCGTGATCACGCTGATCGTGTCGATCGCCATTGCGCTGTATGTGTCCGGCCTGATCAGCAAGCCGCTGAACACTCTCTCCGCGTTTATGCAAAAGGCCGGTACGACAGGCGATATCACCCTGAGCCAGGAGGACGTCCGGCTGATCGGGCAATACGCGCAGATCCGGGATGAAATCGGGCAGGCCATCAGCGGCAGCGCGGGATTTGTCCAGCATGTGACCAACATCGCCAATGAGCTGGCGGTTGTCGCGAGCGGCGATTTGACCCTTGAGGTGAAGCGGCTGAGCGAGAAGGATACGATGGGCACGGCCCTGAAGAATATGGTGGACTCGCTCAACCACATATTCGCGGATATTCATCTTTCCGCCGAGCAGGTGTCCGCCGGTTCCAAGCAGGTGGCCGACGGCGCGCAGGCGCTGGCGCAAGGCTCGACCGAGCAGGCCGCTTCGGTGGAGGAGCTGTCCTCCTCGATCATGGAAATCAGCCATATGGCCAAGGACAACGCCAACACCGCCACCGAGGCGCTGCATGAGGCTCGGCAGACCGGCCAGCTGATGAGCGTGTGCATGGAGCAAATGAACCAGATGACGGCGGCGATGAAAGAGATCGACGAAAAATCCAGAAGCATCACCCGGACCACAAAGGTGATCGATGATATCGCGTTCCAGACCAACATCCTCGCACTGAACGCCGCCGTGGAAGCGGCGCGGGCCGGACAGCACGGCAAGGGCTTCGCGGTCGTGGCCGAGGAGGTGCGGAGCCTGGCCTCCAAGTCCGCCGACGCGGCCAAGGAGACGGCGTCCTTGATCGAAAGCAGCTCACAGAGCGTGGAGGAAGGCAACCAAATCGTGGAGAAGGTCAACGCGAGCCTGCTGTCGGTGGCCGAGCTGGCGGAGAAAAACGCGCAGAAGACCGAGAGCATCCAGTCCGTGTCGGTCCATCAAAGCGACGCGATGACGCAGGTCAACCAAGGCATCGACCAGGTAGCGCAGGTCATTCAGCAAAACAGCGCGACGGCGGAGGAAAGCGCCGCCGCCAGTGAGGAAATGAGCGGCCAGTCGGCCATGCTGGATGAACTGATCGCGCAGTTCAAGCTAAAGCAGGAGGGCCGCGGACGGAGTCTGCCGTCCGCGCAGACCCGGCGGAAAGCCTTGGATATGCCGGAGAAAACCGCATACGCGCCGGACGAGGAAACCGGCGGGTTCGGAAAGTATTAAGCTGTCGGACAGATTCCAAAAGCCCGCCGAAGCGGGCTTTTGGGCTATCCCGAAACAGATATGGCAGATAGGAGGCGCCGCGGTATGACGATACGGAATAAAATCATGGGGGGCTTTCTCCTTCTGCTGGGGATCGGGATTCTTTTGGGCAGCACGGGCGTCGTCTCCACGCAAATCCTCAACGGCAAAGCCGGGGAGTTGTATGCCCTGCAATTGGAATCCAGTGATTTTACCGTCATTATCGACTCCCATCACATGTGGAGGAGGGACCTGACCGAGGCGGCGATGGGCGGGGCCGCCTTTACCGGCTCTCTGAACGCGGAAACCTGCGCCCTTGGCCAATGGCTTCACAGCGAGAAGGCGCAAGAGATCACCGATCCGGGCATTCTGGCGATTCTGGAGCAGCTCCACGAGCCGCACTTCTACATCCATGAACACGCCAAGACCGTGCTCGCGCTGGTGGAGGCGGGCGATTTAGCCGGGGCGCAAAGGGAGATGGTGAACGTCACCATGCCCAAGCTTCAGGAGGTCATTGACAGCCTGACCGAAATCGAAAACTGGTACAATCATCTGATGGAAGCCCAAGTGTCTGAAATGGAACAGATGGGGCAGCTGATCACCCTGATCCTGATCACCGTGATCGCCATCGCCGCGGTGCTGGCCCTGATGCTGGGGTCCATCCTGTCCGGCGCGATCAGCCGGCAGCTGCAGGACGCGCTGGATCAGGCCAATGCCGCCAGCAAGGCGAAGAGTGAGTTTCTGGCCAGCATGAGCCATGAAATCCGCACGCCGATCAACGCCGTGACCGGCATGTCCGCCATCGGCAAGGCCGCCTCCGGCCGCGACCGGATGATCTACTGCTTCGACCGGATCGAGGAGGCGTCCGGCCTGCTGCTGGGGACGATCAACTCCATTTTGGACATGTCCAAAATTGAGGCGGGCAAGTTTGAGCTTTCGCCGACAGAGTTCCATTTTGAAAAAATGCTCCAGAAGATCGCCAACGTCCTCAGCTTCCGCATGGAGGAAAAGCGGCATCGGTTTTCAGTCGCGGTGGACCGGGCGATCCCGGCGCTGCTGATCGGCGATGAACAGCGGCTGTCGCAGGTCATCACGAACCTGCTGGGCAACGCGGTCAAATTCACGCCGGACGGCGGCGCGATCCGCCTGAGCGCGGAGCTTGTGAGGGAGGAGCCGGACAGCGTTTGCAAGCTCCTGGTCAAGGTGACGGATTCCGGCATCGGCGTCAGTCCCGAACAGCAGGTCCATTTGTTCCAACCCTTCCATCAGGCCGAGAAAAGCACCACGCGCCAGTACGGCGGGACCGGGCTTGGATTGACCATTTCCAAGAGCATTGTGGAAATGATGGGCGGCGAGATTTGGCTGACGTCCGAGCTGGACAAGGGCGCGACGTTCACGTTCACCGTTCAGATCGAGCGCGGGGAAGACCTCAAGGACGACTGGGAGAGCTGCGTCCAATGGGGCGGCGTCCGCGTGCTGGCGGCGGACAGCGACCCGGATACCTTGGCGTTCTTCACAAAACTGTCCGGCGAGCTGGGCTTTGTGTACGACGCGGCGGCCGGCGGCCGGGAGGCCCTTGCGCTGGCCGGGCCGTACGATATCTGCTTCCTGGGCCGGAGCCTGCCGGATATGGACGGCCTGCGTCTGGCCGAGCAGCTGCAAGAGAAGCACCCGGACGCCTCGGTCATCCTGCTGACGCCCGCCGCGAACGAAGCGTGTGCGGATCAGTATATATCCAAGCCCCTGTTCCCGTTCGCCGTGATGGGGGCCATCCGGGCCTGCCTTGGCGGGAGCGGCGGGGACGGCGGCGCGGAGCCTCCCTCCGCGCTGCAATTTCCGGGCCGCCGCGTCCTGCTGGCGGAGGACGTGGAAATCAACCGCGAGATCGTGCTGACCCTGCTGGAGCCGGCGCAGCTGGAAATCGACTGCGCGCTCAACGGCAAGGAGGCGGTAGAGCTTTTCAGCAAGGACCCGGCGCGGTATGACATGATTTTTATGGACGTGCAGATGCCCGAGATGGACGGCTACGAAGCCACGCGCCGCATCCGCGCGCTGGACGCGCCCAACGCCAAAACGGTCCCGATCGTGGCGATGACGGCCAACACCTTCCGCGAGGACGTGGAAAACTGCCTGGACGCCGGCATGAACGGCCATATCGGCAAGCCGCTGAATTTTGACGAGGTGCTGGAATATTTGGGCAAGTATTTGGGGTAGATGGAAATAATTTATTCACCCCCAAAACCCCAAAAAAATCTTGTGCAAGCCGTAAGATATGGTATAATGAAATATAGAGCCATAACATATTCCGCCGCCAATTACATACTATGTGATGTTTGGCGGAAGATTTTGGACAAAAACTGATGGATATAAAGGGGATGCGGCATCATGAAACGATTCAAACGGATCGGAAAACGGCTGACCCGCGCGCAGGTTTTCTCTAAGAGGTCGCTGGCCGTTGTGCTGGCGGCAGTGTTGATTTTCGCGCCGCTGATACAGTTGATCCCCGGACTGAACCTGTTCGGCGCGCGCGCGGCGGACGGCGCGGGTTTCACGCCGATGTACCCGTTACAGCCTTGGGATTTTGACGCTGGCGCGACTTACGAAAGCGACGAGCGTCCTGATACCGCCAACGAGGTGTTCTGGGATTCCCGCTTCACCATCACGAACACCACTGCCGCGTCGGCGGCGTATTTAGAGGCATATACCGCCTTCTGCGCGGACTGGGGTCTGGACACCCCGGACGGCGACGAGTACGAGGTGACCGGCCCCAGCAAGCCGATATCCGCGCTGGCGTTTGCCTTGGCCAGTCCGGCGTACGGCGCGGAGCTTCCGCTGGACGAGTTTAACGATCTGTTTGACATCAGCGTCAACTCTCATGACCGGCTGATGCTGGCGCACAGCATCGTCTGGGCCTATGAGCATGAGCACCCCGGCGGCTTTGACCCCGCCGACCCGGACACATGGACCGGCACGGCTCTGGAGGACCTGCGGGAGGAGCTGAGCGGGACCGGGAGCGAGTACCCCCACATCAACCTGATCCCCAAATACAAGCACATTGTCCACGCGCTGAACGCGATGCTGGACGAGACGGGCGAGTTTGACACCGGCGCGTGCGCGGAGATTTCCATTGACTATGACCCCCTCACCGGGCGGCTGACGTTTGGCCGCGACGGCTACGAGCCATGGAACGAAGCGGAAGACAATGACAATGACCACGACCTGTTTACGCTGGAATGGGAGGTCACAGGCGGGGACGTTCGCGTGACGCGCAACGGCGAGACGATGACAAGCGGCGTTACGGTTGCGCTGGACGACAGCGACAAGTGGTTTGTGCAGAAGGTGAGCGGAAGCCCGGAGGTTACGTTCACGTTGACCAGCCAACTGCTGTATTTGAACACATCCAGCGTGGAGGGTTACCTGCTTGCGCACACCGGCGGCGATCCCGATCTCCAGCGGCTTCTGCTGGGCTGGGCGGAGTTCGGGCGTCTCACGGCGGAGTGCGAGGCGGACACTGTGAAGGATTCGATTTCCGCGGACATTTGGATCACGAAGTTCGTCGAGCTGGCCGACGGCTCCATGGAGCCGTACACCTTATCCTATCCGTCGTTCCGGTTTTGGATTCAGGAAACGGACGCGGGCGGCAGCGCCCTGTCCGGCGGACGGAGCGGCATACAAGCGATAGATTTTGGCGGATATGCGACGATCCCTAGTTTTGGAGATTCTTGGGATGATGTGGGCACCAATTTCGTCCTCACCGTCGACCATCTGACCATTGGCGAGCACTATTTCAGAATCTACGAGTATGACGTCGAAAACGATTACGGCGCGTCCTCCAACGGCTGGATCATAGACAGCATGGAGTACTTTATCACGGTGGTTGTGGACGAAAACGGGGATTACACCGTGTGGAACGGTGAAAGCATTGTCGACGAGTTCGACGAAGGCGTGCCCCTCAGCTTTACCAATACATACCGCCAGCGCCCGTCCACGGACATTTATTTCTACAAGGACGTGGCCGGGGGCGCGGACTACCCGGCGGAAACCTTTGATTTTACCATCACGCAGTGCGACGAGGACGGGGACCCGCTGTCCTTGACGGATTTTGGTGTGTATATCAACGGCAGTTCCGGCACCCCAATCAATTCCACCTCCGCCTCGATCACCTTGAACAGCAGCTGCTACGACAGCGGCAGCGGCCGCTATTGGAACTCTTTCCACATCACGGACCTAAAAGTGGACCCGAACACTCACGAGGCCGACTACTACTTCCTCCTTGAGGAAACTACCGCCTCCACCACAGCTTGGGACTGTGATGCCAAGCCGGTGCTGGTACAGGTACATGTCGAGCAGGATACAGACAATACGGTAGACATTACCCAGACTGTGCGGAAGTGGAACGGGGGCAGCTGGGACCCGGTTTCCGACAGCACGTTTACCAACACATACAAGAAGACACATGCCCGCTTCCCGTTCTGGAAGGAAATCGACAGCAATGTCGGCCCGGTGACGTTCAACTTCGACGTGTACGATATCACAGGCACAATCTCAGGCAACCCTGCCGCCGCGAACACCGGCCCTAAGGTCGGCAGTACGCTGAAAATGGCGTTTGACAACCGGTCGGGCAAAATCATCCCGTCCAACGGCACGAGCGCTAAGGAGATCAGCGTATCGTCCGGCGAGAACCCGCAGTGGGAGTTTACGCCCGCCGTGTCGGGTGATTGGACCTTCTACTCCTCGAACCCGGGCAGTTACGATCCGTACGGCACGCTGTTCCAAAAGGGCGCCTACGGCGGCGGCACGTATCTCACCAGTGACGACGACGGCGGCGGCAGCCGAAACTTCCGGATTCGGTACTACTTGACCGCCGGCACGACCTATATCCTCCGCGCCGACCTGTTCGGCGGAAGTCATTCGCTGGACGCGGCCTCCTCTTCCGCCTATTCCTACCAGCTGAACGCGATCCCCCCGGACGGCTATACCCTTGCCGCCGCGGGCGGGACTCCGTACGCGGCCAGCGCGTTTGAGTATATCGACATCCCCAACCTGGATACAGGTACATACTACTACAAAATCGTGGAGAGCAACCCCAACCCGTACGGCGCCGGATACGGCTGGACGGTCGACTCCCGCAACAACCCGGTCGGGGGCGGCGGCAGTACGACCAACCCGTCCACGGTACTGGGCCTTGTGGTCAAGGTCGATGTGACCGCGTCCGGCGTGTACACGGTGGAATGGTGGAACGGGTCTGCTTTCGTGCCGTGGACCAGCGGAAGCGTTGCTCCAAACACCTTCAAAAACTCACACAGCAAGCTGGTGGACGCGGAATTTGATTTTATCAAAAAGGTAATCGGCGACCCGAGATCGACGGGCCTTTCGTTTGGATATGAAATTTACGAGGCGTCGCCGGTGGGCGCCTGGCAGGCATCCAGCGGCTCCGTGCCGATCAAGACCACGATTTGGGTCCCCAGCAGCAGTTCGGACCCTCAAACCGTCCGTTCCGGCACGATCACAATCCCCAATTTGGCCATCCCCAGCAGCGGCTACACCGATACCCACTACATGATCAAAGAGACGCTTGGCGGCAGCGCCGCCGCCGGATGGACCAATGACCCCGGCTACAAGATCGTTAAGGTCCGGGTTTACTCAACCGGCTCGGTTGAGATATGGTGGTGGAAGGGCGGAACCGTAAGCACCGCCGACGCCTACTTTGAAAAGGTCACACTGCCGGCCAATACCATGACGAACGACGAATACCGCACGTTTACCAATGAGTATGAACAGCCGCCCCCAGCGCCGGACGGCGAGGATGCGGGGATCACGATCCGCAAAAACATGATCAACGGTCCCACAGACTCCGAAAATTTCCAAATCGTGATCTATGAATACTACAGCGGGACGACGCGCCTGTCTGCGCCAATCACTCCGCTGTACTGGGACCTGTATCAGACCACGACCATGACCGTTACCGGCGGCGGGAACAAAACAGGCAGCCTCAGTTTCACAAAATGGTGTTCCGGTGACGAGAGCAAGAGCGGTACCACAGAGTATTATTACTATAAAATCGTGGAGGAGCCGTTCTACACCAACGACGGCTGGCTATACGACCCCGGACTGACCAGTCCCTATGAAATGATTCTGGAATTGCCGGTTATGCGGGATTCAGAAGGCAGTGTATTTGATCCGACCTTTGAAATCATAACTTGGGATGACCGGATTGACGGCGTGGACGGCGACACATTCGTCAACCAATTCACCGAGGCCAATGTCCACCTGGAAGCGTACAAAGAAATCGAGGGCGCGTATCTGGGCACCGGCGCGGAAACCTTCAGCTTTAAGCTGACCGAGCTGGAAGACAGCGCCGAAACAGACCCAACCAGCGCGGACGCGGAGGTCGGCGGCTATGTCCAGACGGCCAACGTCACGATCACGCAGCTGGACGATCCGACCCCCATTGAGTTCACCGACTTCCGGCTGGCGGGCCAGCTCGACGTGCAGGGCAAGGTGGTTCCGAGTGGCACGAGAGACTACTATTTCGTGATGGAAGAAACCAACCTGATCAGCCATCCCAACTGGACGCCGCAGTATGCCGAAAAATATCTGAAAATCACGGTCACCACCGCGACAACCGGCATTATGACCTCCGCGGTGAAGTGGTGGGATGGAAGCGGTTGGGTGGCCGCGGACGGAGCCTTGAACCTGTTCGTCAACGAGTACAGCAAGGCCGACGTGGTTCTGGACTTTATGAAAGACGTCACGAGAGGCGGCCCAGCGGCCTTCACGTTTGACGTCGTTCAAGTCGCGGGCGAGGACGGCGACGAGTATGACGGGCTGGGCACGCCGATCGAAACCAGCGTGGACGTTACCGCGCAGAAAGACGCCCCCGGGACGAGCGACTTCCTGCTCAGCGGTCTGGATGCGGGCGTGTACTACTTCAAAATCGCTGAAAAAGACCTGTCCGGGAAACCCGGCTGGAGCGACGTGTGGCCCAGCGAAAGCAACCACTTCCTAATCGCCCGGGTAATCGTGACCGATACCGGGAGCGGGCTGGAAGCGGAACTGAACTGGCTGGACCGGGTGACCGGCGCTTGGATCGAGATTGAAACCGCCGACGACAACGGCCCGTGGAACACCATCACCAACACCTATACCGAGGCCAGCACGGACGTAACGGGCCTGTATGTCTACAAGGAGCTGGTCAGTTACGGGGACGCGAACCCGGCTTACCCGTCCTCCGGCTTTGAGATCGTGATCACGGAAGTCAACAGCAACACCGACCGGACGCCCGTGACGGGCGGGTACAGCACGACTGAGACGCTCACGCAAACCGCCGCCATGAAAGGCAGAGCCTCCTTCGCGCTGACCGGCCTGACCGCCGGTCCCAACGCGGGCGATCAGAGCGTGTACTATTACAAGGTGACAGAAACCTATGCCGCTGACGCCAACTGGGTGTATGACCCCACCTACAAAATGCTGCGCGTCACCGTGACGCGCGAGGCGGACGGTTCGCTGGCGGCAACGCCGGAATGGCGCACGACCACCGGCGCGTGGACCACTGCGCTGGGCGATGTTTCCGGGGAGTACCACAACAAGTTCAGGAACATCAACAACAACCACTGGCCGCAAAAGGGCGGCGGGCATTCCGAGCCGGCGGACGTCGTGATCAAGGGCTGGAAATACATCAACGCGCCCTCCGGAACAGAGTTTACGTTTACTCTGACCGCGCTGAACTCCGCGAGCCTGACCGATGAAACGCAAGACATCGAGCCGCTGACCGTGACCTCCCCCGGTTCCGTGGCGGGAACCCGGTTTGTGTTCCCGGCCATCCCGGATTTGGAACAGGGTACGCATTACTTCAAGGTGACTGAGGCACTGAAGTATCCGGACGCCCCCGAAGCGGACCTGTGGACGGTCCAGACGGACCCTGTGCTGGTTAAAGTGGTGGTCGGCGCGCCCAATCCCCTCAAGCCGAAGGTGACGGTGACGTACGACGGCTTCCCGGATTTGGTGTTTGTCAATGAATACGACGACGCCGGACGCACCGCCTCCGCCGAGATCGAGTGCGAGAAAACCTTTGCCGGAGGCGTGATCAAGCCCGGTGAGAGATTCACCTTTACGATGAAGCGGCTGAAAACGTCCAACCCCGACGACGGGTTTACGGATTCGTGGACGGAGATCGTCGATTACGACTCGCCTGCCGGTAACGCGGCGGGGTCAAGGTCGTTCAAATTCGGCCCAATCGCCGGACTGACCAAGGGCACGCACTACTTCGAGATTGAGGAGACCTCCGCCGCCGATCATTGGACGCTGGCCGCGAAGAAGATCATAAAAGTCGTGGTGGACTACGATGACAACGACGACCTGATCGCAACCGTCTGCGAGGTGGGGAGCGTTGTGGAAGTCGACGGGGATAACCCCTTGGCCTTTGAGGACTTGTACATCGAGCCGATCCCGGCGAACATTGAGATCAAAAAGACCGTAGTTGACGGCGAAGATCTGGTTGCTCCCAGTACGGCTCCGGCGAGCAACTTCTATTTCGCGGTCACGCAGGTCGACTGTGAGGGCGGCGTGTACGGCCCCTACAGCGGCGGCACGCCGATCACGGGAGAGGTCGAAATCGCGCTGAACGGCGTAGGGGATGACACGGCCACCTTTACCACCCCGGACCTGGATGTTGGAATCTATTACTTCCAAATCCAAGAGATCGGCATTGACGTAGATGGAAATCACTATTACCCGGTCGACGAGAGCGATTTACCGGCGTGGGACCTCGACCTCTTGCCCCAGTACGTGAAGGTTGAGGTAAAATTAAACCTTGCCGGTACGGCGCTGGAGGCTGCGTACACGTACAGCGGCGGTGGCGCCGAGGCCGAATTTACCAACGAGTACGACGGGATCAGCTTCATCACCTCCGCGGAAATTTGGGGTCAGAAAGTGGTGGAATCCGCCGCCGCCGGATCGGCTCTTACCGCGGCTCAAAACGAAACATTCACCTTTATCCTGACCGAGGTAGACAGCAGCGGCAACCTTATAGAAGACGGCACCATGCTCACCGCGACCGCCAAGCATAACGAGAAATTCTCCTTCCAGCCCATCGGCCTGACGACGGGCACCTACTACTACCAGATCACCGAGGCCAATAACAATCTGCCCGGCTGGACGTACGACGACAGAAGAATCCGGGTCGAAGTGGATGTTGCCGGAGACGTCACGGTATATGACGAAACCGGTACGGAAGTCAAAGAAACCAACCCCGTGACCTTTACCAACCAATACGCCGCGCCGATTGACATCAGCCTGGGCGGCAAGAAGACCGCGACCAACTGGACGGGGAGCCTCGCCGGATTTGACTTCACGCTGACCCAAGTTGGGGGCGCGGATGGCCGCGCGCTGGTGGGCCAGACGCCGGTCATAGAGACGGCAACCAGCAACGCGGCGGGGACGTTCACCTTCCCCTCTATGGAGCTGGCTCTGGGCACGTATTATTTCAGGATGCGTGAAACCGCCGGAACGGACGCCGACAACTGGTCCTACTCCACCGCGTCGCATATTGTGAAGGTGGTGGTCAGCGGGACGACAGCGGCAGCAGTCTCCGCCATTGAGGTGGACGGCGTACCCGTCAGCCCGTTTACGGCCGGAGGAACAACGTACATCCTGAACGAAGCGGCCTTTAACAACATCTTCCGTGACCCCTCGAAGACCGCTGAAATCGAAGGAACAAAGACCGTGAGCGGGGAAGACGCCGCCGAAGCTGCCGAAGATGTGACTTTCGGATTTACCTTAGAGCGGGTGGAAGCCAACGGCGGCCTGTTTGGGGGCACGCCGCTCCGCGGCACGGCGTCGGTTACCGGCGCGGGGGGGTTCAGCTTCGAGCTAAAAAACCTGAAAGCGTCGCAAAGCCCGTATTACTTCAAGATCACGGAGCCGGAAAGCCCCAATGAGGACTGGGAGCGGGATACAAGCGCATACATCGTGAAGGTCGACGCCAGCGTGACTCCGCCCGCCGTGACCTATCTGGGCGGGCCGGTGGTGTTTGACAACGAGTACGCGCCGGAGGAAGAGGAAGAACCCGAACCGTCTGAGTCGCCGGAGCCGTCTGAATCAGCGGAACCGTCTGAGTCGCCGGAGCCGTCTGAATCAGCGGAGCCGTCTGAGTCGCCGGAGCCATCTGAATCAGCGGAGCCGTCTGAGTCGCCGGAACCATCCGAGTCGGCAGAGCCGTCAGATACGCCGTCTTATCCCCCCGTGGGGCCGCCTGTAGAAACCACACCACAGCCAACCCAAACCCCGGGGCCGTCCGCTACGCCGGGGCCATCGGAAAGCGCGGCGCCATCGGAAACCCCCGAACCGTCCGAAGGCCCGGATGAGCCGTCTGAGACGCCGGGGCCAGATGAAACAGAAACACCGGGAGGGCCGTCCCCAACGGAGCCGTCCGACGAGCCGGGAGGGCCGACCGAAACCCCGACAGGGCCGTCTGATGGACCGGGTGGCCCAGAGGGACCGGATGGGCCGGAGCCGTCGGAAGAACCGTATACGCCCGGCGGCGACAGCCCGTATATCCCGCCCAATCCCATAACGCTGACCAACTACGTGATCCTGAACGAGGACGGCACCTACTTTGAAGTCGACCCCGCCGGGATCGTGCTGGGCGTGTGGATATGGAACGAAGAAGATCAAAAATGGGTATACACGGAGTTCCCCACCCTGCCGAAGACCGGAGAAACCACGCTTCCCATCGTCATGGCCGCCCTGTTCGGGGTTTGCCTGACCGGGTTTGCGCTGGCGGTGTACGCAAAGAGACGCCTTCGGAAGAGCAGCTGATAGAATAAGAGACGGGCGGCAAAAGCCGCCCGTCTCTTTGTTGTATGGCAGCGCGCATCGCGCATCCGGACGGCCAATGGCCGCCCCTACAATCAATTCCGTCTCACCTCAAATACCGTCGGCATTTCTTCTCCCTCCCGGAGCATTCGGGCGTGGACGGCGAAGCGGGCGTTATCAAAGGTGTAATCGCAGGTGTAGAGCGTGAGGATGCGGTCTTCCGGGGTGACCTCAATGTTGGTGCGGAATAGGCTGCGGCGCTGGATTTCGCCCAGAAAAGCCTCAAAACCGTTTTTCCACGCCTCGGTCTTGTGGTATTCGTACGTCGGCTCACAGACGTAGGCGGCGAACACCAGCCATGTGTGCGGGCCGTACAGCGCGTCCGTCTCGATGACAGGCGCTTTTTTATAGGTGTTGACGTCCTTGTACAGCAGCAGGCCCCGGAACATGGTGCCGTCGCGCATGTTGTGGCCGTACATCACATTGTTGCTGTCGGAAAAATCCTTCGCGTTCGCGCTGTCCATAAACACGGTGCCGCGGTCGGACCGCGTGCCTTCAAAGCTTCGCTTGAGGTAGAGCTTGTTGTCCGGCCCCTGCACCACCGGGGTTTGTAGGTTGATGCCGGGGATCAGCAGCATGGCCACAAAATCCGGGTTGATCTCCAGCAGCGGCGAGAGCCGCTCATAGTCGCTGATCGGCTCCGGCGTGGGTTCGGGGGTAGGCGGCGGTTCATTGGACGTCGGCGGCGGCAAGGACGGGGACGCCGTCGGGGGCGGGCTGGCCGTGGGCGGGGTGTAGAGCGAGAACCCGGCGTAGATATCGTTGATCTTCTTGTCCAGCGCCCGCTGCTTGTACGAGCCGTAGGCGTAATAGCTGAGGTATGAAAGAGAAACGGCCATTCCGGCCGCGCATACGATCATGATGATGTGAAGAATTTTTACTTTCATGCTGACATTATACCCGCCTTGTTCTCATAATTCATATTGTGTTTATTATACCGGGTATAAGTTTGTGGCAAAGATACTAATATTATGTCCGGCATATGCAGGGGCGCGCATTGCGCGTCCGCCATTGACAACCCTGGCGGCGGGTGATATCATACACTCAAATCCATACCGCAAAGGGGAACGATATGAAGCCGGAAGTGTTGCCTGTGTTCAAGCCCTATGAGGGGACTGAGCCGTATGTGTTTATCAGCTATTCCCATAAGGACAGCGCGCAGGTGTTTCCCATCCTGCAAACGCTGCATGACCGGGGGCTGCGGGTCTGGTATGACAAGGGGATCGACCCGGGGTCGGAGTGGCCGGAGGAGATCGCCACGCATTTGCTGGGCTGCGGGCTGTTTTTATTGTTTATGTCGCCGGAGGCGGCGGAATCGCACAACGTGCGCCGCGAGATCACGATGGCGATCGACAAGCAAAAGCCCTTGATGAATGTGTACTTACGGGAGACGGAATTGCAGCCGGGCTTGCAATTGCAGCTGAATTTGATCCAATATGTGTCGTATTCCTCGCTGGACAATCAGGATTTTGAGGAGTTTATCGACCGACTGGCCGGGATTTTGCTTAAAAAAGCGCCCGGGGTCATGGGCGAGCCCTCGGACACGCCCGAAATCGTCACGCCGCCCGTTATGCCGCCCCCCACGCCGTCCAAACCGGCGGACAACGCCGCGCCGCCGCCCAAGCCCAGATCCAAAGCGGCCGTCATTGCGGCCGCGGCGGTGGCGATCGTGTTTTTGGGCTGTCTCGTGGCCGTGGTGGCGATCGTGTTCAATAGCGTCGACATTCCGGCGATTGTGGACCGGGCGCTGGATGACGCCGGATACCCCGCGCCGACGGCTGGGACAGACGTCCCCGCGCAATCGGACGCCGCGGCAAGCCCGGTGTCCGGGTTTAATGTCACGACGTCCGGCGCCAATTGCTACGCGACGCTGACCGGCACAGGCAGTCTGGAGTTTACCAACATTTTCGCCGATAAGGTTACCATGCCGGACACCACCGACCGGGTGCGGAAAGACTATGTGATCTATGACAAGGACGGGTATGTGACCGATTTCAGCGTGAACTCGTCCAGCCACGGCAGCAGTCTCGCGCCCGGCTCCCGGATCGTGATTTCGCTGACGAATCCCTCCGACGCGGTGGATTTCTTCTTCCCGGCGGCGCTGCTGGATACCGCCATCGCTGTCACGGCGTTCGACACGGCGGCCATCCGTTATGTTTCCCTGTCCGGCGGGGGCAGTTTGGAGTTTACCAACCTCTCGGACATCAAGATTTCAATGCCCAAAGCGATCGGAAACGCGCGGAAGGATTACGCCGTGTATGATAAGAATGGGACGGCGACGAGCTACGGCGCCAGCGCCGGCAGCCACGGATACAATCTGGAAGCCGGGTCCCGGCTGGTGGTATCGCCGGTCGATCCTGCGGTTTCGCTGGACTTTTATTATCCGGGGGAGTGGGCGGACGCCGTTGTCTCGGCTCAGGAATCGGACGCCGCGCCGCTGTATTATGTCACGCTGAACGGCGGGGAAAGTCTGGCATTTACCAACGTCTCCGACAGCCGGGCGGATATGCCCAAGGCCAGCGGCAACACAAGGCGGGATTACACCGTGTATAAACGGGACGGCGGCGAGGACTCGAGCCGGACGGATTCCAGCAGTCATGGGTACCGTCTTGACCCCGGCTGCCGGATCGTGCTGTCGCTGACGAATCCGGCTGAGTCGCTGGAGTTTTATTTTCCGGCGGCGATGCTGGGGGATGTGCTTGTTGTGGAGCACAGCTAAATCACACATCCCATCCTTCCCTCATGCTCATAACAGATCATTCAACTCAATAATTTTACTGCCTTGCCTTTCATAATACCGCAGCATCTCGTCAATTTTCCTTTTATCATAGCTGGTAACGCAATCGGATAAGACATGAACGCTATAATTTGCCTTGCATAAGTTATAGCAGGTTGATTTAACGCAGGCAACAGCATCCGCCCCCGCCAGGTAGAACTCACAGATTTTATGGGTATCAATAAAATCTGTAAATTCCGCACTGCTTAGCGCGTTTCCTTTGTATTTCGTAAAAACATGGTTTGACGCTATGTTCAAATCTGAAACGAATTCAGACCCGCGTGTGTTGGGCTTAAATGTCCTCGTGCCGGCCGATACGTTTTCATGCCGGATATAGACGACGTGAATATTACGATTGACGGCCCAATCAACCGCCTTGTTGAGGTTGTCGATGATGTCCTTGTAATTCTTTGTTATGTCGTTTTGAATGTCAATTATGACTAGAGCTTGGTTCTGCATGGTATTCCCTCCTGATAAGAAGATTGATTTGTTTGCTTCTTATGGTACCATGCTATAGTTGACAACTGTATGTCAACAATCGCGTTTACTCGCTCCGCAGCGCCTCGACCGGGTCTTTCCGGGCGGCGATGTGCGACGGGATCAGCCCGGCGATCAGGGTGAGGATCATGCTCAGCAGCACTAGGATCGCGCCGCCGGTCAGCGGCAGGGCGGCCAGCCCCGAGACGCCGGTCAGCCGGTCGATGATGATGTTGGCCGGGATGCACAGCAGCAGCGTGACCACAATGCCCAGCCCGCCGGCCACAAAGCCCTCGATCAGCGTCTCGGCGTTGAACACGCGGGAGATATCGCTCTTGCTCGCGCCGATGGCCTTCAGGATGCCGATCTCCTTGGTGCGTTCCAGCACGGACACGTAGGTGATGATGCCGATCATGATCGACGACACGACCAGCGAGATGCCCACAAAGGCGATCAATACGTAGCTGATGGCGTTGATGATCGTACTGACGGAGCTGAGCAGCAGGCCGATCAGGTCCGTGTAATGGATCACCAGTTCTTCTTTGTCGGCGCTGGTCTGCTCCTGATTGTAGCTGCGGATAAACTCAACGGTTTTTTCCTTGGCGTTGAAGTCGATCGGATACAGCCCGATCGAGAGGGGTGTGTCCAGCGAGACGTCGCCGAACCGCCGCATGTTGTCCTCATACGTCGCGGCGGACGTCTCCGAAAAGCTGGCCATCAGCGCCGCCAGCTCTTCCTCGCTCAGAGTGGCTAAGTACGCCTGCTCCTCCTCGGACAGGGCGGACAGGTCCATCGCCGGGGCCGCCGGTTCTTCCTCCCCGGCAAAGGGCTTTCCGGTGAACACGTCGGTGTCCGGGTCGGCCATCTGCGTTTTCACGATCTCCTCGTCCGCGTTCATCTCAATGATGCGCTCGGTCAGCGCCTTGGTATACGCGACGTTGCTCATGATCGAGGTCATCTCCACGTCCGGCGACGGGCGCAGGATGCCCACAACGGCGATGGTTTCGGCCCGGGATTCCAGCGTCTGGCGCATATACGTCTCGTCCTCGCGCATATCCAGCCAGCCGTCCCCGGCTTTTTTGTAATACGCCGCCGTCGGCACGTACAGATAGCGCAGGTCCAGCACCTCGTCGTAGGTCAGCACGGTCTGACCGGCGGCTGCGTATTCGTCGCCGGTGATAAACGCCTTGCGCATGTCGTCGATCTCGGAGGAGTCGCGCAGGCCCAGCGCGTACATCGCCACGTCCGGGATTTCGTTGTTCTCGTCCACGACCAGCACGACCTCGTTCCACGCTTCGGGCCATCGTCCGGCCAGCACGTCGTACTGCGTGGCCAGAAATCCGGGGTTGCCCAGCATTTCGGTCCACATTTCCATGCTGCTGCCCATCATGCCCATGCCGCCCATGCCGGAGCCGCCCATCCCGGCGCTGCCGGAAGAGCCGCCCATGCCGGAGCCGCCGAACAGCCGGAAGGGGTTGATCTGCTTCACGCCGTCCTCAAAGTCCGCGGCGTAGAGGTTTAGGTTGACATTGTAGCCGTATTTGATGTCATTGGTCAGGGGCCGGATGGCGTCCTGGTTGGCGTCGAGGTGGGCCTTGAACGCGCCCAGATCGTTGGAGGTGGTCTGTTTCAGCATGGCCTCGACCATCTTGCCCATGATGTCGTTGGAGTAGATTCTGTCCAGAGTGTGCTCCTGACGGTCATGCTGAGCGTCGTGCATGGCGTTCATCAGGCTGGTCAGGTCGGCGGTGGTTTCCTCGATGGTCAGCGGATAGGTGGACAGGGTATCCTGCTGGATGCGGTCGATATACGCCTGAAATCCGCTGGACAGCGCGAGGATCAGCGCGATGCCGATGATGCCGATGCTGCCGGCGAACGCGGTCATAAACGTGCGCGTCTTCTTGGTCATTAAATTGTTCAGCGACAGGGACAGCGCGGTCAGGAAGGACATGGAGGTCTTCGCCTTCTTCTCCTTCTTTTTGGCCGGGGCCGCCGCGCCCTCGGAGGCATAGGGGTCGGTGTCGTCGGTCACAACGCCGTCCAGCAGACGGATGATGCGCGTGGAGTACCGCGCGGCCAGGTCGCCGTTGTGCGTGACCATGATGACCAGGCGGTCCTTGGCGATTTCTTTCAGAAGCTCCATGATCTGCACGCTGGTTTCGGAGTCCAGCGCGCCGGTCGGCTCGTCGGCCATCAGGATATCCGGGTTGTTGACCAGCGCGCGCGCGATGGCCACGCGCTGCATCTGCCCGCCGGACATTTGGGTGGGCTTTTTATTCAGCTGGTCGCTCAGGCCGACCTTTTCCAGCACCTCGGCGGCGCGGGCGCGGCGTTCGGTGCGGGACACCCCGGATAAGGTGAGCGCCAGCTCCACGTTGGACAGCACCGTCTGGTGCGGGATCAGGTTGTAGCTCTGAAACACGAAGCCGACGCGGCGGTTGCGGTAAGTATCCCAGTCCCGGTCGGTGAAGTCCTTGGTGGACTTGCCGCCGATCACAATGTCCCCGGTGGTGTAGCGGTCCAGGCCCCCGAGCAGGTTGAGCATGGTCGTCTTGCCGCACCCGGAGGGACCGAGGATCGAGACAAACTCATTGGCGCGAAGCTCCAAGTCCACGCCCCGCAGAGCTTGCACGGTGGTCGTCCCGGCTTTATAATCTTTGGTGATGTTTTTCAAACTAAGCATAATGAAACCTCCTTAGGGTAAAAAATGATATGCAATGTCAAGCGCAACAGACGCAAGTGAATTGCGTCTTTATGCGCTCTTCTGCCACAGGCGTTATTATACCACACCGCCCGCCCTTTGCAAGGGCATGGACCCTTTGCGGGCGAAAATTAACAAATTACACACAATTTCACGCCCTCTATAAAAGACCACTTGACATTGGAGTATGCTCCAATGTTATACTTTTTCTGAGGGAAGGAGGCTAGGCTATGGAATGGACCATAAAACAGACCGCGCAGCACACCGGACTGTCGGCCGATACGCTCCGGTATTACGACAAGGAGGGCCTTGTGTCGCCCAAACGCCATCAGAACGGATACCGGTATTATGACGATGCCGATATCACGTCGCTGAAGAACATCGCCGTGATGAAGTACGCGCACTTCTCGTTGGCGGAAATTAAGGGCATGGAAGAATTGTTCCGTCAGGAGCCAAGCGCGGAATGCAACGCGATCGGCAGACGCGTGATGACAGCCAAAATCGCCGCGCTCAATCAGTCCATCGGCAACTATCAGAACATCGTGAGCCTGATGGAGGAATTGCTGACGATGGTGGACAGCGCGGATGCGTATCGGTGCAATAAGGAGAAGATCAACGGGTTTATTGGTCAAATTTTTGAAGATATTGCGCCTGCGGCGAAGAGCAGACGCAATTTACTTGCGTCCGGTACGCTTGACAGGATAGAAAGAAATGAGGTTTTATGATGGCAACCGTATTCTGCTTCACATCCACAGGCAACAGCCTGTACGCCGCGAAAAAAATCGCCGGAACGATCGGCGGGAATGTCGTGCCTATGAACGGGGAGCCGGTCCAGTGTAACGATGATGTGATTGGCTTTGTGTTTCCCGTATACTTTTGGGGACTGCCCCGCATGGTTTCGCGGTTCGTAGCCAACATGCGGATCACAAACAAAGACGCGTATGTTTTCGCGGTGATAACCTGCGGCGGCCCTGTGTTCGGCGTCCTTGGGCTGTTAAAGGGACTGCTTAAGTCCAAGCACAACATCCGTCTGCGGTATGGCGCGAGGATCATAGCAGGCTCTAACTATCTCCCGGAGTTCGAGGTCAACTATACCGAAGCTCTCGGACGAAAGGTCGATCAGAGAATCTGGAGCATAGCCAAGGCCGTTAAGAACCGGGAAGTCAACCGAGTATCGCCGCTGTCGTTTCACAACCGGTTGATTTTGAAGCTCTATCCGGGAGAAAACAGCGACCAATATTTCACCACTGCATCCACTTGCACCGGCTGCGCGACATGCCAAAGGGTCTGCCCGTCCCGGAATATCTCCGTGGAAGCGGGCAAACCCCATTTTCAGCACAGATGCGAGCATTGTCTGGCGTGCCTGCATCACTGCCCGGCCCGCGCGATCGACTGGAAAGAGAACACGAAAGGGAAAGAACGCTTTAGAAATCCGGGGGTATCATTGGAGGAATTGATCGCGTTTCATGGGCG
>Ga0082212_10002372_pt1 | contig 27504 bp, 24 predicted proteins | sample TergutNt197P3_FD_71548 | JGI IMG/M metagenome (GOLD analysis project Ga0082212, IMG submission 71548) | Neocapritermes taracua P3 segment gut microbial communities from Petit-Saut dam, French Guiana - Nt197 P3 | ecosystem: Host-associated > Arthropoda: Insects > Digestive system > Gut ...
CTTCCAGTAAATCTTCCTCCCCAACATTGTCGCCAAGCAGCAATATCTCCGCCGTGTTATACATTCCTCTGTATTTTTCCTGGCCAATGTATACGACATTGCGCAAATACGGAAAACGCTCGCTATGCAGATAACCTCGCTGACTTTCTTTCAGTTCAGGCAACATCGTATAAACCATATCAATATAATTGCTATCGAAAACGCCTTCTGTGATACATAACGTCTGTATATCTGAATCTTTGACAAGGAACTCCAATTCGGTCTGTTTATAATTCGTGTTGACGGTGACCAATACCGCGCCGATCTTCGCGCCCGCATACAGAAACGTAAGCCAATCAGGTACATTCGTCGCCCAGATACCAATATGCGTACCCCGTTTTACGCCGATAGCCATCAACCCCTTCGCCATGTCGTCCACCCGCTGATTAAACGTTTTCCACGTGAACCTTAGTTCCCGGTCAGAATAAACCAAATACTCCTTGTCCGGCGTTACCAGCGCCCAATGCTCCAGCCATTCCCCAAGTGTTCTGTTGCTTAACTCCATACTTTTATTAATAAGGTGTGTAGATGACGCCGAGAATTTTTGCCGGTTTTTCATTTCCGGCATGGACGTGATGCGCTACGATAGAATCGTAATAGATACTGTCGCCGTCGCACAGGAGATATGTGTTTTTTCCGTAGTTGATTTCGATTGTTCCTTCAATGACATATATAAATTCTTCACCTTCATGCGTAGAAAAAATAAAATCAGCGTTTTTTGCTGGCTTTACATCAATAATAAACGGTTCCATGTGTCGTCCAGATTTGTCTGTTGAAAGTGCATGGTATGACATATATTTATGTTTTGTCACTGCGTTGTTTGTAAAACCGATACCTTCATTGCAAAGTAAATTTTCTTTGCGACATATCACAGGGCCAAGTTCTTGCTGGTCGTCAAGAAAGGTGCCTAAGCGTACGCCCAACACGCGTGCAATTTTTATTAAAGGCGCCAATGAAGGAAAATCGTCATTCCCTTCAATTCGTTCTATTTGTTCAACTGACAAACCAGAACGTTCAGCCATATCCTTGATCGAGATGTTTTTCATTTTACGGATATGATTAATTTTTTCACCGATAATTTTATTCGTTTTCATTTTACGATTGAATATTTTTTATTTAGTGGGACAAAAGTAGTAGTTTTTTCTGACTTTCAAAATTATAATTTTTTGTAGCTAGCTCAACATGTACTATATTTGTATCGTTTTTATGAGCGATAATAAGGTTGCAAAGATGGATATTATCACGGAAATAGCTCGTTTGCGGAAAGACAAAAATGCTGTTATTCTGGCACATTATTATCAGACGGCAGATATTCAAGATATTGCCGACTGTGTGGGTGATAGCCTTGCGTTAGCTCAATGGGCGGCAAAGACAACGGCAGATATAATCGTGCTCTGTGGCGTTTATTTTATGGGAGAAACAGCCAAGCTACTCTCACCCGAAACAAAAGTATTAGTGCCTGATATAAAAGCAGGATGTTCGCTGGCTGATAGTTGTCCGGCTGACGAATTTGAAAAGTTTATCAAGGTCCACCCTGATTTTCAAGTAATCTCGTATGTAAATACCTCAGCAGCAGTAAAAGCGCTTACAGATATAGTTGTTACAAGCACAAATGCAGTAGATATAATTAACAGTTTTCCTGAAAATCAGAAAATTATCTTTGGTCCTGATAAAAATTTGGGTAATTACATCAATGGATTGACAGGAAGAAATATGTTACTTTGGGATGGAGCTTGCCACGTACATGAAAGGTTTTCAGTTGAAAAAATTATAAAATTAAAAAATATGGATTATAAAAAATAATAAATAAGTAGTATAATCTTTTAAAATTATAAAATTAAAAAATACGGATTATAAAAAATAATAAATAAGTAGTATAATCTTTTAAAATTATAAAATTAAAAAATACGGATTATAAAAAATAATAAATAAGTAGCATAATTTTTAAAATTTAATAAAAAAAATTAAAAAGGTAGTGATTTAATAAAAATTAAATCACTTAATCAATTAAAAGTCTATAGAAACTGACTTTCCCTGTCCTTTGAGTTTGTATGTGTTTGTATTCCAATTTTTAATAGTTCCCAAACTATTTGCTGAATGTGTTGTATCTGCTACTATCCATGTGTCTCCAATTAACACTTGTGCAAATACATGACCTACTATACCACTACTAAATTGACAATCTGCATGAACATATCTCGCATGTAATCCAGAAGCTCTAAATAATGCAATTAGAAGATGTGTTTGATCTACACAGTTTCCAGTTTTAGCATTGTATGTTCCTACAGCACCATATTTTGTATTATAGTAGAAACTATAAGATACTTTGTCTTTGACATAGTTGAATATTGCAGTTGCCTTTTCTAAGTCGGTTTTACAATTTTTAGTTAAGTTCACTGCTAAAGATTGTATTACTGCATTATTTACTTGACAATTCACAGTTGCTTGTAAATATTTTCCAAGTTCACTGCTACTTAAAGTATTTTTCTCATTTAAAGAACCTGTTGTGTTGGTTTCACTGGATCCTCCATTTAAGGTTTTTGGATTACTTGTGTTTATAGCTAATGTATTTGGAAGAACACCATATGTATTAAGATAGTTTAATACTTTTGAAAGCTCATATACTAATGATTGGAATTGAATATTTCCGAAATCTGAACTTGCATAATTTGGAGCTCTGCTGTTTGTAACTATATAATTTGAAACTCTTGTTGCAATATCTACATAAGCACTTTTTGATAAAGTTGTAATAATTGTTGTTCCACTTGGACTTGTTGGACTACTAACAGTAATTGGTTTTACACCACTTGTAGATTCAGAGGCTATGTTTTTAATTGCAGTAGATAAAAGATATAAGAAGTTTGCCATTGAGTATTGACTTGTACCTATTGTTACATAGTTAGGTAGTACTCCATTTGTTTCAACATATGTTTTCACTCTAGAAGCAGCATCTATTATACTATTTAAACTTAATATTCCTGAAGAATCAGTTGCAATGTTTGCAAAATTATATCCATCAACTTTTGATATTAGTTCAGATACTAAATTGGTGGTAATAGATATATCTTCATCTTTATAAGTTTCAAAGACAATTGTTGGAATTCCTGATTTTACAAGAGGTTCTGTAAGATATGGTGGGCTTGTTTGTGCTGATGGATAATAATAGCAAAGTGTTGGAATTTGATTTATTATATTTTCTGCAATTAGTTTTGATGAGCTATGGTTTAAAGGAGCAAATAAGAATTGAGTTTCTTCATAAGTTCCTCCAACTAATCCTTGGTTGGAATGAATATCAATTACTAAGTTATAATTGTTATTTAAGATGTGTGGTAAAACAAAACTTTGAGCAAGTAACTGTCCATTTAGTCTACCTTCAGAATAATCACTAGGATTTTTAATAACCGTTATTTTGTATATATAATAACAATAGTTTAAGGAATTTTTTTTACTATTCATTAAGTTATATAGTTCGTCATGTACTTGTGATTCAAGAGGGTGTTGTCCTATAACATAAGCTACTTTTACATTTGAATTTGGATTGCCAAACACTCCAATTAATTCCACTTTTCCTTTATCATTAGAACCTAAAAGAGTTGTTGTTAGGCTGGTTTGATTTGTGTTGTTGTTTGTAGTACCAGTAGAAATATTATTAGTATTATTGACACCATTATTAATACTATTGCCGTTATTACTAGCAATATTATAAACAGGTAAATATTTGTTCATTGAATGAGATGCAGCTATTTTAACAGTTAAAGAACTAGGCAGGGCTTTTTTGCTATTTATATAGCTTCCAACACAAGACAATCCATATATGGTAGTTTGGTATTGTATTTTTCCGGTTCCATATTTTGCAGATAAGTAATTTGGAGCTTTGTTGTAAGAGTTAATATAGCTGATGGTTCTTTTAGCAATATCATTGTATTGTGCTTTTGTAAATTTTTTATTTATTGTAGCACCACTTGGGCTAGATGGGTTTTTGACATTGGATTTTATAGCTATAGCTCCAGTTGATCCACCAACTCTAGTATTTATTGCTTTTGATAATAAATATAGGAATTCTGGCATTGAATAGCTGTTTCCAGAAATGGTAATGTAATTAGGTAATTTTTTATTTTTATCTACATAACTTTTAACACTTGCAGATGCAGACCAAATAAGACTTTGGGAAATAGTTTTACTTGAAGTACTTGCAACAGTCGAAGTTTTAACTTGAGATTTTTCATAGTTTGGAAGGTTTTTATTTAAAGTATGAGTTTTTGCAATGCTAAGGCTTGCTGTAGATGATAACACTCCTTTATGTGTTGCTGAGTAATAAATTATTTTGTTGAAAGTGTATATAACTGTTTGGTATTGCATCTTTCCAAGTTTTGTAGAGATATAATTTGGAATCTTCTTGTTTTTATCAACATAATTAATTAATGTTTTTGCATAGCTGTAGTATTGTGCCTTTGTTAATTTTCCTTTTATAGTCACACCATTAGGACTTGTTGGATTTTTTATATTATATTTTATATTAATTTGGGTTGTTTTCTTGTTGTATTTGTAGTATATTGTCTTACTAAGCATGTAAAGATATTCTTGCATTGAAAATTTGTATCCAGATATAGTTACATAGTTTGGTAGCTTTTTGTATTTATTTATATAGCTGTTTACAGTTTTAGAAGCAGTTAATATTTGACTTTGACTCAGCTTTTCAGGTTCTCCAGCAGCTTTAACTGATGTAGTATTTTTAATATTAATAACATTAGAATTTTGCACTGTTTGTTCAGTAGTATTTACACTAATATTGTTATTTATATTAGTATTATTTTGATTATTATCTATATTATTATTAGTATTTGTGTCGATTGCATAAGTTGCACTTATACTAATAAAGAATATACATAAAATGGCAAATATTATTGCCTTTTTAATATATTTGATTTTTCCACCTCAATTAATAAAAAATCTAATTAATAAAAAATTTTATATAAAATATTTAAAAAGAAATCATTAGATTATATAATAAATATGTATAAATGCATATAATCTATAAATATCTTCATAAGATTCATATTTTTAGATTTTTTTATTATAACATATTAATATATCATTAATGGTTTATAAATCTTTCTAAGAAAAATTAGTATCTTAAATCTGATTCATTTAATAAAAAAATATTTAATATTAAATTTTTCAATTATTAAGATTTTAATTTCTTTTTTTTTAAAAAATTTTTATACTATTTTTTTATTTAATAATTTTTTTTATTTGTTATAGAATTAATAATATTAAAATATTAATTTAATTAATTATAAAAATAATTTTAATTATTATTACAATAGTAGTAGTAATTATTATTATTTTAATAATAATAATAATAATAATAATAATAATAATAATAATAATAATATCTAATTATTAATATTAAATTAATACTTTAATATAATATATAGATAATGTAATAAAAAATATGAGTTTAAATTAAAGAAATAGAATAAAATAAAAATAAAGTTTTAAAAAATAAGAAGTTTAATATTTAAAGAAATTATTGTTGATTTTTGTTTTAAATTATTAAAAATGAATGAACATGAATTAAAAATTTAAAGAATTTTCAAAAGAAAAAATAAAAAGAATAGAGAAATTATTAATAAATAATTCCTTCTAAACTAATATAGAAATACAAGTTGTTTAGAAACTAATTTCAGCAACTTTTCCAGACTTATATTTGAAAGTATTTGTGTTCCAGTTATTTATAACGCCTAACTTATTTCTTGAACTAGTTGTATCTGAAACTGTCCAAATATCATCTATAAGTACTTGAACCCATACATGTCCATATACACTTCCACTTGAGAAAGTACATTCTCCATGAACATATCTTGCTGCTAATCCTGCAGCTCGGTATAGAGCTATTGATAAATGTGCTTGGTCTACACAATTTCCAGTCTTAGCATTGTAAGTTCCTACAGCTCCTTTTTTAGTATTATAATAAAAACTGTAATCGATATTTTTTTGCATCCAATTGTAGATTGCATTTGCTTTTTCTTTATCACTATTACATCCTTTAGTAATATTGGCTACTAATGATTTTATGGTAGCATCATTTACTGGACAGTTTTTAGTAGCTACTAAATATGCTGCTAACTCAGTAGGAGTTAAAGTGTTCTTTTCATTTAAAGATGCACTTGAAGATCCACCATTTGCGTTACCACTAGATCCGCCATTAATCGGAGCATTTGATTTCACATTAATAGTTACAGAATTTGGCAAAGTTTTATTAACCAAGTTATATTCCACAATCTTTGAAAATTCTGATATCAGAGTTTGATATTGTATACGTTTAAGAGGAGAATTAGCAAAGTTAGGGGCTTTTTTATTTTTTATTAAATAGTTTGTAACATTTTTTGCAAGAGATACATAATTAGCTTTTGACATTTGCCCATTGATTGAATCTCCCATTGGGCTACTTGGGTTAGCTACGGCAATTGGAACTACTCCTGCTGAAGATCCACTATTCATATTTGTAATAGCTACACTTAATAAGTATAAAAATCTTGGCATAGTATATTTTGTTCCACCAATATCTACGTTGTTTGGTAAGATATCATTTTGATTAACAAAAGCATTAACTCTAGATGCTGCATCTTTTATATCAGCTAAACTAATAGCTGATGTAGTATTCGGAATATTAGGGGCAGTATTGCCTGTTGGGGTTCTCACATAATTAGGCATATTTTTGTTAATTGAATGAGTTTTTCCAATATTAATGGATAAACTCGCTGGTAAAGCTCCTTTATGAGTTGCAGCATAGTAAACTACTTTGTTAAGAGAATATATTACAGTTTGATGTTGCATCTTTCCAAGTTTAGTTGTTAAATGGTTAGGTGCTTTTTTGTTTTTGTCCATATATGTATAATAATTTTTACTGTAAGTATAAAACTGTTTTTTTGTGAGTTTTCCTTTTATATTTACTCCCACAGGCTTACTTGGGTTTTTTATATCATACTTTATGGTTATTTTAGTTGTTTTTTTGTTATACTTATAATATATAGTTTTACTAAGCATATATGCGTATTCATTCATTGAAAACTTGTAGCCTCCAATGGTAACAGAATTTGGTAATTTTTTGTTTTTATTAACATAACTGTTTACATTTTTAGAAGCAGTTAAAATTTGACTTTGAGTTAAAGTTTTTGGCTCACCAGCAGCCGCTTTAATATTATTATTTTGGTTAGTATTAGTATTTAAAGTGTTATTAACAACAGTATTTTTATTCACATCAACATTTCCGTTGTTTTGGCTAGTTGTCGTAACATTCGAGTCACTAGCATAACTTGCACTTATCCCAATGAAAAATATACATAATGTAATAAGTATAAGTGCTTTTTTATTTAATCTAATTTTTCCACCTCAGTAATTCTAAAATATAGAATTTTTTCTATAATTTATTTTATTGATCAACTAAATAATATAAAGTATTATTTTATTAATTATAACATTATAAAGTAATTAATATTATTTTGCACTAATAATTTTATTATATTATCATTTTCATGGTTAATAAATTATTATTTATGATAATTAAATTATTAATTGTAGTGTTTTACATTATTAATAATTTATAATGATTAATTTTTTTATAATACCTTTTTCATTTTTTTATAGTATTAAGTATTTTTTCAAATAATTATTTAATAATATATGTAATAACTAGTATATAAATTATTATGGTTATTTTTACTATAAAAAGGATAAATAATAGAAATTTTATTATTTATTAAAATTTTAATAGTTATTGAAATTTTATTATTTTTGAAAATTTCATTTTTTTTAATTTATAGTTTTAATAAATATTCTATAGTTTTAATAAATATTCTATATTTTTGGATTTGAATTTATTATTTAGTTTAATTTAATTTCATATCTACTATTAAATTTAATAGCTTATAAAGTTTTATATTTCAAAACAGACTTATACGTTCTTTGTTTTCTTTTAAAATTACAAAACATCGTACTCAAGTATTAAATCTTTTCCTAATTGGTAGCTATTTTTCAATTCAAGATTAGTCGCATCTTTCATTAGATTGAAACCTTCCCCATCAAATAGAGTTTTAGAATTTTGCCCTCCAACTACCATTGGAGCTACACATATTCTGATTTCATCAATTAAGCTTTTTTTTAGCATTGAAAAGTTTAAAGTAGATCCTCCTTCTAACATTAGAGTTTTAATGTTTTTTGAGTAGAGATACTTCATCAATTCTTTTAAGTCAACTGAATTTTCACCAGAATAAAATACATCAGCTAATTTGCTGAGTTTTTTGCAGCGTTCAAGAGATACACTATGGTTTTTTGCGTAATTTGAAGTTGCTATGATAGTTTCAGCATCATCATTTAATATTCTTGAAGTTAAGGGAGTTCTTCCACAACTATCAACCACTATTCTTATAGGATTGTCTGACTTTTTTGAACTTATCTTATGAACAGTTAAGCGAGGGTCATCAATGATAACAGTATTTATACCAACCATTATCCCATCAACCTCTTTTCTAAGATTATGAACACGTTCTAAGTCTTTTTTCCCAGATATTTCTGAATTTCCACTTTTTGTAGCTATTTTTCCATCAAGAGTCATAGCTGCATTTAGGATAATATAAGGTTTCATAGTAGTAATTTTAAGTAGGTTTTTAAAATAAGAAATTAATATAATTAAAAAAAATATATAAAGAATTTAATAATTAATTAAAAATTTAATATAATTAAAAATATAATAATTATATTAATATAATATATATAATTTAATATATAAATACTTTATTATTAATTTGAGTAATTATAAATTTTTTATTATAAAAAATAATATTAATTAATATTAAATACTATTGTGATTAAAACTTATACAAAATTTGTAATTAAAATTTATACAAAATATTAATCAAAATTTATACTAAATAATTACTCAAAATTTATATAAAAATTTAATTACAAATAATTTTTTCAAAAACTGAAATTGCATGTTCGGTGATTTGATGGATAATCGTTATAAAAAAGGGATGGAAGTATTAAAAATAACTAATAAAGACACCATTGAAGAGTTATTTCAAAATTTAGAAGATATAGCTCCTGATTTAGGAAAGTTTGTAGTTGAATTTCCATACTCTGAGATTTATACAAGAGAAACTGTGGATTTAAAAACAAGAGAGTTAGCTACAATAGCTGCTCTTACAGCTATGGGGACAGCTGAGGTTCAATTAAAAGATCATATAAATGCTGCTTTAAATGTAAACAATACTCCTGAAGAAATTGTAGAAATTATAATGCAAATGTCTGCTTATGCAGGATTTCCAGCAGCTATTAATGGGATTATGATTGCTAAAGAAGTTTTTAAAAAAAGAGGATTACTCCCCTTAAATTCAAAAAATGAATAATTTATTAAATGATTCATATAATAATGTTAAGTGATAATATGTTTATGGGTGCATCTACAGAACAAGGTTATGATATAGCTAAAAAAAGTCGAGAAATAGTTCAATCTTTAATAAAAGATGATATTGAAGGGCTTCCTCCTGCTGAAAAAGACATTGTAGAGAGAATTGTTCACTCTACAGCTGATGCAGAATATGCAAAATTAGTATCAATAAGTTCTGATTTTGTTGAGAATAGTTTAAAATCAATTAAAAATAATGAAGACATATTAACAGACATTAATATGGTTAAGTCAGGTATCACTCGATATGATGGAAATGTGGACTGTTTTATAAAAAATCCAAAAGTAATTGAAATAGCTAAAAATCAAAAAATTACAAGAGCCGCTGCAGCTATTGAATTTGTAGCAAATAATGATTTTAAAGGAATTATAGTTGTTGGAAATGCTCCAACTGCACTGTACAAAGCCATCGAATTAGAATCTTCAGGAAGACTTGATATTGCTTCCATTGTAGGAGTTCCTGTTGGTTTTGTTGGAGCAGCTGATTCTAAAGAAATGCTTCAAAATAGTTCAATTCCAAACATCATTACAAAAGGACCAAAGGGAGGAACTCCTGTAGCTGTAGCTTGTGTAAATTCTCTTATTCAAACTATGAAGAAAGATTGATTTTTTTAGGTATAAAATTATTGTTTACAATTATTTGATTATACTATAATTTATTTTATTATAATTTTAATTTTATAATTATTTTATTTTATAATTAATTTATATAATTTCATTATAAATTATTGATTTTATTTATAATTTTAATTTTATAATTATTTTATTTTATAATTATTTAATTTTATAATTATTTTATTTAATTTTATTATAAATTATTGATTTTAGTATAATTTAATTTTATTACAATTTGATTTTTGATTAATGATTTTATAATTATTTGATTTTATTATAATTTAATTATTTATAAATAACTAATTGTATAATATATAATAATATAAAGATAATTCATCATTATAAAATTATTACACAATAAAAAAAATATTATTTTAGGGATATTATGAATTCTAAAGAATTATTTAAAGAATCTAAGAAATATTTACCTGGTGGAGTTGATTCCCCAGTACGCGCATTTGAACCTTATCCTTTTTTTGTTAAAAAAGCAAAAGGATCACATCTATGGGATGTTGATGGAAATGAATATATTGATCAATGTTTAGGGTATGGTCCTTTAATTCTAGGTCACTCTAATCCTTTGGTTATTGAAGATGTATCTAAACAAATTGAAAATGGAACTACCTATGGTGCTCCAACTGAAAATGAAATTAGTTTAGCTAAAATGGTTGTTGATAGACTTCCTGCAGCTGAGATGGTTAGGTTTGTTAATTCTGGAACTGAAGCTACAATGAGTGCAATACGATTAGCTAGAGGTTTCACTGGAAAAAATAAGATAATTAAGTTTGAAGGTAGTTATCATGGTGCACATGATTATGTTCTAGTAAAATCTGGTTCTGGAGCAGCTACTTTGCCAGATTCTCTTGGAATTCCAAAAGATACTACGAAAAATACTCTTAGTTGTCCTTTTAATGATGAAGAATCTCTTAGGAAGTTAATAGCTGATGAGAATGAGGAGATAGCAGCTATTATTGTAGAACCAGTTATGGGAAATATTGGTTGTGTTGAATCAAATGATGATTATTTGAAATTTTTAAGGGAAATTACTGAGGAAAATAATATAGTTCTCATCTTTGATGAGGTTATAACTGGTTTTAGATTATCTCGTGGAGGGGCACAGACTTATTATTCAGTTACTCCAGACCTTGTCACTTTAGGAAAAATTATTGGTGGAGGGTTTCCAATGGGAGCACTTGCAGGAAGTGTGGAACTTATGGAAATGATATCTCCTCAAGGGAATGTTTATCAAGCTGGAACATTTAATGGAAATCCTGTATCTGTTACAGCAGGGATTTCTACATTAAATCAATTAGACCAAAGCTTTTATAAAAATTTAAATAAAAAAGGAAACTATTTAAGAGAACAAATAGCTACTGTAATTGAAGATTTAGATTTGAATATTAATCCTGTCGGCTTAGCTTCGATGTTTCAAATATATTTCAACAGTGAAAAAGTAACTAACTATGAAATCGCTAAAAAATCAGATACTAAAAGATTTTTAGTATATTTCCATGAATTAATGAAAAATGGAGTGTTTATTCCTCCAAGTCAATTTGAATGTAATTTTTTATCTTCTTCCCATAGTGATGAAGATTTGGAAAAATTGATTGTAGCTATTGAAAATGCTTTAAAAGTAGCTTGGAAGTAGTTTGAATAGTTTAAACTATTAATAATAAATATTTATAAATTTATATATCTTTATATTTATTTATAATTTTTATATCTATATTTTTTATAATTTATATATCTATATTTATTTATATTTTTATATCTATATTTTTTTATAAATTTATATATCTTTATATTTATTTATATTTATATATCTATATTTATTTAAATTTTTATATATATTATAATTATTTTTTTTATAATATTATAATTAAGATTAATATAAATCAGAATATATAATATGTTTAAGTGATTTGGAATTTAAAATAATGGATATAATTTAGGAGCATTGTAAAAAATATGAATTTTGAATTTGCAGAGGAAATCAATTCTTCACTTGAAAATTTAGATTTTGAAAGTGCATTGAAAATTGCAGAATGTAAACTTAATGAAATTTCTTACACGGAATTCCATGAGATTTTAAAAATTTCTATATTAAATCAATGCCATATGCTGTTAAACTGGATTGAAGAATTTTATCAATTGGCAACTCAAAAATTTCAAGTTAAAGCATTATACTTTGAAATGAATGAATTTGATATTAACACAGATATTTGGTATATAGATGCTTTTGCATATGAAAAAGATGGAGGTCTTGTTGATAATATGAATTGGCTTTCTTATTTCAACACAGACAGTCAGGAAGAAACCAATTCAGTTTTTGAAATAAAAGAATTAGATAAACTTCAAATTGCCTTTTCTAGAATTGATGAAAAAGAAGAAAATGGTGAATGGAGTGATGAAGAACAAAACTCTAGAGATTGGTGTGAACAGCTAATTTTAATTCATTTTATGCAATTAATTGGAAAAACTCACTTGAAAGCTAAGGAAAAAAATTTAAAATGGGGAGAAATCCCAATTTATTTCACGGAACATGCCTATAATTTTATTGTTAAATCTAATTGAAATTATTTTAATAAAACATTTTTTCATAATTAATCTACATACTAGATTAATAAGTTTAGAATTATAATAATTATAATAATTATTGTCTATAGAATTAATAATAAAAGATTAAAAAAGAAATAAAAAAAGATTAAATATGAAGGTTATAATCTATAGAATTAATAATAAAAGATTAAAAAAGAAATAAAAAAAGATTAAATATGAAGGTTATAATCTATAGAATTAATAATAAAAGAATTAAAAAATAATCAAAATATGAAGGTTATAATCTACAGAATTAAAATATAAAAGAATTAAAAAATAATCAAAAAAGTTGGTTTAACCAGAGATTAAACTAACTTTTTAATAATTGAATTTTTATCATAATAGGGATCCAAGACCTTTTGAAGCCATTAATCCCATAAAAGATCCTTCAGGAATCATTACTATGTTTCCTTTTGAATATTGATCTAGTGCTGCCTGAATCATTGCATTACGTTTTGTCCCATCGTTAGCTGCCTTTGAAAGGTCTGAAGCAAGAGATATTACAGCATTTCCTCTACTCATACCTCCACCATGCAATTCATCATTTTCTCTTATAATGTCTGCTGCTCCTAATTCTGTAGGTAAATTAGCTGCTTTAATGACTGCATCTAATCCTTCAGTATTTATTGCCACTACTGCATCAGGAGTGAATTTTGTATTAGCTTCTACAATTTCTTTTGCCCATTGCATTCCTTGTTCAGTATTTTCATCCCATAATGAATCGTGTAAAAGTAATTTAAGTCCAGCACCTTGAGCTTGAACTGCTTGGGGGGCATCTTGTGAAGGATGCCTCATACCTCCAGGATATACTGGAGTATATTTGGATATGCTTCCATTTTTCAAATCTATTATAAATGCCATATCTACAGCACCCATACCAGGTCTTGATTCACTTTCATCAACAGCCAGTACTAAAATAGTTTTATCTCCTTCAGCTAAGTTAGGACCTGCTAAAAAGACTCCCCAAATTAATGCAAGTATTCCAATAACAGCTATAACTGTAATTCCTATAATAAGTTTATTTTTTCTTTCCATATACCTCACCTATCTAAAATAGTGAAATTTAAAAATCATTCTTTTTTGTTTAGTTATTTTTTATTTTTTTATTTTTATTTTGCTTTTTAGCAATTGTTCCATCATATTTATTATAGTTTTCATAAATTTTTTTAGAAGTTATAAAATCAAAATTTTTCTTATTTTTTTAGAATAGTAAAAATATTAAAATTTTTTTATTATTTTTTTATTTTTATTCAAGAAACAATAATGAAAAATTGCTTTTAGGATAAATAAGATCTTTATCCGATTTTTAAAAATAAACTATCTTAAAAAGTAGTTATTAAAACGATTAAGTAATTTATATTATACATTTTATATAAAAATTTATTATTTATAATACTAATTTAATATTTAATTAATATTTTAAACAAATTCATATATAATTCATATATAGTAACTTATATTAATCGAACAATTAATTTAATATATAATATTAAATATTAATTAATAATTCATTAATAAACAAGCATTTTTTTATAATTAATATTGTAACTGTATATTACTTAACCATTATCATTATGTTATTCATTAAATATAATCTTTTCTATTAACTCACTATTTTTCCCGTTTTTTTATATTGTATAAACTCATTTTTTCATGAATCCTTATAATTTTTACTTTAATTATAAATTATTAAAATATTATAAATTTAAAAAATTATTAAATTATTAAATTATTAAAATATTATAAATTTAAAAAATTATTAAATTATAAATTAAAAAAATTATTGAATTATAAAATTATAAAAATAATAAAAAAAATATAAATTGATATGGTGATTTTGTCAATAGGTTGTGGTGAAAATAAAAATGCTCTCTTAGCTGCAGAATTCTTAAATAAAGAGAAAAATTTTCATATTGAAGTAGCAAGGTCTGATAAAGAATTACTTTCAGCTTTAAATGATGAAAATTTTGATGCTGTTATAAGAGGGTCTTTAAAATCTTTTAATATTTTAAAAAATCTAAAAAATACAAATAAAAGCAATTATGATAAGAGATCGTTTAATAGTGATAAAATTAATAATATTATCAATAATGAACTTATATATAGAGCTAGTTTTATTAAATCTACTATTAATGATAAAGATTATGAATTTCTTTTAGGGCCTGTTGGTATTGATGAAGGAGACACTCTTGATGAAAAGTTAAATTTAGCTATTCATGGAGTAGAATTTATGAAAAACATGGGCAAATCTCCTAAAATAGCTATTTTAGCTGGTGGAAGAAAAGAAGATGTGGGGAGAAGTTCAGCTATTGATAAATCAATTGAAGATAGTGAAAAATTAATGGAAAAAATAGAAAACTCATTTACTTCTTCTCATTCTTCTCTTAATCCTCTTTATTCTTCCCAATCATCTTCTCATAGTTCTGATTTTTCCATAAAAAATTATTATATTTTAATAGAAAAAGCTATAAAAGAAGGCAATAATATTATAATTGCTCCAGATGGTATTATTGGCAATATAATTTTCAGGAGTCTTGTTCTTTTAAGTTCATGGGAAAGTTATGGGGCTATTACTTTTGGTATAGATAAATTGTTTATTGACACTAGTCGTGATCAAACTAAAGAAGGTTACATTCGTGCATTAAGATTTGCTAAAACTTTAGTAGAAAATAAAATATAGATTAGTATTTATAAGAAAGATAATAAGAAATTAGTAAAGTAAGGAGTAAATTTTATCAAACTTGTTTTAAAGTTGGATAATTTCTATTTGAGGATATTAGATTTATTATAAAAATAGATTTTGTGTTTATCTTTGAAAATGTCAACAAATTATGTGTTTTTTCTTTCAAAATTTTGAAAACAGCTTCCAGCTATTAAATCTGCAAATTGAATTGATAAGAAACTAGCTGAATTGCTATAGAATATTTTACAATTATTTGTATTGATATTTAAATTGTTTTTAATATCTGAATTTAATTGTTTTATAAGTTTTCTTGGCAAAAATTTATCCATTCTTAAAATAAAAGGGGTTTTTTAATTAATTTTTTCTAATAACTCTATAACCATGTCCATATAGATTTGATTATAATTATGTTTTTTTAATAGTCTTTTATTTAGAGGATTGCTTTTATTCATAATTAGAGAATATGCTTGAAAATTTGTTTCATTAAGTAATTTCAATGCTTTTTTTGTTAGCTCTGTTGTTTGTGAATGAAATTTAATTTCATTATTTCTTTTAAGTTCTTTTTTAAACTTCTTATTCAGAATATTTATTATCTTTTTCAATTTATAGGAATTATTTGATTCTATTTGTAAAATTGAAATTATAAAAAACTTGTTTTCTATGATCCAATATTTCCACTTTCATCTAATTAGGATATACATAATTTCTCCAATTTTTTTTTAAAAAATAAATTTTCGAAAATTTTATATATTATAAAATATTACTATATATAAGTTTAGAGTAAGCCCTTATAGATCAGAGTCGCCCATTGGCGACCGACCCATTAAATTGGACACGTGTCTATGAGGCTATAAGCTTATTTTTTTAATAATATTATTTTTTCTTTATTTATTTACTTATTAGTAATACTATTCATTATTTATTTAATAATATAATTAATAAATTTATCTATTTTTTTATTATTGAAATAATTATTTAAATAATTATTTTATTAATAATTTTAATAGATTACCTTATTATAATAAGAAATTTTATATTAAATTAAAAACAATAATTATAAATTAATAATAGTAATATATACTTTCATTAATTTTTATAATGTAAATAATATTAATATTATATTAATTTCATTTAATTTAATAATTATAATAGTATATAATAAATAATAATTATTTAATATCATTTAGTTTTAATACAGAATAATAATAAAACAATCAATAAAAATAAAATTAAGATATAATATGAAATAATAGTTTATTAACATTATATTGTAATTGTATAATTAATAAATAAATAACAACAAATAAACAATTTAAAAGGAGAAAAAACATGGATTTAATGAAACCAATATATCAACTTTATGAATGGAAAATTTCAAGAGCATTAAATCCAGATGCCATGCCAAAACATATTGCTATTATTATGGATGGAAATAGAAGATATTCTCGAGTACAAGGAAATATAAATGTTGTTAAAGGTCATGAAATTGGAGTGGATACTCTTGAAAAGGTTCTTGATTGGAGTATTGATCTTGGAATTGAAATAGTAACTGCTTACGCTTTCTCAACAGAAAACTTCAATAGACCAAGTGAAGAAGTTGAAGGATTGATGAATTTATTTGTAAAAAACTTTAAAAGAATTGTTTCTCATGAGAAGATTCATAGAAATGAAGTTAAAGTTAAGGTAGTAGGTCGAATTGATCTTTTACCAAAAAGTGTTAGAGAAGCAATTTTAGAAGCTGAAGAATCTACTGCTCACTATAATAAGAGGCTATTTAATTTAGCTATTGGATATGATGGGCGTCTTGAAATTATAGATGCTATTAAAAAGATAGTGCGTGATGTTGAAGATGGAAAAATAGCTGTAGATGAAATTGATGAAAATATAGTAAGTGAAAATTTATATACAGCAGGACTTGAAGATCCAAATCTGATTATTAGAACCAGTGGTGAGGAACGGTTAAGTGGTTTTTTACTGTGGCAATCTTCATATTCAGAACTTTATTTTTGTGATAGCTTGTGGCCAGAATTAAGAAAAGTTGATTTTTTAAGAGCTATTCGTGACTATCAACAAAGAGAACGTAGATATGGTATATAATTTCGTTTTTTTATCTAATTTTGTTCTTTTTTTATAGTTTAATCAATTTTATTAAATTTTAATTAATTTTATTAAATTTTAAGTAATTTCATCAAATTTTAATTAAATTTATTAAATTTTAAGTAATTTTATAAATTTTAAGTAATTTTATTTTATTGGTTAAATTAAGTGTGTTGAACTAAAACAATAGTGGTTCCATTAGGGTCTTTAAATTTTGCCATAAACCCAACGGTTATTTCAATAGGTTCTAGGATAAATTCCACTCCTTTAGATTTAAGTTCTTTCACAGTTGATTCTATATCTTCAACATCCATTCCTATTGAATAAAATCCTACATCATTTATTTCATTTTTAATGAGTTCAATCATTGTATCTCCTTCTCCTTTAAGTATTATGATAGTTGCTTGTGGAAGAGGATGCTCACTTTCAATTTTGAAGCCCATAACTTCTGTGTAAAACTTAACTGATTCTTCTAAATTCTCAACTATAATTGTATTATATTTGATTTTCATATAATTCCTTCTTTTTTATTTTTTTTTATTTTTTTTTATTTTATATTTATTATATATTTTTATATTTATTTTAATAATTATTTATTATTTTCCTTTTAATTATTGTTTTATATTATATTTTTATATTTATTTTAATAATTGTTTGTTATTTTCCTTTTAATTATTGTTTTATATTATATTTTTATATTTATTTTATAATTTTAATATATATTATTTAATTATAATTATATTAGTCATAGTTTAATCAATTTTATGAGTTTTTATAAGATTTAATTTAATTAAATAAATATAAATATTAAATTGAATAAACATAAATTTGAATAATAAAAAATTAAGGACATGATATAATGATAGATACTCACTGCCATCTTGACTTTGATCCATTTAATGAAGATAGGGAAGAAACTATAAAAAGAGCTAAAGAAAAACTTACAGCTGTTATAAATTCTGGAACTAGTCTTGAAGGAAATAAAGTAGTTTTAAAACTTGCAAATCAGCACTCAAAGTTTATATACCCAACTTTTGGTTTTCACCCAGTTTCTTCAGGGAAAGTTACGGGTGGTGATTTAAAATTAGCTATTGAACATATGAAAAATCATCTTGATGATATTTTAGCTATTGGTGAGGTTGGAATGGATTATTTTTATGTTAAAGATAAGGTGGAAAGAGCTCGTCAAAATGAGATATTTACACAATTTGTTGACTTAGCTAATGAATATGAAGTTCCTCTTCTTATCCATGCAAGGGACTGTGAAAAAAAGGCATTTAATATTGTAAAAGAATATGATAATATTCCTAGTGTTATATTTCATTGTTATAGTGGTAGCTTAAAAACAGCTAAAAAAATAGTGGAAAATGGTTATTACACTTCATTTGCTACTATGTTATGTTATTCAAAACATCATCAGGAATTAGCTATGGAGATTCCAATTGAAAATATATTAACTGAAACAGATAGTCCCTATCTAGCTTCAAAAAGAGGAGATAGAAATGAACCTGTCAATGTAGCTCTTGTTGTAGAAAAACTAGCTGAAATTAAGGAAGAATCATTTGATACTATTGATAAAATAACTGAAAAAACAGCTAAAAAAGTTTTCTCTATTAAATAATTATATATTTTTATAATAAAAAAATCTATATAAATATTAAAATTTAATATAAAAAAATAAAAAAGTATTACTAATAAAATAAAAAAGGATGCACTTATTCTTTTACTAATCTAAGTGTAAAAAAAGAATGTTTGAAAGAAAAAACTTCCACCTCTAATATTCAATGGTTTCAGAAGAATTTAATCTTCAATAGGTGAATAAGTAAAATTATTATTCTTAAAAAATTAAGAAGTAAATTATACATATTACCACCTCCATCAAAATAGAGACTGGTAAACCAAGCCTCACATATTTTACTGTTTCACTCTATTTTTTGAGATTTTTAGCAGAATAGTACATCCAAAATTAAAAAACATATAATCTAGGGAAATATTCAGTAAATTATCCTAAGATAATTTACTTTCAATAAATAAATTTCCCTAAAACAGTAAATCCATGTGAGTTAAACACTTGGATAAATTAATATGTTATTACTAATATATAAATTTTATCATAATTTTTTTAATATATTTTAAATGTCTAGAATTAAATATTAATAAAACTACATAGTTTAGAGGTAATATAATGGCAACAAGTATTTTTGATAATAAAGAAATTATTCCAAATGATGAAGATTTGGAAAGTGTTTTGAAAGGTAGTTTGGATATATGGAATGATTTGATATCTTTTTTAGAAAAAGAATATGGAACACTTAATGAAGAATGGAAATTTTATAGTAAAAAAGCAGGATGGAGTCTGAGAGTTTCAAGTAAAAAAAGAAACTTACTATTTTTGATACCAAATGATACTTATTTTATAGCTACTGTAAATATGGGTGTAAAGGTTTCAAAAATAGTTTTAGATTTAGATATTTCAGAAAGTACAAAAAATCTTATTAAAGAAGCAAAAAAGTACAGGGAAGGAATATCCATTTTAATAAATATAAAAAATAAAGAAGATTTAGAAGATGTAAAAACTATTTTAAATGTTAGAGATAATTAAATTGATTTTTTTCTTTAAGAAAATTAAAAAATTAGGTTTAATCAACGTTAAATGATTTTATAGCTGATTTACCAGCTAAATAGCCTGTTGAAAAAGCTATTTGGAGGTTATAACCTCCTGTTGGTCCATATGGCTCTAACAATTCCCCTGCAAAATAAAGGCCTCTTCCAGCATCTAACTTAGATTCCATAGTTTTAGGATTAATTTCATCAATTTTTATTCCCCCACAAGTAATCATAGCTGTTTGTGTAGGTAAACTTTTAATTTTTATTTTTAAATGTTTTAAATTGTTTATAATTTTGTTTTTATCTTTTTTAGCCATGTTACTAAGGGTTTTATTTCCACTAACTTGGATTGTATTTAAAAATAACTCAATAAAACGGTTTTTTAAATAAATTTTTAGATAATTTTTTATCATAGTTTTACCATTATTCTGTGAATCAGCTATTATTCTTTGATTTAATTCTTCTTCAGTTATATCTGGAATTAAATCAATATTTATAAATGAATCATTTAGTAAAATTTCTCTCTCATCAACATTGTATTGATTATCATTTTGATTGTCTTTTGAAATATAGTTAATAGAAGTATAATTTTGATTGTCTTTTGAAATATAATTACTAATATCTAATATAGCTGGACCAGATAAACCAAAATGTGTAATAAGCACATTCCCTCGTGTATATGTTTTTTTAGATTTATATGAAACTACTACATCTTCTAAAGTTATTCCTGATAGTTGTTTCAATCGATTATCTTCTATTTTTAATGGAATAGCCCCAGGTGTTAGGTGTGTGATAGAATGTCTGAAGTATTTAGCCATTTCATACGCGTCACCAGTAGATCCTGTGTGGGGATAGCTGATTCCTCCTGTAGCTAATATTACTTTTTCTGATTGAATTGTTTTATTATCTATGTTGAGGGTGAAATATTCATTATCATTTTTCTTAATAGATTTTATGGGACTATTTAAAATAATATCAACATTTAAATCAGATAAATATTCTTTTAAAACTTTTAAAATTGAATTTGCATCATCAGTAATTGGAAAACACTTCCCATTTTCTTCTTGCTTAAATTCAAGGCCTTTTTTTTCAAAAATTTTTAAAAGTGATTTATTATTTAAAGTGTAAAAGGCATGTTTTAGGAAATGTTTCTCTCTGGGGGTGAATTTATTCAATATATCTTTTATGGGATTTAAGTTGGTTATGTTACATCTACCTCCTCCTGTTAAAAGAAGTTTTTTTCCTAAACTATCGTTTTTCTCAATTAAAACTATTTTTTTAGATTCTTTTAAATCTATTCCTGCAGCTATTGCTGCCATCATTCCTGCAGGACCTCCACCTATTATAACTATTTTGCAATTCTTCATTACACTCACAAGATAAATTTTTTTATTTTATTATATTATAATATTAGGTAAAAAATTTTATTTATTTATTTATTTATTTTATGTATTATAGTAAATTAGTATATTCATGCATTAATTATTTTATGATAAAAATCTAAATTATTGTTATAATTTATTAAATATAATATTATAAACAAATATTCATACTTCTTTTTGACAAATATAAACCATTTATTTGTTTTTATATTTTAATGTTCTAATGTTGTTATATATTTTGTTTACAATTTTATTTATTTATTAGTTTTAATGATTTAGTAAGATTTTTAACTATGTTTTATTCGTATAAACATTTATAAATAAAAAGTATAATTTATAAAAACATTTATATATTACAATCTATATATTACATGGTATGAAGAAAAGTGAAATAGCTGTTTTTGAGATTGGTGATTATAAAATTTATCAAAAAAATAGTTTGAGAGGCTGGGCAGTAACGATAATGCCAATCAATATAAGAATAGACAATTTCCACAATTTTCCTCACATACATTATTCTTTAAAAGGAAAACATATACCTATAAAAATAAATGACATGATTATGGTGATTGAAATTGTAAAAAAACATATTTTAGAAAATGGAAAAATTCAGAAAGAAAAATTAAAAGAGGAATTATCATGATACCATTAACTATGATTAGGAAAATAAAGGGTAAAGACAAGATTTCTGAACTTGAAAAAACATATGGTTCTTTAAAAAATCTTAAAAGAAAATTTGCAAAAGATGATGAAAATATGTTGTTGTATTCAGATCTTGAAGATTGGGAATATTTCATGAATCATCCAGAAGAAGAGCTTGAAGAGGGAAAAACAATTTTCCTTGAAACTATGAATATAGGGCAGATAGAATTTGAAATACTTAAATTTATAAAAAATAATCAACCAAAATCTATAAGTGAATTAGCTAAATTAACAAATAAAGAAGTTAGTGCTGTACAAAAAAAGGTTAAACTCCTTGAAAAAGAGGGAATAATCAATTTTGTTAGTGGATCTAAAAATAGAAAAATGCCTGTTTTCAATTTTGATAAGTTAGAAATACCAATTTAGTTTATATCCCAATTAATTCATTTTTGTTTGATTTAATATAATTTAGTTCAATTTATTTTTTCGTTTTCATATTTCAATCTTGAAATATTATGGTAATTATTTTGAATTATAATTAATTTTGAGGATACTTATGGATAAAAAAAAGACACTGAAAGAAAAAATAGCTTTGGTTTTGATTAGTAAGTTAAAAATATCTAAATCACAACTTTTTGCAATTTTAACAGCATTAACAACAACTGTTTTAATTGTTAGTAACCTTGCTAGCACTAAAATGTTTGATTTTTTTGGAACAGGATTAGTTTGGGATGGTGGCGCTATACTTTTCCCTATCTCTTATGTTTTAGGAGATGTAATCACTGAATTTTATGGTTTTAATGGTGCAAAAAAAGTTATCTGGACCGCATTTGCAATGAACATTATAGCTGTTTTGGCACTGTTTATTGTTCAAATTTTACCTCCTGGTCCAGGATGGGAAAATCAGCTAGCATATGAAACAATCATAGGTTTCATGCCTCGTATTGTTGTTGGAAGCTTAATTGCTTTTGTTAGTGGACAAATTCTTAATTCTTATGTTTTTGTAAAAATTAAAGAGATTACGGGCAGTAAACATCTTTGGCAGAGAGCATGGGGATCTAGTTTGCTTGGTAACCTGATTGATACTGTGATTTTCACTACCATTGCATTTTTTGGCACAATTTCAACTTTTCAATTTCTAGGTTTGCTAGTAATTGCATATGTTTCAAAAATGGTAGGTGAGACTGTACTGTTACCTGTGACTTATGGTACTGTTAAACTATGTAGGAAATTGATGGAAAATGAAGTGGAATCAGTTTAAAGTGATTGGTAATGATGTGGATTTGGTTTAGAATGATTGAAAATTATGATGTATTGGTTTAAAATGGTGGAAAATGAAACAAAATCAGTTTAGTTTTGAAATTAATACTAAAATTCCAGATGCTTTAGGTAGAGCAGGTATTATTCATACTCCTCATGGTGATATAAAAACACCAACTTTTGTGGTTGTTGGAACCTATGGTAAAGTTAGGTTTTTATCACCTTCAGATTTTAATAACATTGGTGTTCAAGCTATGATTAGTAATGGGTTTCATTTATCAAAAATCTCTGATGAAATTGAACAAGCCGGACGATTGTCTAAATATTCAGGATATGATTGTCCTACCATCACTGATAGTGGAGGATTTCAGGTTATGTCTTTTGGTAGTGGATTAGGTAAAGTGATTTCCATGAACAAGAGGGACATTGCTCGGGAACATTTAAAGGCAGAAAACAAAAAACGTTTATCAAGAGTAACAGAAGAGGGAGTATATTTTAAGACAATGGAAGGTGAGGATGAAAAACTCATAACACCAGAATATTCCATGGAATTTCAACATAAAATCGGTGCAGATATCATAATGGCTTTTGATGAGCTGACTAACATTGGTGATAGTAAGAAGTATAATGAAGAAGCACTTAATCGTACTTATAGATGGGGGATACGGTGTTTGAAAGAACATCAAAAACTAGCTGATGAGAGAGCAGATAAACCTTATCAAGCACTTTATGGTGTCTTGCAAGGTGCACATTATCAGGATTTGAGGGAAAAAGCTGCTCGTGAACTTGGAGCAATGGATTTTGATGGTTATGGTTTAGGAGGTGCATTTGAAAAAGAACAGCTACCTAATATTTTACTTTGGTGTAATAAGATTTTGCCAGAAACAAAACCACGCCACCTATTGGGTCTTTCTAAACCAGATGATATCTTTGTGGGAGTGGAAAATGGCTGTGATACTTTTGATTGTGTGGCACCTACACGTGAAGCAAGACATGGGAAAGTTTACACCCTTGATGGAGATATTAATCTAAGAAACGCAAAATTTGCAGATGACGATTCTCCTTTGTTTAATGGTTGTGAGTGTCCAACTTGCAAATCTCATTATACCCGTGCAGAAATTCGCAAATTAATAAAAAATGAAGGTGCTAAAAAAACTCCTGAGCAGATTCATTCAGACATACATCTTGCAATGGAACTTATGACTATTCATAATGTCCATTTTATCATTAACCTTACTCAAGAAATTCGTCAAGCTATATTGGAGGAAAACTTTTTTAATTTTCGTGATAATTGGCTAAAAAGATATTATATATATTAAGTTAAAAATAGAATTTATCTTTATAAAAGAAATTTAATTATGTAATGAAATATATATATATATATATATATATATTAATTATTTAATTATTTTATTAATTAATTAAAAATGATTAGAGGTTTTTAAATGCTTCATGATATAGCCCCATATGAATTTCACAAGGAATACAAGAAAATAACTCCTAAACCTGAGGATACGGTAATTATGTTCGACGGTGAAATGATATATTGTCAAATTAAAAATTCAAATGGTGTTCTACCAAAATTACATGAGTTTAAAAATATTGATGGGGTTGATTTTACTTACCTATTCTCAATAAATGAAAAAAGATTCATTTTACCGAATGTGCGTAAATCAGGCAGTCTTACACCACCTGAAAAATATGAAAAGCAAAACTTCTACAAATTCAGGACAACTGGGCCGAGACATTTATCATTTGCGATTGTAACAGCACAGCAGTTACATCAGTGGTATTGCAGTACTATGATATGCGGGGTCTGTGGAGCTGAAACTACTCATTCAGAAAATAAACGCCAAGTAATTTGTCCAGAGTGTGGATTGACACAATACCCTAAAATTTCACCTGCTGTGATTGTTGGTGTAATTAATGGGGAGCAAATTCTTGTGACACGATATAAACATGGTCCATATAGAAATTACGCGTTAGTAGCAGGATTTGTTGAAATTGGAGAATCTTTCGAAGATACTGTTCGTCGCGAAGTTTTTGAAGAAACAGGGGTTCATGTTAAGAATTTGAAATACTACAAGAGTCAACCATGGGGATTCTCATCTTCAATTTTGTCAGGGTTTTTTTGCCAACTTGATGGAGATTCAACAATAACATTGGACGAAAATGAACTTTCGGAAGCTATTTGGCTTTCTCGCTCTGACATACCACCTACTGACCCAAATATTGCATTAACGATGGAGATGATGGAAGCATTTAGGACAGGTCAGTGGTGAGTGTAGAGTGAAAAAACACAAATCAAGAGGCATAGCACTTCACTCTTGATTTATTTGTGATTTTTATTTATTGAAAAGTTTTATTTATTAAAAAATTTAATTTTCCATAAAAATTTTTATAAAATATTAAAAGAAAAAAACTTTGATTAACTAAGGAGTTAATCTACGCCTATCTCTTGGGAAGATGACAGTTTCTCTTATATTTTCTAAACCAGTTAAAGTCATGTTAAACCTATCTGCTCCAAGACCCCAACCTGCATGAGGTGGCATTCCATATTCAAAAGCTTTAAGGTAGCTACCAAATGCATCTGGATTTAATCCTCTTTCAGCTATTTGTTTTTTAAGTAAATCAGTTTGATGAACCCTAGTTGCACCTGAAGATATTTCTAGATTTTTATACATTAAATCAAAAGCATGGCTTATTTTTGGGTTCTTTTCATTAGGCATAACATAAAATGGTTTTATTTCACTTGGCCATTCTGTTAAGAAATAATATCCATCCATCATTTCTCCTAGTGCCTTTTCAGCAGCTCGTGATAAGTCTTCTCCCCATTCCATTGGAACATCTTTTGAATTTATCATATCAACAGCATCATCATATTTTAAATATTCAAATTTCCCTTCTGGAATTTCTAAGTTGACTTCAAGAGTTTTTAACTCATCACTACAGTAATCATTAACATCAATAATAACTTGTTGGACGAGGTCATTTAAGATTTGCATTACATCTGTGTCATTCATAAATGATGCTTCCATATCGATAGAAATAGCTTCATTTAAATGTCGAAGAGTATCATGTTCTTCAGCTCTAAATATTTGAGCTATTTCATAAACTTTGTCAAATCCAGCAGACATCATCATTTGTTTGTATAACTGTGGACTTTGACTTAAGAATGCCTCTCTTTCAAAGTAAGTAATTGGAAATAGTTCAGTTCCACCTTCAGTAGCTGATGCAACGAGTTTTGGAGTGTTTATTTCTAAAAATTGATTATTTTCAAAGAAAGTTCTTACAGTGTGGAGCATTCTACTTTTTATCTTAAATATTGAACTTACTCCTGGTTTTCTTAAATCCATAAACCTGGAATCAAGCCTCGTATCAATTTCTGCCTTAACTTTTTCAGTAGGATCCATTGGTAATGGCTGATTAGCTAAATTAAATATTTTTATTTCAGTTGGAAGAATTTCCACACCATTTGGTGCTTTTCCAGACTCTTGAACCACTCCTTTTACTCCAACAGCTGATTCTTTTCTTAACTTTTTAACATCTTCTAATAATTCTGGAGATATTTCTTTAGGTAATGCAGTTACTTGTAATATTCCAGTCCTATCTCTAATTAGAACAAATATAATTCCACCAAGGTCTCTAATTTCATGTACCCATCCCATAATAAGAACATCTTCATTTGTTAATTTTTCACTAACATCTTTATTGTAGTGTGTTCTTCTCCAATCATTTAATAAACTTGTCAATTTTTCACCTTTTAATAATTTATAGTTTTTTTAATTAATAACATTTTGATAATTTTCATTTTTTCATATAGTATTATAATATTAAATAAATTATAATAAAAATAAGTAATATATAAATTAATTTAGTAAACTATAATAAAATAATATTAATCTAAATAATATTTAAATATTTTTAGTAAATATATAAAATTTTTAGAGTTATTATTAATTTAAATTATGTTATAAATATTTTTGTAGATATATAAAATTTTTAGAGTTATTATTAATTTAAATTATGTTATAAATATTTTTGTAGATATATAAAATTTTTAGAGTTATTATTAATTTAAATTATGTTATAAATATTTTTGTAGATATATA
>Ga0082212_10002373_pt1 | contig 27504 bp, 24 predicted proteins | sample TergutNt197P3_FD_71548 | JGI IMG/M metagenome (GOLD analysis project Ga0082212, IMG submission 71548) | Neocapritermes taracua P3 segment gut microbial communities from Petit-Saut dam, French Guiana - Nt197 P3 | ecosystem: Host-associated > Arthropoda: Insects > Digestive system > Gut ...
ACTTTTGCCCCGACGAGCCGGGGCTTTTGGACAAGCTGAATAGATCAGGCGTCATAATCGACGCGATTTTCGGTATCGGCGTCTCTAGGGAATTAGAGGGTGACGCGCTTCGGGCCGTGCGTATTATCAACGACTCGGAAATTCTTAAGAGCAACCGGTTTTTTGCCTCGCTGCCGGATGTGGATATTATTCTTGAAGCGGTTCTCGCTGATTCTCCGAGCTGCAGCACTGTCATGATTTCATCTCTCCCTTCTTGGACGAGAAAAAAGTTCCTACCGGCTTACCCTCAATCGCGAGATAAAGATTCATAGCGTCATTTCCGTTGATAATGATCATATCGGTTCCGGAGTCTCCTACTATTGCGGCGGCGCTTATTTTTGTGCTCATGCCGCCGGTCCCTACCTCAGAAAGAGGTCCTGACGCCGCTTCTTCGGCTAAAGACAGATCACTTACCACTTTTATCAGTTTAGCTTTTGGATTTTCCTCGGGATTACTGTCATACAGACCATCCTGGTCGCTGACAAGAATCAGAAGATCCGCCTTTATCAAGCGTGAGACGATAGCCGATAGAACATCGTTTTCATTGAATACCCCGGCTTCGATCTCCTTTATAGAGACAGTATCATTCTCATTGATGATAGGGATGCAATTCAACTCAATAAGACGGTAGAGAGTATTTTCTACGTTTTTGCATCGCTCGGGATCAGCGATATCGTCGTTTGTTAAAAGTAACTGTGAGACGATATGATTATACTCTGAAAAGAGTTTATCATATATATACATAAGCTCACACTGACCGACAGCCGCCGCGGCCTGTTTGGAAGACATATCCTCAGGCTTACCCCGAAATCCCAGCTTTCCTGATCCGACGGCGATCGCTCCGGAGGTCACGATAACCAACTCTACCCCGCTGTTTTTTATATCCGACATGACCTTAACCAACCGCTCCATCCGCCGCAGATTGAGCAGACCAGTACCATGGGTCAAGGTCGAGGAACCTATTTTAACGACAACACGTCTATACTTTTTCATACGCTTCACCGAAAATAGTTATTTTTACATTAAGAATTATACACAAAACTCTGCATGAAAGCAAAACCGCTGACATCGCGTAAAAATAGTATGTATTTTACTTTGTTGAAACGATTAAAAAAATGCTTTATATACGATTGATTGACTGTACAATATGGTGTATTATGAATATAATAGGTTTATACATTCAGTATTTTTGGGGGTAAAATGAAATATTGTAAAAAGTGTGTAATGCCAGATACAAGACCGGGGATGATGTTTGATGAAGATGGGGTCTGCTGTGCGTGCAACCATTATGATATGAGAAAGGATATCGATTACAAAAAGCGTTTTGACGAGTTTAAAGCGCTTTGTGATAAATATCGAGGGATGAATGGTCCGTCGGGATATGATTGCGCGGTCGCCGCTTCCGGCGGCAAGGACAGCTATTATCAGGTATATATGCTCAAAGAGGTCATGGGGATGAACCCTATCCTTTTTTCCGCTGAAGACAACTTTCCGATGACCGAGGCGGGCAAACACAATTTACTCAATATAAGCGAAGAATTCGGATGTACCATAATTTCCTGTAAGCCGAGTGTGAAAGCTCAGAAAATACTGATGAAAAAAACCTTTGAAAAATTCGGCAAGCCGACATGGTTCATAGACCGGCTTATATATACATTCCCGCTTCACATGGCGTTAAAATACAATGTCCCGCTGCTTTGTTACGGGGAAAACGTAAGTTTTGAATATGGCGGTACAGGGGATAAAGAAACATATTCCGCGCGAGGACAAATCAGCAACGGAGTTGCCTCGGATATACCGATGGAAGAACTCATAGGAGATGGAGTGACCGCAAAAGACCTTTCTCTGCTAATGGCGCCGTCTCAACCGGATCTTGAAAAATTAGACCCGTTCTATCTGAGCTATTTTGTTGACTGGAACTCATATCGAAACTATCAGTTCGCTAAATCAAGAGGCTTTCATGATTTATCGCATGAATGGGACAGAACGCACCATATTGAAAATTTCGATCAGGTCGATTCGAGAGCGTATCTGGTGCATAGCTGGATGAAATACCCGAAATACGGGCATCAAACTGCAACTGATTACGCGTCAAGAGCCATACGATACGGGATAATGACCCGTGATGAGGCTGTTGAACTGATAAAAAAACATGATTGGAATCTGGACGCACTGTGCATGCGTGATTTTTGTGAATTTCTGGGTTATTCAGAGACTGAATTCTGGGATATTGTAGACGGTCTATACAACAGGGATATATTTACAAAAAATCAAATTGGTCAGTGGGTGTTGAAACAGCCGATTTGGGAAGAACAATAGCTTAAATGTAATTATTACAAGGTATTGCCTTAATCCTTTTTGTGTTTTAGAGTAACGACGACCAGCTCAAACGGGTTATTTATACGAACAGGCATATCGCTGTTGCCCAATCCGCGGCTGATGACGACAGCCGTATCGTTTATCATGTGCACTCCGGAAGTATATTCCGGAAATATCCCTTGTCCCGGAGCGTATAACGCTCCGAAAACAGGGAGACGCCACTGTCCTCCATGAGCGTGGCCCGAGAAAACGAGATCATATCCTTCGTTTGAGAAAAGCGCCGGGTTTTCCGGACGATGGGCAAGAAGAATATTGAAATATTCTTTATCTAACGGACGAAGATCCCTTAGCCGGAGCATTATACGCGTATTGTTTGAAACCCGTTTGGAGCGATAGTTATCAAAACGCGGGTCCATAATACCCGTTACGGATATTCTTTCGTTATTTCTTTCAATAAACTCTTTGCGGTCGAACAATAAAATAACGCCGGTCTGTTTCAGCTGGCGGAATAAAATATCGCGTTGACGAAGCCTTGCCTCATGATTCCCCGGAATATAATAAACCGGACAAATTTTTACGAGTTCTCTTGCGAGACCGACGGCAACATCGAAATCCGCTCTTGTCCGGTCAACTATGTCGCCGGTGATAAAAATTACGTCGGGAGCAAGAGACTTGATTTTTAAGGCTAATCTACCCTTATGGCAAATAAGCTTATTGTTGTGCAGATCGGAAATTTGAAGTATACGGAAACCGTCAAAGACCGCCGGGACTTCGTGGTTTTCAATTATGAAGTTAGATAATGAAAGATTATAAAGCTGGCGAAAAAAAAGCCCGGCAGCAAAAACGGTGCATATTGGGAGTAATCCCCTATTGACCCTCTCTTTTTTCATATACTTTTCACCTGAGGAAAACATAAAAAGCTCCATCAAACGATGGAAGCTTTAAATCATTCAGCGGAAGATACCGCTTTCCTTGCGATGGAGGATTTCTTTCGCGCGGCAGTTTTCTTGTGAATGACACCTTTTTTAACCGCTTTGTCAATAACGCTATATGCCTCTGAGACTGCCGCGTTGCTGTCTTTCGAATCATCTGATATTGATGCTCCGGCTTTTTTAAGCGACGTTCTGAGGTTGGATTTTACGGATTTGTTCCGCGCGGTCGCTTTCGCGTTTGTGATAACTCTTTTCTTCTGTGATTTTATGTTCGGCAAACGTCCTGTCTCCTTTAATTACGGATATTCATAACATCATTATGACACGATAAACCACTCGTGCCATCGATAAACCGTATATTATCATCTCGTATGACAAAATGCAAGCGTTCCTGGAAAAAAGGAAATAGAATGCGCTCGGGATTCTTACCGTAGATCCGGAATAATTGCTTAACGGATATCTGTTATATCACGCGCCAGACATAATTATGATATAATAATTATATCCAAGTGAGGTGCTTTATATGGACAAATACAGAAACTTTTGTATAATCGCGCATATTGACCACGGCAAGTCGACTTTGGCTGACCGGATACTTGAGGAAACAGCAGCGGTTGACAAACGGGTAATGCAAAATCAATTCCTTGACAATATGGAGCTTGAGCAGGAACGCGGAATCACGATAAAAGCGCGTGCGGTCACGCTTGATTATTCTGCTGATGATGGCAGCGACTATATTTTTAACCTGATAGACACCCCGGGCCATGTCGACTTCAACTATGAGGTCTCCCGTTCGCTTGCCGCTTGTGAAGGAGCGATTTTGGTTGTAGACGCTACTCAGGGGGTAGAGGCTCAGACATTAGCCAACGCTTATCTCGCGGTGAGTCATGATTTGGAGATACTGCCGGTAATAAACAAGATAGATTTAGTTTCTGCAGATGCCGACCGCGCTGCCTCGGAGATTGAGGAAGTAATAGGGATACCGGCGTTGGATGCTCCGAGGATATCCGCTAAACAGGGATTGAATATTCGTCAGGTACTTGAAAGGATCATAACCGATATACCGGCTCCTGAAGGAGAAATTGAAGCGCCGCTGAAAGCTTTGATTTTTGACAGTTCTTATGATCCCTACCGCGGTGTAATAGTCAACATCCGTGTTTTTGACGGCGAAATTGCTCCGGGGGATAATATAAAGATGATGCAGACCGGAGCTGAGTTTCAGGTGGTGGAGACAGGGCACATGAAGCCTAGCAGTCTGGAACCGTGTGAACGTCTAACCGCAGGAGAAGTTGGTTATTTGACCGCTTCAATAAAAAATGTCCGTGATACAAAAGTAGGGGATACGGTGACCCTGACCGGATATCCGGCAGCGGAACCTCTGCCGGGGTACCGTGAAGCGGTACCCATGGTTTTTTGCGGTATATATCCGGCTGACGGCGCGGATTACGAAACACTGAGGGACGCGCTGGCAAAACTTGAACTGAACGACGCGTCACTCTCGTTTGAACCCGAAACCTCAGTAGCGCTGGGATTTGGTTTCCGCTGCGGTTTTTTAGGACTTCTTCATCTTGAAATCATAATAGAGAGATTGGAGCGTGAGTTTGACTTGGATCTTATAACGACCGCTCCGAGCGTTGTTTACAGGATAACGAAAACCAACGGAGAGGTTATGCTGATAAGTAACCCGACAAACTATCCCGACCCTGCGACCATAGCAAAATCTGAAGAACCATATGTGAGCGCGAATATTTTTACTCCGGCAGAATATATCGGAGGGGTTATGGAGCTTTGCAACGAACGGCGCGGAAACTTTATAGATATGAAGTATATAGATCCCGAACGGGTGGAAATGCATTATGAGCTGCCTCTCGGAGAGATTGTATATGACTTTTTTGATTCCCTTAAAAGCAAAACCCGAGGGTACGCGAGTTATGATTATGAGATGAAAGGATTTAAGGAATCCAGGCTTGTCCGATTGGATATACTGATAAACGGCGATATGGTAGACGCGTTATCCATGATAATTTTCTCAGAGAATGCCTATAAGCGCGGAAGAAAGATTGCCGAGAAGTTAAAAGAACACATCCCGCGGCAACTCTTTGAGGTTCCGATACAAGCGGCGTTAGGCGGTAAAATTATAGCCCGCGAAACGGTGCGCGCGTTGCGCAAGGATGTACTCGCCAAATGCTACGGCGGGGACATAACAAGAAAGAAAAAACTATTGGAAAAACAAAAGGAAGGGAAAAAAAGGATGCGCTCTTTAGGGTCGGTTGAACTGCCTAGTGAAGCTTTTACGGCGGTACTGAAGCTTGATGAGTAAAATATAAACGAAGGAGATATTGAAATGAGATTTTTCATTGGGACCTATACAAAGGATACAGGGAGTGCCGGGATCTATACGCTGGATTTTGATACGAACACAGAATCGTTTTCTGTTATCGCCTCGACCGTGAGCGATAATCCTTCTTTTCTGGCAATGCAAGATGGCTATATCTACGCTGCAAATGAGATTCCGGAAACCGGAAGGATCGAAAGCTATAAAATAAATCCCGACGGTTCTCTGAGTCTGATAAATTTCGCGGAATTTCCCGGTTGTGTTAGTTGTCATTTGACTGTTCACCCATTGGGTAACGCTGTTTACGCCGCGAATTATGGTTCTGGGAACATAGCGGCGTTTACTCTGAATCTGGATGGTTCAATAGGAAGAAGATTATCCCTCATACAGCATGAAGGAAGCGGGCCGAATAAAGGCCGGCAGCAGCACGCCCACGCTCACTCGGTTAATATCAGCCCTGACGGCGCGCGGCTGATAGCTGCGGATCTCGGAATAGACAGGTTAATGATTTACGGCATTGATCCTGAAGACGGCTCTCTGAGTACAAATGAGCCTTATCCGTTTGCCGGAGTAACGCCGGGCGAAGGTCCTCGCCATCTGACATATCATCCTGAAATGAAGGTCATTTATACCGTGACCGAACTTAAAAACAGCATTCTGGTTTTTGACTATAACTCTGACAGCGGTTCACTAAAGCAAAAACAAAGTATCTCTGTTCTCCCGGATATATTTAAAGGGTCAAGCACCGCGGCTGACATACATCTGTCTCCCGATAACCGATTTTTATACGCGAGCAGCAGGGGGTATGACGGAATCGTCTCCTGCATGGTCGGTTCGGACGGATCGTTGTCAGAGGCAAAACATTATGAAGGTTTCGGAAAAACGCCGCGCAATTTCGCTGTTTCGTCTGACGGAGAATATTTTATTATCGCTTATCAAAACTCAGACAGCATAGTCGCGGTCAAAAGGGATAAGGTCACGGGTGGGATGAAGGAATTAGCCGCGGATATAAGCATTCCCGCGCCTGTTTGTATATTACAGTACAAATAGTATCATATCAGATAAAGCAAGACGTTTATAAAACCGGCAGATGATCTTTGCGAGGTATTTCCTTAAATTCTCTTAACCATCTCTCTGATAAATGAAGCGCATTGTTCAGCGTATAATTTAAGATTTACGGTAAAATCCGACGCGGCGTTAATATCAGCGTTATCGGATATAAACTTTACAATAATAAACGGAAGATTGTTGGCCGAAGCTACATGAGCGATGGCTGCCGCCTCCATGTCAACACAGCTGCACTGTGTCTGCGCTGTAATGCGGAGCTTTAATGAACTGTCGGAAACAAATATGTCTCCGGTAGCCGCTATTCCTGTAATATTGGGTATTTTCAGAAAATCGAGTGATCGGGAAGCGAGATTTATAAGGTCGGTATCTGAACGGAACCCGTCCGGGAAACCGATACTGAACCCGGGAAGATCTGTGTAGGGGAAGTCATGATAAAGCGATTTTTCTATGACGACAGCCTCTCCGGGACTTAGACTGCTATCGCATCCGCCAGAAAGCCCGGTATTTATTATGAGCTCGCAGTCAAAAGCCGATATCAACGTCTGAACGGCCATAGCCGCGCAGGTTTTGCCCACGCCGCATATAGTTAAAAATAACGTATGCGAAAAGATATCGAACCGGGTAACGCGTGCTCCCCCGCTCCGGTATTCTCCGGAGTCTTTATACAAGAGACGAAACATCCGTATCTCACTTTCCAGGGCGCAAACAACTCCTATGTTCATATATCTCCTTTTACGCCGGAAATCCAAGCGTTAAACGAATCGTTCCAGGTATCTTCAGCAAACGGACGCGTATTATCATTGCGCTGATTTGCGAAAGACTCTGTGTAATGAAGAAAAGGGGTAGCTTGTTCCCTTGCTGTTTTAAGTTCCAGATATATAATGCCGCACCATACAGGAACACTTTGCATACATATGCTTTGCTTGAACCTTTCAAGCGTCAGGTCAACATCGTACGTTACCCGTCGAGGTTCCGCTGACCACTCTCCGCCTGAAAAATTGAGAAGCGTGTACGCCGCTTTGCGGTCGAAGTCTAAAGGCAGACCTGCCGAACCGGCGTTTACAAGCAGCTTTCCGTCAATTTTTTCGTGCCACTGTATGTGGGTATGCCCGAATGCGTAAACACCATCCTCAAGCATTGATAATGTATCCGACAGTTTTTGATCATTTTTTAGAAAGTCAACCGAAAACGTTTCTTTATTGAATTGATTTGAATCGCGTCCTAACGCGTAGTAATGCGGATTAATATTTGAGACCATGGTACTTTTAAAATAAGTCTCCGGCTTGTGAAAAAGAAAAATGGGAGGGGCTTTGGATTCTCTCAGCACTGTAGTATTCGGTAGTTCAGATAAAAAAGCTAAGTTTTCCTTCGAGAGGTGACCCCGATACCAATATCTCGCGTGATACTGTCCCTTTTGCATTTCATCGGGGCAGGTGACCAACCCGGAATCCTCATTACCGGACACGAATACAGCGTTTTTGAGCCTCCGAAGCATATCCATCGTCTCATTGGGTTCAAATAAACCCAAACAATAATCACCGAGAAATACAAACCGCTTCGCGCCTGCATATTGAGCGTCGCGCAAAATTGCCTCAAGCGCCGGCAGATTGCCGTGTATATCCGAAATCAAGGCATATGTTATGCTCCCCACACCCTCTCACACATTGAATCTGAAGGTGATTATATCACCGTCTTTTACGATATAATCCTTTCCTTCGCTGCGAACTAATCCTTTTTCACGGGCGACAGGCCAACTGCCGTAAGCCCTGAAGTCGTCAAACTGAACCACCTCGGCGCGGATAAATCCCCGTTCAAAGTCCGAATGAATGACACCTGCTGCCTGAGGGGCTTTTGTTCCTTCAGAGATAGTCCATGCCCGCACTTCATCTTCACCTATAGTCAGGAAGGATATAAGCCCGAGGAGACGATAACTTTCATTTATCAGACGATCCAGCCCACTCTGCCGTTTTCCGAGGTCTTTAAGAAACGCTTCGCGTTCATCGGGATCGAGCCGGATTATTTCCTGTTCCGCTCCGGCACAAATCGGCAGCACCCCTGAGGCTTCATTCGCGGCAGTTTCAACGATTTTCGTAAAATGAATATTATCGATTTCATCACTGAAAAAATCATCGTCAGACAGATTCGCTACGTAAATTACAGGTTTATATGAGAGGAATTGTGATATATCGAGTTTTTTATCACTATTTGAAAGAACAAATGACCGGGCGCTCTTGCCTGACTGAAGCCAATGCATCAGTTCGTTCATAAAATCAAGCTCGCTGATGAGGGTCTTATCTCCTTTTAGGGCTTTTTCGATTCTCAGAATGCGTCTTTCCAGAGTCTCAATATCAGCGAGAATCAATTCAAGCGACACTACTTCGATATCCCGCAGAGGATCGACCGAACCATTGACATGTACAACGCCCTCATCCTCAAAACAACGTACGACGTGAACAATGGCGTCGACTTCTCGGATATGCGAAAGGAACTTATTACCCAACCCTTCGCCGACAGAAGCTCCCGCGACAAGCCCTGCAATATCGACAAATTCTATGACGGCCGGCACCATCCGTTTGGGATGATAAATCTCACCGAGAAAATCAAGTCTCGGATCCGGAACAGTAACCATACCAACGTTTGGTTCGATAGTGCAAAACGGATAGTTTGCCGCGGGGGCTCGCGCTCCGGTTATCGCGTTAAAAAGAGTGCTTTTCCCAACGTTGGGCAGACCTACAATGCCGATTTTCATAATCTCTCTTAATCCAATATAATTCCACTAAAACAGATTAACATAAAGCTGCTTGAAACGGATTGCTGACAGATGAATCTACGATATTATATAATATAACCGGGATATCTACAATGAGTGTTAATGCTTTGTACATTTTTTACTGATATGATAGATGAACGGAAACATATCTTAATGTAAAATATTACCATTAATATGGTTTTATAAAAGGAGGGGTTATGAGCAACGCTAAAATATTAGTTGTAGATGATGAGAAAAATATTTGCGAGCTTATACGGCTTTATCTCGAAAAAGAAGGGTATACCGTGGTGATGGCATACAATGGTTCCGACGCTGTGGAACTGCAAAGAACAGGGGACTTCTCTCTTATTCTGCTGGATATAATGATGCCGGTAATGGATGGATGGGAAGCCTGCCGGCGTATACGAGAACGCTGTACGACGCCTATTATTATGGTCACCGCAAAAGGAGAGACATTCGACAAGGTGATGGGGCTTGAACTCGGAGCGGATGACTATATTGTAAAACCCTTTGACATGAAGGAGGTTATTGCGCGTATTAAAGCGGTTTTGCGCCGCACAAGCGAAGGGGATGAAGGGGAGGTAAATTTCGAGAAACTATCGGTTAATATAGTTAAATATGAACTGAAGGTTGACGGGGTCCTTATCGATACCCCCCCCAAAGAATTGGAATTGCTTTATCATCTCGCAAAAACCCCGAACCGAGTTTATACAAGAGACCAGTTGTTGGATGAGGTCTGGGGTTTTGAATATTTTGGAGACTCGAGAACGGTCGATGTTCACATAAAACGTCTTAGGGAAAAGCTTGAAAATGTATCAGAACAATGGTCGCTGAAAACTGTTTGGGGTGTAGGGTATAAATTTGAGCTGAGATGAAACTTTAAGTATGAGAGAAAAAGGTAAAGGCAGCTTATTCAAAAAATATTTTTCCATATATGCAATAACTCTGCTTATATGTATTTTTATGCTGGGAGTTGCTCTCTTGTACTTTGCGTCGCAGTATTTCAAGGACGCGAACAGGGAAGCGTTAACCGCGGCAGCGTTGAAGGGGATAGAGGTCACAGAGCGCAATTTTACTAAAAACGCCAATCGTTTTCTTGTACGGGAAGAGCTGGAAGATGAATATGCGTTTATAAACAAAGCCGCTGACGCCGAGGTCTTTTTTTGCGATATTGACGGGAGAGTGGAGATTTGCAGTGAAGGAGATAACTGTTCGCATATAAAAGGCTCGGTGCCCGCAAGAATAAGAAACGCTATTCTCTCGCAGGGCAGTTACTTTGAAGTCGGTAACCTCGGAGGAGTGATACAGGGAGGAGGATATATCTACGGATGCCCTGTCATTATGGGCGGCGCGGTGCGAGGTTATATTTTTACCTCTAAATCCTTAAATGAACTGTTTACATATTTGTCGCAGACTTTTAGGATGTTTGTTTTTTCTGCGTCGGCCGCGTTCATTCTTTCTTTTGTGGTTATCTTTTATACGACACGAATTTTGACCAAACCTTTACGTGATATATCTGCGGCAGCCGAATGTTTCGGAGCGGGTGATTACAGTGTCCGGGTCAATGTTCCCGACGATGATGAAATAGGCGGACTTGCCAAAGTATTTAATAATATGGCTGAATCGGTATCTGCGTTGGAGATGACAAGGAGGAGCTTTGTTGCCAATGTTTCTCATGAACTGAGAACTCCGATGACGACAATTGCGGGATACATAGACGGGATCCTCGACGGAACTATACCAAAGGCACAACAGTCACATTATCTCCAAATAGTAAATGATGAGGTAAAACGTTTATCAAGGCTTACGTCATCATTGCTGACAATTGCGAGAATGGAAGCCGGTGAAGAGGAGATAAAGATAATCAGTTATAACGTGTGGGACATTCTTCTTGCGGTGATGTGGAATATGGAACAGCGTATATACGAAAGAAAAATCAACATAAAAGAGATGGAGGTCATACCGTGTTTTGTCTTCTGTGATCCTGATATGCTGCATCAGGTAATCTATAATTTGATAGATAATGCTATCAAATTCACACCGGAGGATGGATATATTGCTGTATCAGTATATGCCGGTCAAGATATGACCGATATAGAAATAACCAACAGCGGAATAGGAATAGAAGAGGAATATATCAATCGTGTATTCGAGCGTTTTTATAAGTCGGACAGTTCCCGCAGTCTGGATAAAGGAGGAACCGGATTGGGGCTGTATATTGTCAAAACGTTGCTTACCAGAATGCGCGGAAGAATATCTGTAATGAGTGAAAAAAACATCAAGACAAGTTTTACGATCTCACTGAGAACAGGGTCGGGCCAAAAACAGCGGGAAAAACCAAAAAGAGAAATTTCCGACGGCAAACAGGGGGAAAAAGAGAAAAGAGGGTTATCGGATGTAATTTCCCGCGGGTTCAGAAAGGACAGCAGGTGGTGATATGAATAACGAAAAAATACTGAAAAAAGAAAATGAGGATTCTGCGGGACAAAGAAATCTGAGATTCGTTGTTATCGGAACCGGAGTAATTTTTATTGTCATACTGATAGGCGCCGTTGTAATAATGGGTTCGATGCTCAGGCAATTCACAATGGGAAAACGGGTTTTGAGCACGGCGGGTTTTTCTGAACACGCTCTCGGAGCTCTGATGATACGAGACACTCCGATAGACTCCGATGATTTTCTGTTTTCTCAGGAAGGTATCAGCATAAGAAACGTATCGAGAACGACTTTACTGGCATCGACCACCATTCGTGTATATATACCGGGAGACTATATTCCGGCGATAACTTGTTTTGGCGTTGTTATGGATGAAAACGGATATATCATCACTGGCTTGGACGCGGCGAAAGAGGGCGCGATAACAGAGGTTGAGTTATATGACGGACGCAGATTCCGGGCGGAATTAATCGGCAGTGATATCAAAACCGACCTTGCGGTCATGAAAATCGAGGCGGAGAATTTAAGAACGGCTGCTTTCGGAAACAGCGATATGCGTGAGGGGGATCGCGTCATATATATCGACCTCGGATCAAACGGAATAAGTTTATTTTCGGAAGGAATAATAGGAGGAAGCTCCGGGGCTTATATCAATACTCCCTCGGGACACTCATATATGAATATTACTGCAACCGACAGAATTTCAACAAGCGTTTATACCGGAGGCGTTGTTATCAACCCGTATGGTCAGATAATAGGATTCAGATATGCGAAATTTAATGACTTGCATGACTTCGCGTATGTAATATCTGTTACAGATGTGAAAAAGGCAGTCAACAGCATTATAGATAATGGTTATGTTACAAACCGTTATTCTCTCGGATTTGAAGGGGAAACGGTGGGAGAAGCGCTCGCGTCAGCTGCAGGGTACAACAAAGGCGTCATGGTTATAAACATAGATAAAAACAGCGATTTAAAAAATAAAGATATCAGACAGGGAGATATAATTACAGCGTTATCCGGAATAACTGTATCTACTGTCGATGAGCTTGAAAGCGTACTCCTGCAGCAAAACACTGAAGAGGTGTTACTGCAGATATATCGTCCGGCGGACAAAAGCAATTTTGAACTTGCTGTTTTGTTGATTGAGGACACAGGTCTCCTAAGCTCCCCTTAGTTTGATTTTCACTCGAATTTCTGATATGATTTTCTATCAAACTGTTTTTGCATAACTGTTTAATGTATTGCCGCGCTGCGGAAACTGTCCCGGATCAATATCAGTTTATCGGTTAGCAAGGGGTAAAAACAATGATATACGTATCACCTTCCCTTTTGGCAAGTGATTTTTCGCGTCTCGGAGACGAATGTAAAAAGCTTTCCCGAGCCGGAGCGGACTTTATTCATTTTGATGTTATGGACGGGATTTTTGTACATAATATTTCGATGGGAATTCCGGTTCTTAAAACACTCGCTTATAAGGTAAAGGCGGTATTTGACGTACATCTTATGATTATTAATCCTATGGACTTTGTTGATGAGTTTGCGGACGCGGGAGCCGGGATACTGACATTTCATCTGGAATCGGAATCCGACATCAATAAAACAATAGAAAAAATCAAGAACCGGGGAATCATGGCGGGGATTTCAGTAAAACCCACGACTCCGATTAGCAGCGTATTCCCCTACCTTGATAAACTTGATATGGTTCTTGTCATGACAGTGGAACCGGGATTCGGCGGACAGAGCTTTATTCCGGAGATGCATGAAAAGATAAGTGAGTTGTCGGAAGAAGTCAAACGCAGAGGAAAGTGCAATATCTTTATTGAAGTTGATGGAGGAATTAACGATGAAACCGCGAAAAAGGTCATCTCTGCAGGAGCGAATGTCCTTGTCGCGGGCAGTTATATTTTTTGTAAAGATGACTATGCCGAAGCCATATTGAGGTTGAAGACAGCGGGGGATAGAAGCTCCTATTCATAAAAAGGAGATCCGTTACTCGGAGAATACTTATGCCGGTCAAGAAGGAACCGCTGAATCCGCTTTTCAGAAAATTTCGGTTTATCTTATTTTCAGCGACCCCTTTATTGGGAATGGCTGTATATCTCTATGGACTGCGCCCGTTAATTATGATGACGGCAGCAGTTTTACTCTCTGTCCTGAGTGACGTGCTGGTTTGTGCCATACGAAAAAACAAATATGAAGGCAGAGACCTCAGCAGCGTTATGTTTGCCGTTACTTTTGTATTAATGCTTCCCGCGTCGCTCCGTTATGAGATAGTGATGTTCGGGACCCTTTTTACTCTGTTGATAAAACACGCTTTCGGTGGATACAGCGGTTGCGTGTTTCAACCTGCCGCGTTTGGACTTGCCGCGTCCGCAATATGCTGGCCTGATGAGATATTCAGATATCCACGCGCATTCTTTCCTATCAGTATAAGATTTGACAGCGGAGCCATGCTTTATGACGCTCCGGCATACACAATTAAGAATGGCGGGATACCGATAATAGACAAAATGGACTTTCTGCTCGGAAACTATCCCGGTCCGATGGCAGCCACATTCTGTATTGTGCTTTTGGCAATTCTTATATTCCTTATTATATGCGGGGTCACAACATGGCATATCCCGGTTACCTTTCTTTTAACGGTTGCGGCTTATGCGTTTGTATTCCCGAGAGTCGCGGCAACAAGGATGGATTCTGTTATATATGAGATTATTTCCGGGGTCATAGTATTCGGAGCTGTATATATTGTTTCTGACCCTATAACTTCCCCAATAAATGTAAAGGCAAAACTCATGTACGGGTTTTTACTGGGTATAGCTACCATGTTGTTCAATCACTACGGAGTGTTCCAACTGGGAGTCTGTTTTGCTGTATTACTTGTAAACCCCCTTTCTTCTTATCTGGACCGTAAATTCGCGCCTCGAAGGCAGGCGCGTGTAAGGGGGGTGTAAAGTGAGAGGAAAAAGAGGAGCGGGAAACCAAAGATTAATACTTTCAACCGAAGAGCGACTTCGCAAAGACCTGATTTTTATAAATAATCCCGTCTTTGTCGAAGGATTGGCGCTTGCTCCGGTCATTGCGGCGGCGGTGACACTGCGCAATGCTTTAATGCTCTGTTTAATGATACTGCTGCTGATAATACCGACCCGGTTTTTCGGTAACCTGCTTATCGGGTATATTCCGCAAAGACTCCGCGCGATGGTATGCGCGTTTATGGCGTGCGGATTTTATATACCCGGATATCTTCTGCTAAATTTATTATTTGGTATACGCGTTGTGAATCTCGGGATTTATCTCCCGATGCTTGTCGTTGATTCAATACTGATATCGAGAACTGAAATACCAAACAGAGAACCTGTCGCGGAAAGTTTGATAAACGGGATTCGTACTGCGTTAGGTTTTTCGGTGGCGGTTTCCTTGACAGGCTCGGTACGTGAGATACTGGGATTTGGAAGTATCTGGGGTATCGTAATATTTGAACGGGCTCCGCTTCCCATCATAACGATGGCGGCGGGAGGATTTATTGCAGTTGCCCTTTTGTGTGCCGTCTATCAACATTTCATTAGTATAACTAAGCGCACTGTTTACAGAGGAGATCAGAGAAAATGAGCAACGTGACAAATCAGCTGGGTAACTATCTTCTGCTGGCTCTGACGGCAATTACTGTTGAGAACTCCGTATTTGCGCGCGGGTTGGGGGTAAGCCGGCTTATATCTTTGGTAGATGATACAACCAATACAGTAATTTTCAGTATCCTGCTGGCCGCTACGACCACTGCAAGCGGAGTCTTATACAATTTTATCTACTCCGAAGTACTTGAGGGAATGACGAATGAAATATACTTAAGACCGCTCGCGATAGTACTTTGTATGTCAGCTGCTTTTTTAGTGATTTTTGTACTGGCTGTAAAGCTGATGCCGTATGAACATGTATCGAAAGCCGCGGCCGCTATGCCCGTAGCAACATTTAACTGCATGGTCTTCGGAACCATAATACTATCCACCTCTGAAAAAATGACGATTTTACAGAGTATTGTTTTCAGTGTCGGGTCTTCTGTTGGGTTCATGCTTGCTATTTTATTAGTGACCGAGGGACAGCGTAAGCTTCAGAACCGTGATATCCCGGCAGCTTTTAAAGGACTTCCCGCGACATTATTATATATCGCGGGCCTCGCGATAGCTGTTTACGGATTTACGGGACGGATATTCTCCTTGTAAAAGCATGAACTAAAAGTACGCCGCCAATAGCTCCGCCGTGTCGACCACCTGTTTTGCTCCGCTCTCGAAAAGGAGACTTTTTGGCCTCAATCCCCAGGAAACCCCGATAAAGTCTATGCCGGCGTTTTTTGCCGTCTCGCCATCCACCTCGGAATCGCCGATATATAGTGTTTGAGAGTTGTTGCCGCCCATTTCTTTTATCGCGGTAAAAATTATGGAAGGATCCGGCTTTCGAAGGACCCCTTCGCGTTCACCTAATGCTATATTGTAAAGCCCCGGGAAATACAGTTCGCATAACTCTTCAACCCCTCTTTGATATTTGTTTGAAGCGATAGCAATACAAACTCCTTTTTCGTGGAGTTGGTGCAATAATTGAATGACTCCCGGGAAAGGAGCGGTTTTATTAGAGAGGTTTTTTGCGTAGTGCGTTCTGAAATCGGATAAAACACGTTGAAATGCTTGTTCGGAAATATTCTCACCCGAAGCGCGACGCACAAGATTTTCGACGCCGTTCCCGACAAATCTCTTTATTTCGTCAAGAGAACGGAGCGGCAGCGAGGCTTGCTCCAATGCAAAGTTAACACTGTCCGCAAGATCTTCGGCTGTATCAAGCAAAGTTCCGTCAAGATCAAAAACGACATATCTGTATAACTCCATAACAATTTCTCCATTGAAAACATAATGACTTGAGTAAAATAAAGTATAACATAAAACGAAGACTATATTTATATAGAACAGAAGTTTTTCGCTTGACTCTAAAAGGGAAATTTTCTATACTTAATGTATGAAGCGGCGGTGGCTTATCGGGGTATACTGCTAATTTGCCACTAATTTACGCTTACTGATTTTATACAGGGAAAGGAGCAATTCATGGAACTTAAAGGGTCTAAAACCGAAGCCAATCTACTCGCGGCGTTCGCGGGAGAATCACAGGCGAGAAACAAATATACATATTTTGCAAGCAAAGCACAAAAGGAAGGATATGTCCAGATAGCGGATATTTTCACCGAAACCGCGGCTAATGAAAAAGAGCACGCCGAACTATGGTATAAACTTGCATGCGGGATAGGGACAACAGCCGAAAATCTGAAAGCTGCCGCGGCTGGTGAGAATGGCGAATGGACCGATATGTATGTGGGATTTGCGAAAACAGCTAAGGAAGAAGGTTTTGACAGAATAGCGGCAATGTTTGAAGGGGTAGCCGCTATCGAGAAGGAACACGAGGAACGCTATCTCGCTTTACTGAAAAACGTTGAGGAAGATACTGTGTTTAACAAGGATGACACAGTTATATGGAAATGCGGAAACTGCGGACATATACATATCGGCAAGTCAGCGCCGGAAATCTGCCCGGTCTGCGCGCATCCGAAAGCATATTTTGAGATCCAATCCAAAAACTATTAATATCTCTTCGCCGCGCGCTGCAAAGAAAAGCATAAAGAAGAAAGCATAGTGAGTCGATACTATTAAGCAAATCCTCTGAATATCAGGGCGGTTTGCTTATGTTTTCTGAGTTGATAGGCTTAGGACTGATGTGATAAAATAAAGTTATATTGATTTTCTCCGGAGAAATAATGACCGTATTGACAAAGATACCGAACCTTATTCGGGCAGAATCATATTTATTATTAAAGCAGCTTTTGATGTGGGTCATCGGAGGGATGCTTATATGGCTGGCGATAAAAAAAGACTATGAACCTGCGTTGTTGCTGCCGATGGGATTCGGGTCAATTCTTGTTAATATCCCATTGTCCGGGGTTCTGGATATTCTTAAAACCTCGGTGAGCGGTCAGAAGATAGAGATAAAAGGCATAATATCCTGGCTTTATGAAACCGGCATAGAGGTATCAGAGGCGCTTCCGTTAATACTTTTTATCGGAATAGGTGCGATGATAGATTTCGGGCCGCTGCTGGCCGACCCGAGGATGTTTTTATTTGGAGCAGCGGCGCAGTCGGGGATATTTATTATTATGATAGCGGCGCTTTTTCTCGGATTTCCCGACATTAACGATGCCGCGTCCGTGGGAATAATAGGGGCGGCTGACGGCCCGACCGCGATTCTTGTCTCGAATATGCTAAACAGTCAGTATAAAGGAGCCATAACTGTAGCGGCTTATTCTTATATGGCGATGGTTCCGCTGATTTTACCTGCCGCGATACGCTCTGTTACGACGCGCAAAGAACGAAAGATAAGGATGGAGTACAGACCCGCCTCAGTCAGCAAAACCACCAAAATACTATTTCCGGTTGCTGCGACGATCATTGCCGGAATAGTAGCGCCGATGTCGGTGGCGCTGGTCGGGTTTTTGATGTTCGGGAATCTTATCCGGGAGTGTGGGAAACTCGATACACTTTCCAAAACCGCGCAAAATGAACTTGCGAATCTGGTGACTATACTGCTGGGGATATCGGTGTCGTTCAATATGCGCGCGAATCAGTTTATCCGGTGGGAGACCTTGATAATCATGGGGCTGGGACTTGCGGCGTTTTATTTCGATGCTGTCGTCGGGGTGCTTTTTGTTAAACTTCTCAACCTGTTTTGCAAAAAGAAGATAAACCCGATGATAGGAGCCGCAGGCATATCGGCTTTTCCTATGGCATCACGGGTGGTGCATAAAATCGGGATTGCGGAAGACAAGCAGAATTTTTTATTGATGCAAGCCGCGGGCGCAAATGTCGCAGGACAGATTGCATCAGTTGTGGCAGGCGGAATAATTCTGAATCTTCTGACAAGATAGAGGGAGGAAAAAGCGATAATGAATATTGACCCGGAAGTCTTAAATCGCTCATTAGTTATCGCGGGGTTAGGGATGACAGGCGTATTTTGCGTATTGGCGGTGATTATGGCGGCGGTTATGATTCTGAACAGAATCACAGTGAGTAAAAAAAGGATGAAAAGGAAGCCGGGTAAAGAATAAATAAGAATAGATAGTCTATAGGCTGTAAAGGAAAAATATCGTGGATATAAGCGAGGTACAGTGCGAAGTTCTCACAAAGGAAAATACTCAATTAATGGGTGCTGTTTTGAGAATGATTGAAAAATCTGACGAGATGGGAATTGATATATTGCAATTAAAAGATTTCTTGGAATGGCCGCAAAACCATGCTTTTGTCGCGAGCTATAAAATAGAAGTGTGCGGATTTATATATGGCTATTCATTGATGTCGTTAAATGCCGCTCCGAAGCTTTTTATATATTCTGTTGACGTATTAAATCGCTATCAGAATAAAGGAATCGGCAGTAAACTATTTCAATTTGCTGTTGATTACAGCAAAAAAAGAGGATATTCAGAATGTTTTGTTATAACTGACAAAGGAAATAAAAGCGCATGCCGAATTTACGAAAAAGCAGGAGGCAGAAACGAATTTAATGATGAAATAGTGTATGTCATAAATCATGGAAGCAATCACTGAAAGTAAGAATTATCTATTATGCTTTGGTAGCAGGATATTGCTGAAACAACAGAGTGTTTTGCTGTAGAATAAGCAAAAATAGGGATTCAGCGCTGTAATATTATCTTTACTTTGTTTGGCTAAAATGTTACTATTTTGATATATAATAATAATTTTATTCCGGAGGTCGTTTTATGGCGCGAGAAATGAAAACCATGGATGGAAACAACGCAGCATCCCACGTGTCCTATGCGTTTACCGAGGTTGCGGCTATCTACCCCATAACACCGTCTTCAGTCATGGCTGAGGTTGTGGATGAAAAATCTGCGAATGGGCAGAAAAATATTTTCGGAGATACGGTCAAAGTAGTAGAGATGCAGTCGGAGGCAGGGGCGGCGGGCGCGGTTCACGGCTCGCTGGCGGCAGGCGCTCTTACGACTACATTTACCGCGTCGCAGGGACTTCTCCTTATGATCCCGAATATGTATAAAATTGCCGGAGAACTTCTGCCGGGGGTGATCAACGTATCTGCGCGCGCGATAGCAGCTCACGCGCTGTCGATTTTCGGAGATCATTCCGATGTGATGGCCTGCAGACAAACCGGATTCGCGATGCTGGCGTCAGGGAATGTCCAGGAGGTAATGGATCTGACGGCGGTAGCTCATCTTTCGGCTATCAAAGGAAGAGTACCTTTCCTGAGCTTTTTTGACGGATTCAGAACCTCGCACGAAGTGCAAAAGATAGAGGTCTGGGATTACAAAGAGCTTGAGGAGATGCTCGATTGGGAAGCGGTCAACGCTTTTCGTAAAAACGCGCTCAGCCCGGAACATCCGGTATTGCGCGGAACCGCTCAAAATCCGGATATATTCTTCCAGGCCAAGGAAGCGAGCAACAAGTTCTATGACGCGCTCCCGGCTGTCGTCGAAAGCTATATGGATGAGGTAAACAAACGTATCGGCGCCGATTATGCTCTGTTCAATTATTACGGAGCGAAGGACGCCGAAACGGTTATTATCGCTATGGGTTCTGTCTGCGACACCATACGGGAAACCATTGATTATCTGGTAGCCGCGGGAGAAAAAGTAGGACTTGTCATGGTCCGTCTGTATCGTCCGTTCTCGGCTGAGAAACTTATAGGAGCTATCCCGAAAAGTGCGAAAAACATTATCGTTTTAGACAGGACAAAAGAACCCGGATCTCTCGGAGAACCCCTTTATCTCGATGTTGTCGCCGCTGTGCGCGGGACGGATTTCGAAAATTCAAGGATAATGACAGGCCGATACGGGCTGGGCTCCAAGGATACGACCCCCGCGCAGATCATATCTGTTTATCGGAACGGGCAGTCGGGTGATCCCAAGATGCGGTTCACTGTTGGAATCAACGATGATGTAACATGCCTGTCGCTGGAAATAAATGATAACCCGGATACAACGCCGAAAGGGACAACAAGCTGTAAGTTCTGGGGACTTGGCTCTGACGGAACCGTAAGCGCTAATAAAAACTCAATTAAGATAATAGGTGATCATACCGATATGTACGCGCAAGCGTATTTTGAATATGACTCAAAAAAATCCGGCGGCGTTACAATTTCACATCTGCGTTTCGGTCACGCTCCCATCCATTCAACATATCTGATAAACAAAGCGGATTTCGTAGCGTGTCACAACCCTTCGTATATCGGACGTTTCGATATTGTTGAAGATCTGAAACCAAACGGGACCTATTTGATTAACTGCCAGTGGGACGAAAAAGAACTGGAAGCCAACCTTCCCGCCAAAGACAAGCGTTATCTCGCCGAGAATGATATTAATTTATATATTATTGACGCTTTCAAGATAGACCGGGAGCTTGGGTTGAGAGGACGTTATAACACCGTTCTTCAGTCGGCGTTTTTCTGCTTGGCAGGGATAATTGACGTCGATGACGCGATAAAATATATGAAGGACGCGGCGCTTAAGTCCTACGGCAACAGAGGCGAGGAAGTAATCAAAATGAACAACGACGCCATCGATAGAGGCGCGGAAGCTTTTGTCAAGGTTGAAATTCCCGAAAGTTGGAAAACCGCGAAGGATGAAAACTCCGGGAACGAGGTTGATGGAGCTCGTCCGGAGCTGGTAGATTTTGTAGGAAAAATTCTGAACCCTATCAGCAAACAACAGGGAAACAGTCTTCCTGTCTCGGTGTTCAACGGTGCTGAGGATGGACATATGCCGCAGGGTTCCTCCGCATATGAAAAGCGCGGGATAGCGGTTGCTGTTCCCGAATGGCAGACTGAAAACTGCATTCAGTGTAACTTCTGTTCATATGTGTGCCCCCACGCGATAATCCGCCCGGTAGCCATGAATGACGCCGATCTGGCATCAGCGCCGAAGGAGACGAAGGCTATAGACATGACAGGAATCGATGGTATGAAGTTCGTCATGACATTGTCGGTTCTTGACTGTATCGGATGCGGCAGCTGCGTAAATGTCTGTCCCGGGAAACGCGGTGAAAAGGCGCTTGTAATGAAACCTGCCGATACGCAAGCCGGGCAGAACGAGGTATTCGCTTACGGACTGTCATTAGAAGAGAAGCCGGAAGTTGCCGCAAAATTCAGTGATAAGACAGTTAAAGGCAGTCAGTTCAAGCAGCCGTTGCTTGAGTTCTCGGGAGCTTGCGGAGGCTGTGGTGAAACTCCGTACGCGAAACTTATTACGCAGTTGTTCGGGAACAGAATGTTTATCGCAAACGCGACGGGATGCTCATCGATTTGGGGAGGCAGCGCGCCGTCAACCCCATATACCGTAAATAAGCAAGGGAAAGGCCCCGCCTGGGCAAATTCACTTTTCGAGGACAACGCGGAATACGCGCTTGGTATGCAGTTAGGTCAGAAAGCGGTTCGCGACAGGCTGGCGGAGAAAGTCAAAGAATTGATTTCCGTCGACTATTGCACTCCCGAGCTTAAGGAAACCGGCGGAAAATGGCTTGAAACCTTCTCCACAGGAGCCGACAACGCTCACGCGACTGAGGCGTTTATCCGGGCACTTGAAGACGGAGTCGATGTGGACCTTACCGGAACCCAGTGGGAGAAGGACTGGCTTGCCAACGGAAAGGTTTGCGCGTGTGAAGCGTGTACCGCAGCGAATGAGATACTCAAAGACCGGGATTTCCTTTGTAAAAAGTCGGTATGGGCATTCGGCGGAGACGGATGGGCATATGATATCGGATTCGGCGGACTGGATCATGTTATCGCCTCAGGAGCTGACGTGAATATTATGGTGTTTGACACCGAGGTTTACTCAAATACCGGAGGACAATCGTCCAAAGCGACGCAGACCGGAGCGGTCGCTCAGTTTGCGGCGGCAGGCAAAGAGGTCAAAAAGAAAGACCTTGCGGCAATTGCGATGAGCTACGGATATGTATATGTCGCGCAGATAGGTATGGGAGCTGACTACAACCAGACCATAAAAGCGCTGCACGAAGCGGAGAGCTACGATGGACCGTCACTCATTATTGCCTACGCACCCTGCATAAATCATGGTGTCCGCGGCGGGCTCGCCAACGCGCAAAATGAAATAAAACGTGCGGTTGCCGCGGGATACTGGCACAATTTCAGATATGACCCGAGGTTGACCTTGGAAGGAAAGAACCCCTTCCAGCTTGATTCCAAGGAACCGAATGAGAGCTATGAAGAGTTTATAAAGAGTGAGGTTCGCTACGCTTCGCTTACAAGAGCTTTCCCGGACAGAGCGAAGGAACTGTTCGTCAAAGCGAGTGAAAACGCGAAACAGAAATACGCTCAGCTTGTCAAGCGGGCAGAAAGCTGAAACAACAGGACAGACGATTCGTTTATTATCACTCGAGAGCCGCTAAATGAGCGGCTCTCGAGTTGCAAACAGAAAGATACGGATGATATAATTACAGATATAAAACCCTTGCGGGGGAGATCATGACCTTAACGTTGAGTTCCGTAAGATTTATACTCTTTTTTATTGCAGTGGCGGTAATTTACTATATCCTTCCGAAAAGATTTCAAAACGCGTGGTTGCTGATATCGAGTTTTGTTTTTTATCTTTTCGGGACTCCCGAATACGCCCTGCTGCTGGCGGGCACTATTGTTGTGAACTACTGCGCCGGCAGGGTAATTTCGTCCCGGAAAACACAGAAAGCGAGAAAAGGTTTTCTGACTTTTTTCATAATCATAAATATAATTGTTTTGCTGGGACTTAAATACTACAATTTTATCGGGGAAACTATTTCTCCGTTGCTGGACATAGTTGGCTTAAAGTTTGAATTGGCGAAATGGATATCCCCGCTTGGGATAAGCTATTATACCCTGATGATAATCGACTATCTGGTTAGCATTTACCGTAAAAACCTCGATTGGGAAAGGGATTTTTCCGGTTTTATTGATTTCGCGTTATATGTGAGCTTTTTCCCGCAGATACTGGCGGGTCCCATAAACCGTGCCGCGCGAATGCTCCCCCAGTTCAAACAACCGCGCGGCTTTGACCCAAATGATGTGGTTGAGGGAATGCGGAGATTTTTAATAGGAGCATTGAAAAAGATAGTGCTAGCAGACGGGATTGCTGTTATTACCAATATTGTATTCGCGAATATGAGCGGAACTAAAAACGGATATACCGGAGCTATTCTGATTCTTGCTCAGTTTCTTTATGTATTTCGTATGTTCGGGGATTTTTCGGGGTACTCCGATATGGCAGTCGGCGCCGCGCGAATACTCGGAATCAAAATTACAGAAAACTTTAACGCCCCGTACTTTGCCGTTTCGGTAAATGAATTTTGGCGGCGCTGGCATATTTCATTATCGAGCTGGTTGAGAGACTACGTCTATATACCGCTCGGAGGCAACCGCAAAGGCCGCGTCAGGAAGTACATTAATTCAATGGCGGTATATTTTGTCTGCGGGCTCTGGCACGCTCCGTCCTGGAATTTCGCTATCTGGGGCGTGTTGCAGAGCATTATGGTGATAATTGAGGATCTTACATTTTTAAATAAAAACAGGAAGAAAAAAGATATTAGGGATCGGGGGAAGATAGTAAAATTTTTCAGATGGCTGTATACCATGGCGTTTTTCTACATCACCTTGCTTTTTGTCAGCACCGAAAATATCCGGGATGTGGGTTATTTTTATAAGAATATTTTTCGCTTTGAGCCGTTGCCGTTGTTTATTGAAAAGCTGAAACATCTCTCTGATAATCAGATTTCCAGTGATAGTTCTTATCTGCTTTTGTACTGGGGAGGAATGCTAATGGCATTCCTGATAATATTCATGCTTGAGCGTATGATTTTCCGCTCCGGAACTGAAGGATCTCCGGATTATTGTCCTGTAGCGTCTCTAAAAAAAAGAAACAGATGGATTATTTATTATGTTTCCGGATTATTGATATTATTCTTTTACATGATTGCCGGAGCCACTCCCGCTCCGCCCATATACATCAATATGTAAACGAGAGGATAAGATTGATTGCGCCATATACTAAAAAAAATTACAGTATTTACAATCCCGTTCGTTTTGTTATTTGCGGTATTTTTCTGCTTTGAGCCGTATGATTATTTCGCGTTGAGAGAAAAACCGCAGTATCAGAAAGAACCGCTTTCTGCTATGCGTTTGGTAATGAGAAAAAAACCCGAGAGGATCATCCTCGGTGACTCGAGGATGGCAAATCTCAATATCGAATATATCAATGAACTCACCGGCGGGGATTACGCGAGGCTTGCCTGGGGAGGAGCCCAGACGGGAGAGAGTATAGATATGTTCTGGTTCGCTGCTGAAAGATGTGAACTCAAACAGGTCATATTCGGAATAAATTTCTACACATCAAAAGGCACACAGATAGGGGAAGAGAATCGCTATGACAGTATGGCGCTGTCGGCTCCGTATGCGAAAAATATCTTTAAGTTCGCGACAAATATACACTATTGGCTAAAAACATTAGCTGACATCAAGCATATTGTTACCAATCCGATTTACAGGATGATAGATAGGGAGGATCTCGTTGAAATCCCGGAGGATCCCGCAAGACTCCCGATTATTCCCGACCCTGAAATGGGTGAGAAATGGCGTTTGAATATGGAGGTCTACGCCGATGGAATCCAAAAAGGCATGGTTGAATATGACTTTCAGCCTGAAACCTACGCAGCGCTGCAGCAGGTCATAGATTATTGCGATGAAAACAGTATTGAGTTGATATTTGTACTACCCCCGGTCCATGAGGTGATTTATGAACGGGTAATAGAGGTGAACGGTATGCAATCCGATCTGTGGGGTATCAAGGATTTTCTCATCGCGAGAGCGACGGTGTATGACTTTGAGCTGAGAACCGACTTTGCCTCGGACGAAGATACGTTTTATGACGGTTTTCACCTGATGTACGAAAACAAACTTCTGTTCGCACGACTGATTTTTACAAACACGACCGAACATCCGGAACTGGTCAACAAATATATAAAGAACGGGGTGGCGGTAATTCCGGAACACCTCGGCAGCGCTTCCTCAGTCGATTAAAGAGAAAGATATTTATCCTTAACAATTTTTTTACATATCATATAAAAAATGCTCATTATAATCATTCATAATAAGAGCGTATAAAAGAACGCACTCTTTGTACATGCATAACTCCTCCTCACTTTACTGTACCCCTTATAAGAGAACCGAAGTAATCTGCTTCGGTTCTTCTTTCTTCGGACTATTAATAAATTTATCACCCCTTTGGCGTTTTTCACTATACTAAAATGACGCGTCTTTTGTCATTTTAGTTCATGAGAAAATGTCTTTTGGAATTGGCGAGGTTTGCCGCTAAATAAACTTTACTTCTTATTTAGTTCCTTTCTCCTTTATCTGTTACGTATGGCTTACGCCAAATAAAGAAGTATGTATGCGGTGCGGTGTTTAGCTGCGCCACCTGTGGATTTTTCCGAGTAATAAACGCTTTACGCCGTTTTAATTTGTTCCTTTTGTGGTTGTGGGTACATAACCACGTTACTTGTTGTATATGTGGATACAGAAACTCGTGATTCTTTTTCGGTCGGTGATTTACTATGCCGAAAAAAGGATGTGGCGTACATTCAAACCTATTTGCTTTTTTGTATCCGTCACCATTTTTAGTATCGGGATACTTTCTGTCTGCCCCCCGATTTGCCCGGGCGGTAACGTCTCTTACTGCGAGGACGCGACAGCTCTCAGTAGGGCTGACATATTGAGAGATTTTTCTTTCGTTCTCGTATGAATTAGCCTCGCGTATACCCACTCTTTCCGAGTAGTATAAAACAACCGGACTCGGTTTCCGCAATACAGCGGAACCTATCCGGCCCGCTGTATTCAGATGTTAGACGGTAAGTAATACATCATTTGCCTTGCTTGCCGTTTTGCGAATCCTAACATAAGATAAATAGATGTACTAGTAAAAACGTCAATAACAGAGCGTATCAATGCAAATTATATACAAAATTATTCTATTATTAACGGATAAATTTCAGATACATTTGTTGTTATACTGAGTCCAGTGAAGGAGGGTCACAATGAAACCGATTTTAGTTGTTGACGACGAACCAGCCATAGCAGACCTGATTTCATTAACGCTAAAACAAGCGGGCTATACCTGTCAAATCGCTTATGATGGATTGACTGCCGCTGATATGTTAGAAGAAAATGATTATGCGCTTGCATTACTCGACATCATGCTGCCTGAAATTGATGGTTACGACTTGCTTGAATATGCTTTGACGCTTAAAGTCCCGGTCATTTTTGTGACAGCAAAGGGAGCGACTCGGGAACGGGTAGCTGGATTACGACTTGGCGCTGATGATTATATAGTTAAACCGTTTGAACCCGAAGAACTCTTGGCACGAATAGAAAACTATATGGATAACATCCTAAACGAAGAAGGCTTCTATAAAGCAGAACCAATTAAAGATAAGAACAACGGGAATCCGAATTTAATGTTTTATAACTTCAAGACAAGACAACAGGAGTTTGTCTGCAAGGTACAG
>Ga0082212_10002374_pt1 | contig 27498 bp, 18 predicted proteins | sample TergutNt197P3_FD_71548 | JGI IMG/M metagenome (GOLD analysis project Ga0082212, IMG submission 71548) | Neocapritermes taracua P3 segment gut microbial communities from Petit-Saut dam, French Guiana - Nt197 P3 | ecosystem: Host-associated > Arthropoda: Insects > Digestive system > Gut ...
GATGCAGAGGCGTAATTTACCGAACACGGGCTTTTCGATAGTAAGCAGGCCCATGTAGAAAAGCAGCGACACGAAATGGTCGTTATCGTAGAGTATGTCAATCGGAAACGCAGTCTGAAGCGCCGTCACGACGCCTCCCTCCTTGACAATCTGCAGGAGCATGTCGCGGTTGGCCTCGTTTTGTATCAGGCGCTGCAGGCGCCCGTAATCCATTTTCAGGTTGGGGTCGATGATGCTTTCGGGCACCTTTTGTCTGATGATGATCTGGTAAAAGAAATAAAGCATCATCGAAGGGTTGTATACCCGGTCGGGAGCATCCCTGTGAAAAAGATACCCGTTGTAGTACCGCTCCATGTCCACATTGATGAAATCACGGTTGACGCCCGTTTCGTCCATCAGCCGTTCCACCTCTTCGCGGGTGAAGCCCATCATGCCGTTGTAACGTTCATCCATGGTGAGGATGACGGCAATGTTGAAACCGCTGGTGAGGTTGTCGAGCATCACGGGCGAGATGCCGGTGATAAAGATGCGGTCAACCGCTTCGGAAGTGCCGATTTTAAGCGTTTCGTAGAAGTCGCGTACCAGGCCGCTGGCCTGTATCATCTTTTTGTAAACGTCTTCTACACCCATTGCAATTAAGTCGTTGGCGAAATGGTCGTACTCGTCGATGATGACGAATATTTTAACGTTGGACACCATTGCCGCGCCGTAGGCAACCTCCAGCGCCCTGATACCCGTATGGCTCTTTTCTATATTGTCTATCAGCCTTTCGGACTGCCTGAAAACAGATCTGTACTTTTCAAGGAATTGCTGTACCGTTAACTGCACTTTTCCGTTAAACGATTTTATGAAATTATCGGGACTGCCGGTATCCAGCCCCGAGAAATCGAACTTCATGACAGTATAACTGTTTTTGAGCGGTGTCGGGTTGTCGCCGATGTACAGCCCGCCGAACAATTCCTGAAAACGATCCGCGTAAAGCATGTCGTAATAATACGACAGCATGGAGATAAACAGACTTTTACCGAATTTGCGGGGACGAATGAAAAACTGTCGCTTGTTACTTTCCTTTTCCAGCATTTCGATATAACGGGTTTTGTCCACGTAGGCATAATTTTCCATCCGTATGGATGCGAAATTCTGTTCGCCGTAAGGAAGTCGTTTGAAAATATTTTCTACCATGACAATTAATTAGAAAAATCCGCTACAAACGTACATGAAAAATATGGATTTTCCAAGTGCATCAAACAAAAAATCAAATCCTGTCAGATAACGCTCTTCCCTGCTACTAATTTGAACTGTCAGTTCAAATTGGTGACATCTTAATTTCATCTGAGGTCGGGAATTCTGAATAAAGTTTTGACGAATTATTTTATTTTTAAAGTATCTTTTAATCGAATATTATCGGCAGAGGAAGCAATCATGATTTCAAAATCACCAGGTTCAACCACATAATTCATCTCTTTATTCCAAAGTCCCAATTCTTTACATGGAATTGAAAAATTTACAGTAACAGTTTCTTCAGGGACTATGTTTACTTTTTTAAATCCTTTCAGCACTTTAACCGGAGTAGTAACAGAACTAATCATATCATTTATGTAGATCTGAACGACTTCTTTTCCTTCTATCTTTCCAGTATTTTTAATGTTAACCGATAGGTTGATTTGATCATTTTCCGTTAGCTCTTTGCTGTCAATTTTTAAATCGGAATATTCAAACTGAGTATAGCTTAGTCCGTAACCAAAAGAATAAAGCGGATCCGGAGAACTAAAAACATAATTCCTTCCCGGTTTTTCAGGCGTGCCCGAGTTGCGGTAATGACCTCTTCCTGTGGGTTTGTAGTCATAGAAAACAGGAATATGTCCCACACTTTGTGGAACTGAAACGGGAAGCCTTCCGGACGGATTTACTTCACCAAAAAGGATTCTTGCAACCGCGTTTCCGCCTTCCGATCCGGGATACCATGCTTCGAGGATTGCTGGAATGTTTTCTTTTTCCCATTTGATGCTATAAGGCCTCCCATGAACCATTACTAACACGATTGGTTTCCCTGTTTTATGGATTGCCTGTATTAAGTCCGATTGTATGCCGGGCGGCGATAATTCTGACCGATCATAGCCTTCCCCGCATGTCGGGTAAGCGCCTTCATCTGCAAGCTCACCCCAACCGACGCCTGCTAATGACATGCTTGTTCCTCCAATAACAAGTATGACTACATCGCTTTTTTTCGCAGCTTCAATGGCCATTTGAAATCCACTCTTATCCAAATCCGTAATTCCGCACCCTTTGGCATAATGAATGGTTATTTTCTTTTTTACAATATTTTTTATTCCTTCGAGAACAGTTACACCTGTTTCATTGTCTTTTGATATACTGTAGTCTCCATATTGGACCTGATTGGCATTTGGCCCGATTACCGCGATTGATTTCAGCGTCGACACATCCAGAGGTAACAGGTTATTTTTGTTTTCTAACAGTATAATGGATTCCTCCGCTACTTCAAGCGCTAATTTACGCGAATTATCGGTATTTACCAGTTGAGATAATTGATCAGGGGCTGTATAAGGCATATCAAATATGCCGGATTTAAATTTAACACGAAGTATGTTTCCGGCTGCTTCATCAACTAAAGCGGCAATTTTTTTGTCCTTTTTTGCCAGATTTATCAACTCGGAATAGGCATAATTACTACCTTCTTGATCAACACCTGCTTTTAAAGCGACAAGCGCAGTTTCGGTTTTTTCGGATGTGATTTTATGCGTATTTTGAAGCATCGAAACTGCACCGTAATCAGCAAAAACATATCCTTTAAAACCATACTCATGTCGCAGAATATCCCGAAGCAATACCGGATTTGCATGAACCGGTATACCATCCACTTCATTATATGCAGGCATGATCGAATATATATTTGCTTTCCTTACTGCTTTTTCAAACGGGTATAGGTGAAGAGACCTGAAATTCCTTGCACCTACATCAACCGGAGCTATATTAATACCGGCAATGGGAGTACTATATCCTACATAATGCTTTGCCGTTGCAATCAAACGGTTTTCCGGAATATAATCTTTTGTGATCTCAGGTTCACCTTGTAATCCGATTGTAAAAGCGACACCCATTTCTGCGACTAAAAACGGGTCTTCGCCAAAGCACTCCTCCACTCTTCCATAACGGGGGTCTCTTGCCAAATCAAATAATGGGGCAAAATATTGGCGGCATCCTGTCAACCTGGCTTCATAAGCCATTAGTTCCGCCATCTTTTTTATCAGTTCCGGATTCCATGTGCTCCCTTGTCCGATTGTTTGAGGAAAAATGGTCGCATCGTAGGCTAATTGCCCGTGAATTCCTCCCAGATCCACTTGAATGGCAGGGATTCCTAACCTTGTTTTTCCCCGGAGATACCGGTCTGCTGCTTCTGCAAATTTTGCGATATTCTCAACATCGATCGGTTTGTTGGTCATTTCATTCCATCTGGGGGGGTCAAGACATCCAATACTTTCTCCGTGAAACAGGTTCTCCAACGATTCATCTGTAATATTTCCCAGTTCGTCTTGTTTCAATTGTCTCAGATCAAGTTTTAGCATTTGATTTACTTTCTCTTCAATTGTCATTCTTTGAAGTAAATCACGAACTCTCTCTTCCGTATTTAATGCTGGATTTTCATAAGGCAGATTCTGATCTTGTTGATTAGGTAAGCATCCTGTTAAAATAAAAACAATCGTGATGAGTGTTCCTTTGCTGAACTTTCGAATTTTGGTAATCATTTTATAGATAATAAATAGTTATAAATAATCGATTTCATTCCATTCCAATCGAATAGACTCAGTCATCCCTCTCCAATCATTCAGTTCGCGATAGAGATTGCTGCAATACAAGCTGTCCCGTCCGCCAACAGTTGCATATTTCAATGCAATTTCAGGTTTTTCATTGTTCAATATAGCCGACAGGAATGCCGCTATTGCCGTATCGCCGGCTCCTGATGTATTTTTGATTTTTTCAGGATTTGCGTGGAATGCGTGGCAAATGATTCTCTTATTGTTCCATTCCGTATCGGGTATATATCCCAACTTCTTCTTTACAGAAGAAACGTCGCCTGTAAATAAATAAACGCCTTGTTTTCCGGCTTTTACCAATAAAATTTTAACTCCCGAATCTATAATATCCATTCCTGTTTTCTTAATTAATCCGAAAGGAATAGCATCTGCAATATCGCTGTCTTTTGGTAAGGTCGATTGAATGACGGCGTATTCATCCGGTCGCATGATGCAAATAAGTTCTTCCACACTTGGAACAAATATATCGACAAAAGGTATTGTTTTCCGCATAATTTCGGGCCAGTCGGCTTTGCCGGATTCGCTTTCAGGGTCAGGCAGGCTGAAATCGAGCGACGTAACAACACCCATTTTGTCGATCTTACTGAACATCTGGATAAGTTGTTCGCCCTGATGGATGAAGAATTGCTTTAAAAGCGGGGGATAGCCAAAATGGAACAAACGGGCGTGGGCAATGGCTTCAAAATGGATGTCGTTGATGCCAAATATCTGATTACATCCCGGCGATTCTAAAAAAATTCGATCTATACCCGGCGGTGAAATAACGATACTGAAAGCCGTACTTGCCTGATCCGTTTTAGACATTCCTTCGAAAGCGCCACATTCGGTTAATATCTTTTCTGCGATATCACCCATGCTATCATGACCTATCAATCCATTCAGGAACACTTTTTTTCCAAATTTTTTCATGGCCAACCCTGTATTTGGTACAGCGCCTCCCAACACAAAGTCCACTCCCACAATCTCAATCAATTTTCCCGGAACGAAAAAATCGGATACGTTTTTTATCCCGGTATCTTTGTTGAAATCAGGAATCAGATCAATACACGTATAGCCGGCAATAATCGCATCATATCGCTTCATTGCAACTTGACTCTATACGATTTCAATATCTTTTAAGTAGCAAAAATCACGTAAAAGTTCGGAATTATCACCGTATGCGATAATATAATGCTGTCCGGCAACCTTTTGAACAAACGTTTCAACGTCCGTATCCGGGAAAATCTCCAAACTCGGCAATTGAGGTGCAGGATAGTCCCATCCGGCTTCTTCCCATGATTTAAGTCTGCCTTCGCCCGTGCAGTAGTGCATGAAGTACCGATCGCCCGTATTGAAAAGTCTGATTAATGTCAGTTTACCGGTTTTCATGGTTGAAATGTTTAAAAGTCCGCCGCTAATATTCCCGAATGCAGCCGGTTTGACTTTAATTTTCCCTTCCACCACTTCACCGGGAACAAAATCAGGAACACCCAAAAGAACACTGTTTTCGAAAAATTCGTAAAATTCAAGATAGGCTGCGCACTGCCCCGTAAGTTGTTTGACTATTAATTGGGTGACAGCGCCCATCGCATCATTTTCGGGGATGGTACAGATATTCAGTTCATCTGATAATAGCATAAAAATCATGGCAGGCGGGAAACTCAATATTTTTTTCATACCATCGACATCCTTTAGCGACAGGGCGTTATAGCGGCATTCCTCAACAATGGCTTTTATCGCAAGATAGTAACGGATGCCCTGTCTGAGAAACTGTTCGTCTGCTTCCTGTTCAAACTCCCATTCCTTTCTGATTTTCGCCAACAGAGTGTCTATTTCCTTTTGCTCAATGCGCTCGCTCAATTGAACCATTTCAAGCATTTCAAAATATTCGATATCCGTTCCGATCTTATTTTTCAAAGATAGTCCTTCATAGAGCGTATTGTAAAGTTTCATATCACGAAAACCCATCATACCTACTTTTGTGTTTCTTAATTTTTTAACAGCGCTTGCCGCTTGCAAAAAACTTTTTATTTTTTCCAACGGAGATGGTTTTCCAATGATATTATATACATATTTGAATTTATAGCCTAAATCTTCAAATACTTTACGTAGCGCCGTTGTTCCTGCCTGCGGTGCGGGTGTAACGACATGTCCGTTTTTCGATTCACCGGCAAGGCCCCATAATAATATGGGTTTATCCTTAAATTCTTCAGTTATAGCGATGACGGCATGAGCAGGAATCCAGCCGGCGATACAAATAACCAGGGAATCAAAATCACGATCTTTTAAATCCTGTATCGCCCTGCTGACATCCTTCCCCGCAGGGTCGTCAGTCACATGATCGGTCGGTACAACTTCTGCACCGAGCGATTGAATTTCTTCCAGCGCTTTTAGGCACATCTCTTTTATCAGTTTCTGAGGAGAATTAACCTCTCCGAATCCTACAAATGCAGTTTTTATTAAATTCTTCATGACAGTTTGTTTTTTTTATGATAGTTCAAATTTAAAAATCCAAGAAACAATATATAACTGATGCATACAAACGGTATTACGAATGCCCAAGTAATTCCGGCTGCATCGGCCACCAAACCCATCATCACGGGAATAAACGCTCCGCCGACAATCATGGTAACCATTAATCCCGACAACTCGTTTTGATGCTGCGGCATATTATCTATGGTAAGGGAAAAAATTAGCGGAAATACATTGGCAAAACCAAAACCCACAAGTAAAACGCCGATTAATGTCAGAACCAATGTATTTGAGAATAGTATCATCAGGATACCGGTTAACGCCAATATCCCTGTTGCAACCAATAACCGGACAGGGGTTATGCGTTTCATAATCAAAGACCCCAAAAATCTTCCAAGAAAAATTGGCAGGTAAAACAGGGACCAGCTTATCAGCAGTCCCATTTTCTCCAGTGAAATGTGAAATTTATCATTCAAAAGAATTGGGGTATGGGAAGCAACGGCAATTTCAACCCCGCAATAAATGAAGATACCCATTACCATAGCCAACACATATCCTTTTTTGAGTAATCGCAAACAGGAACGAAGTGATGCGGCTTGTGTTTTTTCCTGTTTTACTTCACGAATCTTACCCATATTCAACCAAAGGACAGCAGTTAAAACGATGATGGCATAAACCGGAAAAATGATGCTCCAGTCCAAACCGAATACGTTAAACACAAAGGCGGGTAATAAAAAACCAAGCGACGAGCCGATTGTAATAAACGATTGCGCCATCGATAGATTTTTTGAGTAATACCCTTCTTTGGAGATATCCCGGATAAACGGATTTCCGGCCACCTGCATAATAGCTCCTCCTCCTCCAATCAGCAATACTGCCATTAAAATGCGGTAGAAAAGTTGCATGGAGGAATCATCTGTTTTCATATTCCCGAACATACCCGATAAAACGGGAATGACGAGGCCCAGGAACATAATACCCATTCCAAGATTCAAGACGGCTATTTTTCCTTTTTTATCCTGAATCACCCCCATTGGTATAGATAATACGCCAAACATGAGATACCCTAAAAGAGGTAACAACGTGGCCATGGTGATGGAAATGTTAAACGATTCCCGCGCGAGGCTCACCATCGGGCCGGCGGCATCAACCATTCCCATCGAGAGGAATATCAGATAAACCGGTAAGATTCTTTTTTCCATTCAATTAATTTTTATACATCTTGCGGCAAGGCCGAATTTCTTATCTCCTTCCGGATTGCGTCCAATGGTTGTAGCACTTGTGGCAAAATGACGGTAATAAGCGCATGATACAGATGTTTCCGATGAAGTCCAGATAGTGGCGCCTGTTCCCATATCATAAAATTTACCGCTGCTATCCCTGCGTCCACTGGGAATAATGGTGAGACCCGCTTCATTTGTAGCCCCCTCATTTGGCCTTTTCCACTTGTCAGTACCTGATTCTTTTAACTTAGTTCCTTCGTTATTACCACGTAAACCCGTCCCTTCAATCTGTTCAGGTGTCATTCCCAGTAATCGTTCAAGCTTTTTCCAATCCTCATCTGTGGCAACACGCCATCCATCGGGGCATAAACTTTTGGAGTTACAAGTAACGTGCCCGTTATATAGTGCCCCGTATGGCTCTTTATTTGATATTTCGTTATTGTACCATACATAGGCAGGTTCATCTACATTTCTCCATTCGGTAACACCAATTACGTTGGGTATGGGTGTACCATCGTTGTAGCGTGTTGTTTTTAAATTCTCCTTCATCCATTCCTGATCTCCGATAACCACCGTATTATAAACATTTCCATCCACATCGGTTACCGTTTTCTGAGGTGTACTATTTTTGATACATCTCACACTGAAGCCATTGTTTTGTTCGAAATAGCTTCTGTAAACTCTTGATGTTTCATGGTTAACGGTGCGTGACCAAACATGCGTTCCGGTACATCCGGATGATGTCCACCAATAACCATTGACATCTTTTTCGCAATATATGCCCGAACCCCAGTAATACCCATAACGGTAGCCTCCGGGTATAGCGCTAAATCCTGTTTTCTCCGGTTCCTTAAAGGCAGCATTGTTGCCTCCAAGGTATTCAATCAAAGTAGTCCATTCACTGTCAGTTGGTACGCGCCAACCTTCCGGACACAACTTGCCGGTACTTACTGCCTGCCAGTTATATAATCCGCCATAATCGGGTTTATTGGATAATTCATTATCGTACCAGCAATATGCAGGCAAAGTAACACGCACCCATTCGGATTTGTCTGTAATATTAGTAATGGGAGTTCCATCATTGAACCGGGTAGTCCGGAGATTTTCTACCATCCATTCATGCTTGTCGATGACAAGCGTCTGATATTTATTTCCATCAATATCAGAAATTTCATTAAAGTCGTGCCGGACATTCAGGGTGCAGGAAGGTATAATTAGCGTTATTAAAAACAGCCCAGTGATATATAAATTTCTTGTTTTCATTTGATATCCTCCTACAGTCAAGTAGAGACGGGGCGCATCCCGTCTCTACATTTCTTGTATTAAATAGTACATGGATTGAAATTCTTTACCGATTGTAAAACTAAATACGCCATCCTTGTATTCGGATGGCATGTAACCCGTAAGCGATCCCTGCGGGTTGATAGACATCACACGCAGATTTTTTTTGTTGGTTTTAATTTTAATAGCAGCTTCGATGACTTCTACTAAAACAGGTCCGTTTCCAACATCCAATATTTGCGTACGTGCTTCGTTTAATTTGTAGTTTGTGTTTTCAGCCCTGCCCACAGCCGTTAAAAGCATATTCGATGATTTACTTATCGGATCATCGGTTAATGAACTGATCGCAACCGTCGCGAAATCCGTTTTCACCTCCATATCAACATCCGTTAATTGAATGGCGCCCTCATTTCCGACAAAACCATAAACTACTTTTGTCCGGGGTGTATTTATCCAACCGATCTTTTTATATAAATTCCTGTATAATTCTTTTGTGTCAGAAAGTACTTCTCTTGCTTCCGTACTGATAAATGATTCATTTGAGACGACTGTAATAGCGCTTTTTGCTTTTTCGCCCGGTAAAACGGTTTTTACGCGATGCTGCTCTACCAGAAGATTCGATAACGCCCTGCTTCCACCTGCAAAAAGATCAACCGGTTTAATATTAACTGTTTTCTCCGCAGTTTTAACGTCGCCACGCCTTGTAATAAGCGCCGCGTGATAGAATAATCCGTATTTGGCCGGATCATTAAACGTATCGAATAAACCGCCTCGGTAATACACGCCGTTTAGGGCTTCGCCTGTAACCGGTTTGGCAATCATGTCTACATTTTCATCCAATGAATAGCGGTAGGTATGAATGGCATAACCGCTCCATCCCTGCATGACGCCTACAGCCGCAAGAAATACAGGCCCCTCGGCCCTCCATTCATTCGGCCAGGAATTATCCCATTCGGATACAAAAAAAGGCTTATCCTGTACGCTATAATAAGCTAATCCGGGAATCATATTCCCTTTACTTCCGGTCATCGGATCGTTCATAAACCGTTTACTTCCGTCAGCCCATAATCCGAAATTATAATAGTAAGCATGCGAATCGGTAAAATCTCCCGCCATTTGTGCGGTTAAATGAGCAGCATTCCTTGTCCAATTCGTACCGGCAATGGGAATTTTTACGCCCATGCCTTTCATGTGATCAATCATTTCCCGGTAATAGTCTGTAGTGACCTTTATGAAAAATTTTTGCACATTGATGTCATCACGTTTATTAAATTCAATCTTTCCTTTATCTAACTTCACTTTGTTTTCGAAAGCCCATGCCCTGTACATTTCTTCCAACTCGCTTCGATAAGGTTCGACGGATATACCTTGTGACCAGAGATCGCACTCATTGGTTATTTCAGTCATGACAATGACAGGATCGTCTTTATAAGCCAATTTTGTATAGGGATTGATATGATTCCATAGGTCACTGTTAAATTTTTTTTGCAATTCAATCAGTTTACGGTTGTAGGTACTGTAAGGCTTGGCTGCGTCGCCTAACTGACGGACTGCTTCTACACCATCGTCTGTCTGGAAACGCCGGTAAGTGAGTAAATCCAAATAAACATAAATGCCTTCTTTTTTCAGGCAATAAATCAGATAATCCAATCGATCCATACTTTCAGGATGCAGACTCATCGTATTAAGCGGGTTTTCGCCTCTACTGAACCTGAAAATGTTGGGTGTAGACCATTCCCCATCCAACTGGTGAAACCGGACGATATTCACGCCAGTTTTCGCCAGCCGCTTTGCCACTTTTTCGCTGTGTTCATGCGAGGGGAAATTTTGCGCGCTGTTGAAGTTGGTTCCCCAAAAACGGGCCTCTGTTCCATCTTCAAAAACGAATGTTTCGCCCTGTACTTTCAAAAATCCATGATTTCCGGCAGGTTTATCTTTTTTGTAAACAAAGGATAAATCAACAGGCATGTCATCCCATGGCAAGGTGTAAGGGATCATCTTTCTTGCATTTTTATCCTGTCCGGGTTCAGAGGTGGTGATTTGTGAACTTATATTCCCGAAACTGCAAAAAAGGAACAAAACCATAGCGGTTAAGTAAATATTTATCCGATAACGGTAAGGTGCATTTAATGCAGCCTTTTTGTTTACAGCATGCTTCATTTTGTAATTTATTTAATGATTATTTATCTTTATTCCAATGTTTTATTTATGATTTCCAATGTTTTTTCCACCAATACCTGGCCACCTTCCGACCCCACCGTACTGCTTTGCACGATAGCTGAGTAACCCCCTCCTGCTTCGGCTTTGGCTGTGGGAACATAATCGACTGTACCGTTTGCCAATTGTACAATAAAAGTTAATACCGCATTGCTGCTTGTTTTAATGCGCATCCCAAAGTCAAGAAACAATTCGAATGGATTGGTAGCGATGACAACATCGCCTAATCGTATCACATTTACTTTTGTTTGAAAAAACGGTTGCTCATTTTGGTGATTATATCTTGCCAACATAGAATTATGCCAAACCGCCCTTGCTGGTTGTTCTTTCGCCAATTCTTCAGCACGTTTAGCTTCAGCCTTCGTTACCCTTCGTATCGGCAAGGAAATATCATCGTATATATGCCGAAAGACCATTTCATTTTTTATGTCGTCCTGTACATATGGATAGACCTCGTTAATGGCATTGATGACACGGCAAGCAATCTCCTGCCGGCTGGTAATGCCTTTCCTTTTCAGCATTTCCGCTTCTGCTTTTTTTCTCCACATCAGGTGAGGCGAAATATCACCGGCAGCGGCCACCTGTGGCAGAATAAAAACATCATTCCCGTATTTTTTATGGATCTCTGTCCGCACTTCATGCCAGAAATCGGCTGATATTTGTGAAATACTTTCTGTTTCCTGTGAAGGACAAGCCATATTCAGCATGATCCCTGTCAGTTTTTTCTTTTCAGTCCAAAAAAACAGCATTTCCAATCCATGGTCTTCATATCCTTCAAAATGTGAAAAATCAGCTCTGTCTGTTGCTCCATACATCACTGCTGTACCTAAGCCAAAACCGCTGGGTACAGGATTAAAATAAACAGCCCTTCGGTTATGACCAACCACGGCCTGTCCCAATCCCCAACTCATTCCCGCCGGTTGCCTCGAATTCCATGCCTCAATTGCTGCATCCGCAATCTGCCTGGAAGCAAATTCCAGATATTGTGCTGGTTGAAGTATATTCTCAGGTATGTCGTACGGCCAATTTTCATTGTTTTGCAATACCGGCCCTGTATGTGTATGCGTAGCATTCAGTATAATTTTGTTCACATCAAGATTCGGTAATCTTTTGCCTACCAAAGACTTTACATTATCCATTAGCCCATCTGTTATTCCTACTAAATCTACAGAAACCATGATAGCTGTTTCAATACTTCTATTTCCATCCCGTGTTTCAATAGCCAATGCAGTACATGTTATGGAATCTTTAATTCCCCTGCTAATCCGGGTTTCAAATTGACCGTTAAGAGCGACCGGTTTGTCAGGCGTGATACTTTTGGTCGACCAGCCTGCATAGATTTTATGGGATTGATTATCGGAAATCTGCGCATAGATACAGCATACCGGTAAAGCCAAAAATAAAATTAATAAACTTGCTTTAAATTTTATCATTGTGTTATTATTAATGAGTAAACTATTCCATCACTTTACGGATAAGTTCCATCGTTTTTTCCACAAATTCCTGACCGCCTTCCGACCCGACTTTATTGCTTTGCACAATGGCCGAATATCCTCCTCCGGTCTCCGCTTTCACCGTAGGAACATAGGTGCTGCCCGGATTGGCCAATTGTACAACAAAAGTCAAAACAGCATTGCTGCGTGTTTTAATGCGTAAACCGTAATCAAGAAATAATTCAAACGGATTGGTAGCTATCACAATATCGTCCAACCGTATGATATTTACTTTTACAGGATAAAAAGGATGGTCGTCCTGTTCCCTGTATCTGGTCAACATTCCGCTATGCCAATATGCACGGCTGGGTTGTTCTTTGATCAATTCTTCAACACGTGATGCTTCCGCATTAGTTACTCTGCGTACAGGTAAAGATAGTTCATCGTATATATGCTTGAAGACAAGTTCATTTTTTATGTCATTCTGCACATAAGGGTACACCTCGTCAATTGCATTGATAATACGCCGCGCGATTTCCTGTCGGCGGGTTAAGCCTTTACGTTTCAACATTTCATTTTCGGCTGCCTTCCGCCACAAAAGATGAGGCGAAATGTCGCCCGCAGCGGCTACCTGTGGTAGAATAAAAATATCTTTACCATATTTCTTACCGATCTCCACCCTTACTTCATGCCAGAAATCAGCTGATATCTTGGAAAGATGTTCCGTTTCCTGCGTCGGACAGGCAATGTTTAAAACCATTCCCGTCATTTTTTTCTTTTCGTTCCAGAAAAACAACATTTCCAGTCCATGGTCCTCATAACCTTCAATATGTGAAAAGTTATCCCTTTTTGTTTCACCATACATAACCGATGTTCCGAGTCCAAAACCGCTGGGTACGGGATTGAAATAAACAGCCCTACGGTTGTGTCCAACCACAGCCTGCCCCAATCCCCAACTCACTCCCGCAGGTTGCCGGGAATTCCATGCCTCAACAACGGCATCCGCAATTCGGCTGGAAGCAAATTTCAAATAGTCGCGTGGCTGCATGGCATGATCCGGTATATCATAACGTCCTTCATACAATACCGGAGCGGTATGCGTATGTGTGGCGTTCATCACTAACTTATTCACATCGAACGTCGGCATTTGTTTGCGAATTAACGCTTTTACTTCCAGATCGAATTCTTCAGTGATGCCTGATATATCAACAGACACCATAACGGCTGTTTCAATACTTGTATTGCCATCCCGGGTTTCCATAGCCAACACAGTACAGGTAACCGGATCCATGACTTCAGTGCTGATTCGGGTTTCAAACTGACCGGCAAGAGCGACCGGTTTATCAGGCGTAATGCTTTTTGTCGACCAGCCAACATACAGTTTATACGACCGATTATCCGATATTTGTGCAAAACAGTGAAATGCCTGCACAAACAACATAATTATAAAAAGTGTTTTAAATTTCTTCATAGTACAATTCTCCTCATTTTTTAACTGCAATGTTAAGAAAAAAATATATATTTATGTATAAAAACTTCTAAAAATTTTTTTTGTCTTCATTGCAGCAACATTTGCTGCAATGAAGACAAAATGATTCTTAATGTACTTCCATTTCCCAGACGATTACCAACCGGGGTTTTGGGTAATTTTTCCCAGACTTAATCCTATTTCATTCACCGGAACCGGATAAAGATAGTTTTTGTTTGCATCAAAACTTCGTGTTTCAGCAGATTGGGCCTGTATATATCCTTCCGGAGTTATGGTAAGTCCAGTAGTAGTATAAGTAGGGAAATAGGTTGCCCCAACGAGCGCTCTCGGCAATACATTTTCTGCAATTTTCCACCGGATGATATCATTATACCGAAAACCTTCCTGTGCTAACTCCACACAACGTTCACGACGAATTTCAGAAAGCATATCCAGACCGTTTTGATTTACGAAGTCATTCGTCAAATCAGGCATGTCCACCCTTCGGCGAAGCAAATTGATAGATTTATCCAGGTCGGCATCCGAAATAGTTCCATCCCTTTCAAATTTGGCTTCGGCATAAATGAGTAATATTTCCGCATAACGTATCACTGCATAATCAACATAAGATCTACTTGATATCCAATCGGGTATTACACTGTACTTTCTTCCAGCAAAACCGGTACGGATATAAGAAACCGATAATTGATTATACGTTGCAGGATTCCCATACCAATCGCCTTCTTTAAATAGTGAAGCATCCATCCGGAGATCTTTATTTCTAAAAATAGACAAATGGTCGATTTCAGGATATTCAGCCAATGGCGATTTGTCATACGGCAATCCATCCGTACACAAGTAAAGATCAACCATATAACGGGTAACATTGGCAGCCCCGTTCTCTAATTCCCTGCAAATATTGTGCGATCGGATATGGTTTGCCAAACTTTCGCCATATATAATTGCAAAGATATTTTCTTTATTGGCAAATCCCTGTCCATCCATTTGAAACAAATAATAATAAGGTTTGTCCGTGTAAAGTTCATGCCCTTCATTCATCACTGCTTCTGCAGCCGTAATCGCCAGCGCAAGATGAGTAGACGGCTGTCCCCAACCATGATATTTCTGGTGGGTTCCAAAATATAAAGCTACCCTCGATTTCAGTGCTAACGCCGCACTTTTTGAAACTCTTCCGTATCCGCTTGCACCCAATGCCTGGAAAGTGTGGAGATTGGCCGCTGCAAAGTCCAGGTCTTGATATATCTGCTCGATGATGATGGCTCTATCCGTACGCCCCGCATCAAACTCCGGTGCGCCGATATCCAATACGGATAAAACTAACGGAACATCGCCATATTTCATCACAAGGTTAAAATATGCGTACGCTCTGAAAAATCTTGCTTCGGCAATCCATCTATTAGCACCAAAATCAACTTTTTCTGCATTTTCAATGATTTTATGTGCTGTAAAAATGATTTGATAAGGAGTACTCCAATCAGTCGCTGTTGCAGGCGCCACCTGAGTGCCTGAACTTATTGAATTTACTGATGCTGCAATTGAAAAATCAGACCTGTTATCATCCCATCTGAAATCGGTTGCATTTAAATACATATAAAACCGGTTACAGGCCTTTTGAAAATTATCGTCCGTATTCCAGAATGAAGCGTCCGATAAGCTGGTCTCAGGCGTTAGATCCAAACTGCACGACGATAATGCAAAAAATACCGCCATGACTATTATTGACAAACTTGATAATATTTTCATAATATTCAAAATTAAAATGTTATATTAATACCTATTGAAGCGCTTCTGTAGAAAGGATAAACATCAGTAGAGCCATGCGGAAATTCCGGATCAATCCATGAAAACACTTTCGAAAATTCGAACAAATCCTGCCCGGATAAGAAAAACCGTGCTTTATCGATTTTGATTTTCCGTGTAATTGTTGCAGGTATTGTGTAGCCGAGTTCCATGTTTTTACATCTTAAGTAAGCGCCATTCTGAATCCAGTAATCCGATTCCCAGTAGCTATGGTCGCTCGTATTGTACAACCTTGGCCAGTATGCGTCCCTGTTTTCAGGAGTCCAATAATCCAAATGCTCTTTCCATGGCATTAACCAGTCTTGTTGCATAGGTTGAAATCTCGATACGTTCAAGAAATATTTACGTTTACCGACCCCCTGGAAAAAACAGGAAAAATCAAATGATTTCCACTCGAAACCTAAATTTATTCCGTATAAGTAACGGGGATTATCATCACCCAACAAAACCAGGTCGCCATGATTTTCCAAGGTTCCATCGCCGGTATTTATTCTTCCATCTCCATTCAAATCCAAATATTTCATATCACCCTGACCTGTTAATGCATGAATATAAACGCCATAGTCTTCATATTCCTGATTGCTTTGAAAAAATCCATCTGTTTTATATCCCCACATCGTATTCAACGGATACCCTTCCAGTAAGGTTACTCTGCCTCTGCCGACGATATTTCTTCCTTCATAGTGGATTAGTTTATTGGTATTGTCGGACAAATTCACTGATATCCAATATTTAAAATCCTTAAAACTGTCTCTCCACGAAATATCAATTTCCCATCCATTGGTTTTCAGTTCGCCGACATTATAGGTCGGAAGTCCAACACCGATGATGGAAGAAACCTGTAATGAAGCCAGCATATTCTTATTTCTTTTCTCATAGATATCTCCGGAAAATGTAAGACGGTTATTCAATACGCCGATATCGATCCCTATATTGGCTGTTTGGATGGTCTCCCATGTTTTTGTTGGTGAGGCAAGTGTCGATTGGTATATATATTGCGTATTTGTGTTGTTAAACGGTAAATCGGTAGCTGAATTAAGTAAACCAATATAATCATAGTAACCAAGTGCATCCGAATTACCGAGTTGTCCCCATGAAGCTCTCAGTTTCAGACTGTTGATAAAATTGATATCCTGAAAGAAATTTTCCCTTGCAATATTCCACCCTGCCGAAAACGAAGGGAACAGATTCCAGCGCTCGGAAGGAGCTAATTTTGAACTCGCATCGTAGCGAAGATTGGCTTCAAAAAGGTATTTTTCCTGAAAATTGTAATTTAATCTTCCAAAAACGGCCATCGTCCTGTATGTTTGCACATTGTCGCTGACAGATGCGGAAGAGGGCGTTCCCCAGTTGAGACTGTAAAAATCATTTGTGACCAATTGTCTGATATTTCCCTGTATTAGATCATACCGGTAATTTTCAAATGAATAACCCGCCAACAACGAAAAGTTATGGGATTCGGCAATGCTTTTATTGTAGGTAGAAAAAGCTTGTAAAGACTGGTAATCTGTCACAGCACGATTTTTATACATATTATTCGGACTACCTGAAGTATATGTAGGTGTTCCCTCCGGCCCTATATACTCTAATGTACGTCGGTTATAATCGCGCAGGGCTGTACGGATTCTTTTTGAGCCGATGATATTCACATTCCAACCAGGAACGATGTCCTTGATATTTAATTCAATTTTACCGTCAAGCTGGTGATTGTTTTGATAATCCTTGCCGGATTCTTTAAGCAACCTTTCCTGTGAGTCCCATATGCCGTTGCCGGCAACCCATTCTCCGGTAGGAAGTTTATCGACGAGTATTCCCCACAGGTGGTAGGCTTGATATATAATATCTTCAGGTGAATGTGCAGCTTGAAAAACCTGATTAAGGGTATAGGCAAATGAGGAATTTAGGAAAAAATGATTGGATAATTTATTATTGAGATTCATTCGCATCGTATATCTTTCTTCATCATCCGGTCCATATTTCAACATACCACTCCGATGATAATAACCACTGGAAATAAAATATTGACTGGCTTCTGATCCGCCTCTTATGGAAACATTATACTGTTGGATAGGATTATAAGGCTCTACAATCAATTTTATTCGGTCAACATTTCCATAGGAGTACCACACATTCGGTCTTGTAGGTTGGATAACCCATCTTTCTCCGGGGAAAAACATCGAAGGTGATATCCCTAATTCGTCCGGTTGGTCTAAGTTGATGCCTTGCAACCATTCCAAGCGCCGTTCACTCCAAGGTTGCGCTAATCCTGCGTTACCTCTTGCTTTATTATACATATCCATTTCCACCCACGAATCTAATCGGTGCGGCATTCTGGAAGGCGTATTGAATCCATACATGCTGGAGACGTTAATTTCCGGTTTTCCAGTTATACCTTTCTTAGTTGTCACTAATATGACGCCGCCGGCTGCATTGGATCCGTAGATAGATGACGCCGCCGCATCTTTTAATACTGTCATGCTTTCAATATCCGCAGGGTTTATATCATTTAAGGAACCAACAACCCCATCGACGATAACTAACGTGTTTACCGTATTTGCAGATGAAGCGCCTCTGACTTGCATCCGATAACCTTCACTGCCGGGTTTCCCGCTTGATTTCGTCACCATAACGCCGGGCAGTGCGCCTTGTAAAGCAGCCATTGTATTGGGAACGGCCTTGTTTTCAAAAACTTCTTTACTGGCAACCGTTACAGCGCCCGTTAAATTTACTTTCTTTTGTGTTCCATAACCTATTACAATCACTTCTTCAAGTTGACGGGTAACTTCACTCAGTGTGATGCTGATAATTCTTTGACTGCCTACGGTTATTTCTTTCGTCGCAAATCCGATAAATGAAAATACCAACACAGCATTATCATTCGGAACTGTAATGGAAAATGATCCATCAGAGCCTGTCATCACACCGCTTGTTGTACCTTTAATGACAACATTCACCCCCGGAAGGGATTCACCTGAGTCGTCAGTGACAATTCCCTGCACAGTTCGACCTTGCAGGGTTACAGGAGCGCTCTTTTCCTCATTGGCATAAACATTCATTTGCCCTGCCAACAAGAACATACTTACCCATAAAATCAGGTAAGTAAGAATAGAACTTCGGAATTTATTCCGTTTTAAATTTAAAAATACTTTCATTTTCTTGTTGATATTAATTAGATTAAACAATTGATTAATTACTATTTAGGTAAATCTTTTCCCCTGTGAGGTTTGATTCAAGTGCTGAGGTAAACAGCCTGTGGCTCCATGCGGTTTCTTCCGGTGAGATGTTTCCGAACGGATGTTTGACAGGATGGTCTGACAATTCGTGCATGAAAGCGCCAATCATCTGCTGGAAAGCATCCGGGAAGCCAAATTCGAAAATCCCACCCGTGATAGATGGTATGGCCGATTGCGAACCTATATCCACAGTCGTCCATCCCTGTTCTTTGCCGCTTGTAGTAAGATATTTGAAAGCTTTCGGTTGATGCGTGGAAAATTTTGCGGAACCTTCCGTGCCATATATTTCAATGAACCAGGTGTTGGTTGCGCCCGGGGCCATTCGTTTCGTTTCGACCGTCATCGAAAAATCCTTGCCGGTTGCAGGGTCGGTACTTCTGCAACTAAGTGTTGCATTATCCCATGTCTTACATGGTACAATTCCGCCCTTTCCATCGGGACGGAACTCAGCGATTTTTTGAAGATCGGCATATACGCTGTATGGCTTCCATCCCATACGGAACGGAATGTGCAATGTATGTAGCCCCAAATCGCCCATACATCCGTATTCACCGTTAAACTCAACCATCCGTTTCCAGTTGATCGGTTTGGTCAGGTCGAGGTCGCTTGCGTGATGAAATCCTGTTCGCACTTCTATCAAACGTCCGTACCTGCGTTCCATCAACCATGCGACGAGCCGCTGACAAGCAGGAAAATACGGAAATTCCGAACTGCAACGCACCACCACATCCGGGTTTTCGGCAATGGCCTGCAGGATTTTTTTGTTGGCCGATTCATCAATACCGAATGGTTTTTCACCGAACAGATGCTTCTTCGCGCGGATAATATCAATGTAAAACTGTTCATGCAGATGATGAGGAACGGCACAATAGACGGCGTCTATTTTTTCCATGGACAGTAATTCCCTGTAATCGGTTGTCGCCAGTTCGATAGTGGGATAATTGTCGGCATACCATTTCCAACTTTGCTCGTTCGTATCGCATATTCCGGTCAGGACAGGCACAGGATCATCGGTGAGCAGATGATGCCACCGCGAGACAGCGCTGGCAAATTCCTTCCCCATCAACCCCAATCCTATAATCCCAATATGTACTTTCCTTCTCATTAATCGTAATTTGTAATTAGTAATTTGTAATTTTATTTGTATCCGTATTCCTTTTCAACCTCTAAAATCGACTCTTCGATCATGTCAAGACCCATTGCAGCGTATTTCTCGTCCATGATCAGCGGTGGCGACATCCGAAGGATATGTCCTGCAGGTATCCATGCCAATCCTTTGCGGAACGCTTTCTGGTATACCAGCACGCCAGCCTTGTCAAACGGTTCTTTTGTGCTTTTGTCTTTCACTAATTCTATTCCCAGCAAAAAGCCTTTTCCCTTGACATCGCCGATAATGGGATGCTCTTCTTTCATTTTAGCCATCCTTTTTGCAAAATATTGACCCACTTCACGTACATTATTTAATATATCTTCTTCTTCTATTACTTCAATACATGCCAGCGCTGCGGCGCAAGCCATCGGGTTTCCTCCATAACTGGACGAAGCGGATATCTTTTCGAGCGCTTCGCCGTTTTCCTCCTTCACCACCATCGCCGTAACCGGAAAACCGTTACCGAATGATTTTCCGAATGTGACAATATCCGGAACAACATCCCAGTGACTCATGGCAAGCCATTCACCCGTGCGTCCCATTCCGGCCAATACCTCGTCATCATATAGCAGGATTTTGTACTTTTCGCAAAGTTTTTTGAGTTTCGGGAAAAAGTCCTCCGGCGGGAAGATGCTCCCGCCCCATCCCTGCACCGGCTCCATAACGAAAGCGGCTACATTGCCTACCGTACCTTCCAAAATGAAGTTTTCATAGAAGTCAATATACGCATCGGTATCAATGGTTCCATCGGTCCTTGTCCAGAGCGGACGATAGGGATTGGGATGGGGTACCATATAAAACCCCGGTGCGCGCGTTGCGCCATAACTGTGCGTTTGCCCGCGGTACATCTGGGCGCAACTGACTGAAGCCATCGTTTTTCCATGGAAATCGCGATACACCGAAACAAATTCATGTTTGTTGCTGATGGCACGGGCAGCCCGTATGGCGGCCTCCACAGCGGTAGTGCCATCTGAATACAGTTGAATGGCATTCAACTTCCCAGGCAAAATCGAAGCCATCTTCTCCATCAACTTCTCCTTAACGGGGGTAGTAAAGTCATGAATGTTCATGAGCTTTTTTGACCAAAACGAAATTGCCTCGGAAATCTTTGGGTGACAGTGTCCCAACGATGTAACATATATTCCCGACGAAAAGTCAAGGTATTTGTTGCCATCCACATCGGTAAGGGTGATTCCATACCCGTGATCAAAACAGACAGGGAACAATTTCACTTGCGAACTCAGTCCCTTCATATACTTCGACGTGTTCTCATGCATCGTTCGCGACTTCGGACCCGGGGCTTCCGTCACTAATTTAGGCGTTCCTTCCGCACTATTTTTCCACCAATCTTTTGACATATAAGTATTATTAAAATGTTCATATATGATTGAAAGGCGCAAAAAAATCACAATTATTCATTTAACAATATTAAATAAACATAAATAATATTAAATAATGTTGTTTTTATACACGTAAGTTATACTTTTTACGCAAGTATATTTATTATGTAATTGTTTTTCATGTATTTACGTAAATAGATTGATTCGAACACAAATAGTGGTTTTTTTGAATTTGTTGATGTTATCAAAAAATCTATAAATCATCCTGCAACCAACGATCCTTCCATTCCAATACAGGCGCACCCGCTATAAATTGAATGGGCAACCAAATATACCGTCCGTCAATCGGGTTTGATGGAATCCAACGATCGCCCATATACAGAAAAGCATTTTTTTTGCCCTGCACCGGCAGTACATAAGTACTTTGGGAATGAAACGACTTGTCGGAATCATCTCCCAGAAACGGATTCCCCAATTCTTTCCAAGGACCAAAGATATTCGAGGCGACGGCAGAGCGGCCTGCATTGGGTGCCCAGCCGGTACATCCCGACATGATGAGGTAGTAAAGCCCGTCTTTTTTGAACATGGCGGGTGCTTCCATGAAACGACCGACAAAAGCGCGACAATAAACGCCGACATGCGAACAGTAATCAACGGACAACAGGGAGATATGCAACGTGCTGTTATCTTCGGAAGCATATATATGATATGCTTTGCCGTCGTCGTCAACAAAAAGAGTCATGTCGCGTGCCATCTGCCCTCCGACAAAATCGCGCGCAACGATGTTCAGCGAATCGGGGTGCGCAGGCAACGACCCGCCACTGTAACGATCATTGGATCGAACAGGTGCGGTTTTCAAACTATCCGGATAATTCATCGGCCAAAAACCGGCTTCCGGGCGAATCGCTTCGATAAATGTGTAGGGCCCCGCTGGTGCGTCGCTGACGGCCAGACCGCTTTTTGCACCCGTATAACCTGCACCTTTCGGCTCTAAATGAAACCACATCACAAATTTTTGAGTTCCGGTGTTATACACGACTTTAGGTCTTTCCATGATACAACCCTTCACAATAGGACTCTCCTTGTCGTCGGAAACGGTCAAAGCGATTTTCTCAAACGTCCAGTTATAAAGGTCGGTCGATGAATAACAAGTGATTCCGACTAAAGCCTCATTCGAATCTTCTCCCTTGTACTCACCAAACCAATAGTATGTGCCCTCATGGAAGAGTATGCCTCCGCCATGCGCATTGATTATTGTGCCATTGGTGTCGAACCATAATTTTCCAGGCCGGAAACACTGATAAGCCTGCGCTTGAATACATGTAACGTGCACGACAAACACAAGACCAAAAAATGCAGCATGATACCTTCTTTGTTTCATATCAATGTCCCGCACTTTTTGATACGATTTCTCTATCAGTGTATCCATTTTATGTCTAAATTTGTACAGTATAATGTAAATTATTTGTCTATATTTGTATAATAGAACGTACAAAATTACAATTTATTTTTGATTGACAAAAAAATCAACCTATTAAGTACAGTCTGCTTAAAGCCTGTAGATTTTTCTTCCTGCTGGCAAGACAAACCTACCGTAAGCAGCCTCCAAGAGCCAATTTTTTTTCCACCAATCATTTGACATATAATTATTTATTTGATGTTTGATTATGATTGAATGGTGCAAATATAATCATTTTATTTCATCACAGCAAATCTACTGTTGATTTTCAACGTTACAGGCTGTCTTGCATACATGAAAACTCCTGCCGATTTTACTTCAAGCGCCGGATGATTTTTATTGATATGCCCGGCAGTCGGGCTGCGGTCTATGTTGGCTGAACATACAAATAGAATTTAGTCATTTTGTTTTATATACATGGATACGCCCAAATCTCATCGCCTCTGATCGGTTCAACCACTTCGCCGGCATTTTTTCTTCGGCGGATGCTTCATTTAAAAAACGCTCGACAATCCATAACGATTCGGCTGTCCATTTAAACCTCGCTTCCGCAGGATAGCTTTTCGTTTCGGTAATATACCGGATAGCCATTTGCAACGAATGTACATTATCCTCCCAAGTGCTTGATGGCAGATCCGTATAACCAAAGTCGGTATGCGTCAGGTTGATGATATGAATCTCCTCGATTTCGTTACCGTTTGTCCGGTTGGCATCCCGAAAAAGACTGTTGATGCCGAAATCAGGCAAAATAATGGCGCCTGATGCGACCAATGAAGTGTTTTTAATCCATTCCCGTCTGTTCATGGTTTTTTATTTTTTAATAATTTCAATTAGCAATTATGGGTCGGTATTGATCATTTCCCATCTTGTTTTTTTTCTGCAAAAATAAGTATAAATTTTAAATTCTGACGGACTGTAACCTTATTTTTTCGATGTTGATACGAATTCGGATAGCCACGTGACGGTCTTTGCCAATAAGCACAGTGAACCCGAATAGATTTTTTTATAGTTACAATTCGTTAAAATATTTTGTAATATTAAAAAATTTCACTTTCTTTGCCGGGTGAATGAAATTAATTTTGGTTGAAACGTAATACTTAAAATATCATTATGATTAAAACATTTATTTTAGCCATCGCGTTTGGATGCGTTGTTGGCGCATGTACGGTGAATAACTCACAAAAAACAACAGATAATATGCAAGAAATATGGTTTAACAAAGGTGAATGGAAACAAGGTTTTCAGGCACAACCGGCTCCATCGGTAGATAAAAAACAGTTTTACGAACATTATCTAAAGTTTCCACAACGCTGGAAAATGGTGTTCGACTTTATTAAAAATAACGATTTAGCACATATTCCTTTGGGAATTACCCATCTTTCCGATGAGGTTTATTTCAACAGACAGGAATACGTGTCGCGCGATTTGGGCGAATTGACTTTAGAGGCCCACCGTCAATACATCGACCTCCAGTATGTTATTTCAGGTATAGAATTGATTGGCAGCGGGTGTCTGTCGGATGCAGTAAATGTAGTTGCTTACAACGACACAACAGATTATGCCGGTTACAAACTGCCTGCTTTCCCTTTTTATCTGGCTGATCCGGACAACTTTTTCATTTTTTTTCCAGACCAACCGCACCTGCCTGGTGTAATAGCCGGTAAGGAAATGCCTGTACAAAAAATTGTTTTTAAAATAAAGGTCGATTAATGCCGGTAAAAAATACCTGTAAAAAAACTATGATTCCCGAATTACGAAGAGATGTGATTCTCAATATGCTGAATGAAAACGGCGTTTTGTATACACATGAGATAATGAAACAATGCGATGTTTCGGAAATAACCATTCGACGCGATTTGACAGAATTGGAAGCCAAAGGGTTATTGATTCGGACACATGGGGGCGCTGTTAAGTCCAAAGCAACTGAAATGCTATTCACATATGACCTTAAAATCACTCAAAACAGGCAAAATAAGGAATTGATATGTCAATTGGCATCCCGGTATATTGAGGAAGGTGATGTGATTTTTATTGACTGTGGCACGACACTTTCACTGATCACAAAACACATCACCCGATTCAATAGATTGACGGTGATCACCACATCACTTCCGCTGATTTCGGAATTGATCAATTATCCTAACATACGATTGTCGCTTATCGGTGGAGAAATTGATACTGAACGCCAAGCTATTTACGGTTCGATTGCCGAGAACAATATCGGAATGTACCATGCCAATAAAGCATTCATAGGTGCCGACGGTATTTCGCTGAAGAAAGGGCTAAGTTCGTACGACGAGAAAGAAGGTTTCATTACGTGGCAGATGATTGAAAATTCGGACGAAGTATTTCTTTTGTGCGATTCATCAAAAATAGAAAAAAATTCTTTCGTTAAGTATGCCTCCATATCCCGTATCCATCATCTGATAACCGATAACCAGATAACACCTGAACACTTAAAGATGTACCGCGACTATGGATTGGATGTGATCATCGAATAACAACAAGCGAAAAGGCTCTTACTGTTTTTTCTATTACAATTGATTACACCTGTTGAAAAAATCTATCGCTTCAAGGTCGCGTTTTATTGACTGTTCTTCCCCGTCGGTCATGTTTTGGAACGGTGTCCGGTTTTTGCCGAGATCGAGACCGAGTAGTTTCATGACGCGCTTTCCGCCAACGATATTTCCTCTGTAATTGTTAATAATGTTGATTACATCCTGTGCATAATACTGGTGTTCGCGGGCGGCTTTCAAGTTTCCCGCATCCCACGATTCGAGAATCGACACAAGTTCGCGACCATTATAGTTCGCAGTGCCACATATTCCGCCCTGTGTGCCGCAGGAGGCTATCGATGCCAATATGGTTTCGTCCTGCCCGTGCAGCATGTCGAATTTGCCGTCGGCATACAGACAACACTGGTTGAAGTCGTACAAACTCTCGTAAGTATATTTAACGCCAGCAAGATTCGGGATTCTGCCGTCTGCCGCTTTCAGGAAAGGAAGTACCGGCAAAAACACCCTGCTTAATGACGGGATATGATAATAATAAAAAGGAAGATCGGGTGCGCCGCAGGCAATTTCTTCACAGTACTTTACCAATTCTTCTATCCGCGTTGCGATGGGAAAAGGACTTGCCATCGATCCGATACCCCATGCGCCAATCTCCTGTGCATGTTCCGCCAGTTTGCGGCTTGTTTTCACACTTGTACTGCCTACGTGTACAAGCATCTTGAAACCGGATGGAATTACTTCTATCCATTTCTCCGCCAATTTCATCCGTTCTTTTTCAGTAAGCACGTACCCTTCGCCGGACGAACCGTTGACAAATACGCCTCTCATGCCGTTCTTCACCAGCATGACAGCATACCGGGCAATCGGCTCATAATTCACCTCTCCGCTTTCGTAAAAAGGAGTAAATGAAGCGCCTATCAAACCTTTAATTTTTTCCATAGCATAAATTAATTTCAATTATGCGACAAAGATAATAAAACCTTTCAATATTACATGCGTTTTTGTATATCAATCTGTCCGAGAGCCGCTAATCTGTAATCATCAAAAATCTCCCATACTTTTGCATCCGAAAATGGCACGACAGTTAAGGATAGTTCTAAACGTGGAACAAATTTTCAACGGTTACAGAGTTGAAAAGACATTAGTGCTCATCTATGACTTTCAAGGTCTCCATGGATAGACGTACTTTCAGCCATTCAATCAGTTTACTTTCATTGACGGTATCATTCGGATTTATCCACTCAATAAGCAACGTAGGTACAGTATCTGATTTTCCTGTCAATACATCTGTGTAAACGGCAAGATTTGAAACGGAAAACCGTTTTACATTCGGATAGCCTGCCGCGATTTCACGGGCGATTTGCAGGTTGTCTATGCCTGACAGTTTCATTTTTTCCAGTTCGCTGTTCAGCTCCATAATTGTTTCGTCTTTGCTCCGAAGCTGTTCGTCTTTGCGGTCGAGCAGCCTGCTTAATACATTTGCCTGCATATTGACGTCGAGTGTACCGCCTGTCTGTTTGATTGACAGCCTGGTATCTGCAAGTCCGTAGTCGTGCAGTTTCCTTTGCAGGTGGTCAATCTGATTCTGTTCCAGCGTTTTACCAACTAAGGAAAGCGCTATTTCCTTTTCTTTCCTTGAATAGTTGCGCTGTACGCTGATGATTTCAATTTCATCAAATATGGCTTCTTTCTGAATATCCTGAATGTAATGAATGGCCTTCGAGGAAAAATGGGTTTCGGCAATCATATTCCATGCCACAAAAATGCTCGGAACAATGACGATAATGGAAAAGGCGGTAATAGTCCTTCTGACTATTTTCTGCCGCGACGCATCTATGTACTGTTTCATGGGGAAGTGCATATAGCGCACCATGACAAAAGTAGCCAGCGCGATAAAAAATGAATTGATAAAGAAGAGATAAAACGCGCCGAGGAAAAAATTATACTGTCCGGTAGCCAAACCGAATCCGGCTGTGCAAAGCGGCGGCATCAGGGCAGTTGCAATGGCAACACCCGAAATAATGGTTATCTTTCCTTCTTTTCTCGATGAGGCTACGATGCCTGCAAACCCGCCGA
>Ga0082212_10002375_pt1 | contig 27485 bp, 21 predicted proteins | sample TergutNt197P3_FD_71548 | JGI IMG/M metagenome (GOLD analysis project Ga0082212, IMG submission 71548) | Neocapritermes taracua P3 segment gut microbial communities from Petit-Saut dam, French Guiana - Nt197 P3 | ecosystem: Host-associated > Arthropoda: Insects > Digestive system > Gut ...
TTGTCCGTATATGCCCGAAGGCAAACCTGTCCATATCAACGTCATCATACTTAAAATGTGAACAAATTTTTTCATTTTATCAATCTCTTAATTTTTAATTCTTAATTTACAATTCCTAATTCTTTTTCAATCCGCTTGTAAGCGCCTGAAATTTTATTGAGTTCCTGCAGCGACCGACTGCTTTCCTGCACTTTATCGAAGGCAGCCATGCTGCTTTGCGCTTTCTGCAGTGATGCAGCCAGAAGTTGCAACTTGTCGTCAGCCGCTTCCATGGCTGCGGCTTCGTTGTACACGCGATCCCCGTCCACGTAATAGGCATACAGGTCGGGTTGCGTTTTCGGCAGACCCACCAGAAACAGTATCGCGATGCTTGCCGCGATACCCGTAATGATGGTGCGGTTCAGGGTAATGATACGCGCTTTGGGTTTGCGTGCGGGAGGCGTCACAGCCCGTTCTTCGGCAAAGAAAACAAACATGGACCGGTACGCTTTCAGCGACGCCGGCACATCGTTTCCGGCAAAGTAGCGCTGCAATTCGCGTTCTTCGCCGAGCGACGTGTCTCCGTCGAAATATCGCCGGAGCAGTTCATGTATTTTTTGTTCGTTCATATCTTTATTATTTACTGTTTTAAAATTTCTTCGCGTATCTTTTGCCGGGCGCGCGAAAGATTAGTTCGCACCGCTCCTTCGTTTATTCCGGTTATTTCGGAAATTTCATCCAATTCGTACCCTTCAATGTCGCGCAAACGGATGACTGTCTGCTGCTGTTCGGGTAAGCGTTCGATCAGTCGCCTTACAAACGCTGCCATATCTGCCTGTTCCACCATCTGATACGGCGTTTGTTCGTGTGCGGTATCGTGTGCTTCCACTAATTCTTCCATCCGGTTGTGCGGCGAGCGTGTATAATCAAGGCATCGGTTCCGTACGGCGCTCATGGCGTAGGCTTCCACACTGCGCAATGTGTCTAACCCGCTCCGCCGTTCCCACAACTTTATTCCAATTTCCTGAACAACATCCTCTGCCTCGTCTGTCCGCTTCGTAAAAGCCAGGGCAAAGCGATACAGCTTCGGCCTCAGATGTGCCATTAATTGATTAAATCCGGTTTTATCCATTCACTTACAACGGTTTGCCCTGACTTTTTGATCATCGTTATAACGCTTTTCATGATGAAGACGAGGCAGGAAGAAAATTGTTACACGGGAGGGTAAATTTTTTTTGGATAACGAAAAAAGCTAATGCAACCCCAAAATTCTAAAAACATAACTGCCTGCCAACAAATGATAACCGTTTTCTGCGTTCTTTTGAAGACTGACATTTGTCTTTCCATCGGAGAGTATTGCTTTTTCCATTTTTACGCCTTCCGGAAGATATAAAACGGCTGTAGAGTTGGCAGGAATGGTCACCGAATAGATAATCTCTTTTTTACTGCGCTCCCATTTCGAAATAATCTCCCCATAGGGCGAACAGTGCGACACGTATACATATGTCAATCCCGTCACGAAATTCGGACACAGGATGATGTTCTTGAAACCGGGATGTTCAGGGTCAGGTTTGATACCCCCCAGCGCCTTAAAATACCAAGCGCTCACCTCGCCAAACATGATATGGTTGAGCGATAAGTTTTGTTTGGCGTCAATTTGCCAGTTTTCATAGAGAGTAGTAGCGCCATTGACGATCCACCATCCCCACGAGGGAAAATCCTTTTGCGAAGCCATCGTGAAAGCTAAATCGGCATATCCATTTTCGCTTAAAGCGTTGAGAATGGCTTTGCTTCCCAACAGCCCCACATCAATATGCCTGTTATCTGCTTCCACACGTTTGGCAAGGTTTGCAGACAGTTTCGCACGCATATCGTCGGGAACAACGTTCCACTGCAAAGGAATACTTAGTTCAGTCTGTACGCCTTGCCCGTAAATACCTGTTTCACAATTAAGATATTTAGCATTGATGGCATTTTTTATTTTTAGCGCCAAAGCCGAGTATTTTTCGGCATCATCCTGTTTTCCAAATATTTTTGCAGCGTTTGCCAAAATTGTAGCATCCACATAATAGTATACCGAAGATGTAAATTCAACAGGAGTATTCGATTTCACAGGCACCCAATCGCCTAATCCCCAATCGGTAAGTCCGTCTGGCGCCGTTTCGGTAATACAGTCGACATATCGCCGGATGTTTTCGTAACACTCATACAACAGACGGTCGTCGCCATAGAACAGGTAGATATTCCAGGGAATGATGGCTATAGTGCTTGTCCAGTCCGGTCCGTTAGCCCAATGGTAACCCCATCCGCTGGTCGGGATGACAGCCGGAAGCGTACCGTTGGGCTGTTGTTCGTCGCGATGGTCGGCTAACCATTTTTCGTATATAGTGATGCCGTCGAAGTTATACAGTGCCGTTTCGATCGCGATATGTGCATCGCCCGTCCAGGCAGCCTTTTCGCGTTGCGGACAATCGGTGGGTAAGCCATGTAAGTTGGATAGAAAGGAATTGTTGGCAGCTTGCCATATTTTGTTGGTGATGGGGTCGGATGTTTCCACCTTTCCCGTGGGTGGCACATCATTGTGCATGAACCATCCGGATAAATGGTCGGCAGCGAGCAGCAATGGTTTACTGCTTGTTATCTGCACATAGCGAAAGCCTTTGTAGTTGAAACGCGGCATAAATGTTTCCTCGCCATTCCCGCCAAGGATAAAGACGTCGGTTTGGAAAGGGTCACTGTCGTCCGTAGGACGGTAATGCATCTCAATGCCGGTCAAATCCGGCCAACCATCTTTGTCTAAAGTCTCGGCATGTTTCAACCGGATAATAGTACCGGCGTCGCCTTTCACCCTGAACTCGCTCACACCGGCTATGTTTCTGCCCAGATCAAAAATCCAGGTAGTGTCATTCATTTTTTTTACTGTTTGAGCAGGAATACGCTCTATATTGCGGATGGGGTGTAACTGTTGTGATACAATATTTTGTGAAGGAGCAGCCCGCAGAACGATGGGACGCCATTTCGAATCGTCAAAATTTTTAGTATTCCAGCCCGGTTGTTCGAGGCGGGCATCGTAATGTTCGGCAGTGTAAATACTGTTGAATATGACGGGGCTAAGATGGGTTTTCCAACTACGGTCAGTAACAACAACTTCCCTGGATCCATCCTCGTATGTGATGTGTACATCCATGCAAAATGCAGGTCGGTCGCGCCAGGGAGCACGGTAGAAATACTTTGTAGCAGAAGATTGATGGTTGTACCAGCCGTTACCAAGCAGCACGCCGATAACGTTCCGACCGCTATGTAACCGATCGGTTACATCGTAAGTTACATAAAGGTTACGGCGGTCGAAACGGGTAAACATCGGGTCGAGGCGGTGGTTGCCGACTTTCTGTCCGTTGATATTGAGTTCGTACAAACCGGCGACGGCAATGTAGGCGCGCGCCGAACGGATTTTCTTTCCGTCGGCGTCGAATTGCTTCCGGAAGTAGGGCGCCGGTTTTACATCGATGCTATTGCCGTTAATCCCGTGACCATCGCTGATCCAGGCGCCTTTCCAATTGTCGGCCCTCATCATGCCGGTCTCAAACGATGCAACCGTTGATGACAGTTCCACATTGTCCTTATCCCAAAGACGTATCTGCCACCAGTATTTGGTGAACGGTTGCAGACTTTTTCCCTGAAAAGTGACCAGCATCCTGTCTGACGATACCTTTTGCGTGTCCCAAATATTTCCCTTAGCGTTTGCTACGTCAGTCGAATCGGTTCCGACAATAACACGGTAAGCGATTTGCACAGCCCCGTAGCGAAAATCGTCGAGCATCCATGTGAAGCGCGGCAACGGAGCATCGACGCCGAGCGGATCGGTCAAATGTTCGCACCGAAGATTGACCGGACGTTGCGCAAAAGTAAACGTACAAATAATCAAAAAAATGAGGATGGTATAAATGATTTTCATGAGGGTTTTGATATAAATAGGATTTACTGCTTCCATAAATCTTACTATATCAGGTTTAACCACTTTTTGTGTGGAAGCATGTCCATATTCAAGTTTTACGTACAATACTTTTATAAGTTTTTATTTTGCATCCCTATAAAAGTAATCATCAAATTACACTTTCGGTTCCCAACCTTTTTCGTATTTACGGCTCCAAAGCTTTTGTGCTTCCTTATCCTTTAAAATGTGGCCATTGGCAGGGTTGATATTGAGCGTACGACCGGTGCGTAACGATATATTTCCCAACTGCATCAATAAAGTGGCTTTATTTCCGGCGTCAACGGGTGCGTTCACCGGAACGCCTGTCCGGATTGCTTCAATAAAGTTGAGAACATGAGAATCACCTCTTGGCTGATTATTCGCCCTGTTTTGCTGATTAGACGCAGCACCGTTTCTACTGTCTTTGATCACTTTGTTGTCCTTGTCAAAAATCTGGTATCCACCTCCTGTGATGGATAAACTACCCAGTTCGCCATGAAAAACGATTCCCACAGTAGCGTTTTCAATCAGTTTTCCAACGCAAGGGTAAGATTCGAACAACATGGAACAGTCGTTTCCAAATTCCATATTTACAATTTGAGTGTCGGGAGTCTCCCAGTCGTCCTCGCCCTTATAAAAATATCTGCCTCCTATTGAACTTACTTTGGTGGGATAGTTCACTTTCATTCCCCAGCACAAAATGTCAACCCTGTGCACGCCGTTGTTGCATGTTTCGGCTGTACCCCAATGCCAGAACCAATGCCAGTTGTAGTGTACAATATTGTCTCTGTATGCGGTGCGCGGCGCCGGACCTTGCCACAGCTCCCAATCCAGCCAGTCGGGAACGGCAGTTTGTTTGCCGAAACCGATGGAAGGACGGTTGTTTACATACCAGGCTTTCCCGAAATGTATTTTTCCAATGACGCCATCATGCAGTTGCTGTACGGCTTCTCTTGACGAGGGGGATGAGCGGCCTCCGGTGCCAACCTGTACTACCTTGCCGTATTTGGCGGTTGCCTCTATCAGCATTTCGCCTTCACGGGGGCAATAGCTCATAGGCTTTTCGACATATACATGCTTGCCTGCCTGTAAAGAGAGCAAAGCGGCCGGCGTATGCCAATGGTCGGGAGTGGCAATCATAACAGCGTCAACCTGTTTGTCTTCTAAAACTTTTCGGAAATCTTTTTCGCCCTTTGGAGCACGTGTTTGCACTTTTTTTACATTTTCGGTGCACTTTTCAATTGCGCGTTTGTCGACGTCACAAATAGCAACGACTTCACAAACCGCCTGTTCGCGTGCAAAACCGAGCGTTACTGCATTGCCACGGTCATTGACGCCTACCATCGCTGCATATACCCGATCGTTAGCGCCCATGATACGCTGATAATTTGAAGCGCTGAATCCGGGTAACGCGCCTCCAACCGCTAATAATGCCGAACCGGCGCCGGTTTTTTTGATAAATTCTCTTCTTGATGTTTTCATTTTTTTATATTATTAATTTGAAAGGCACAAATGTACAAAAAATGATAAAAAAGTTACATTCAGATGTTGAATCTACCATAACTTTTTAATTGGAAAATAACTCATAAAATAACTATCTTTGTCCGTTTTTTTGAAAAATGGATAACAGTATGCAAAAATTTCCTGAATACAAAGGACTTGATCTGTCGCAGGTTAATAAAGAAATATTGGAGCGATGGACAGCCTCGCGCACGTTTGAACAAAGTCTCGCCACCCGCGAGGGCAAACCGGGTTTCGTGTTTTACGAAGGGCCGCCTTCGGCCAACGGGATGCCGGGCATCCATCATGTGATGGCGCGTGCCATTAAGGATATTTTTTGCAGGTACAAGACCCAGAAAGGTTTCCATGTGAAACGCAAAGCCGGATGGGACACGCATGGATTGCCTGTGGAGCTGGGCGTGGAAAAGTCGCTGGGCATCACTAAGGAAGACATCGGCAAAACCGTATCGGTGGAAGAATACAATGCGGCCTGTCGCAAAGATGTGATGAAATATACCCGCGAGTGGGAAGACCTTACGCTGCGTATGGGCTATTGGGTGGATATGAGCGACCCGTATATCACGTATGACAACCGTTACATTGAAACGCTGTGGTGGTTGCTCAAACAACTGTACAACAAAGGTCTTCTCTATAAAGGTTATACCATTCAACCTTATTCGCCTGCTGCAGGAACCGGGCTTAGTACGCACGAACTGAATCAACCCGGTTGTTACCGCGATGTGAAGGATACTACTTGCGTGGCGATGTTTCCGCTTCTTGAGAATTATGAATTACAAATTACAAATTACGAATCAGAAATCAGAAATCAGGAATCCAAAATCAAAACTTACATCCTTGCATGGACAACTACTCCGTGGACGCTTCCTTCCAACACTGCGCTCTGCGTTGGGCCAAACATCCGCTATGTGCTGGTGCAGACTTTCAATCCCTATTCGTGTGAACCGGTAAACGTGATTTTGGCAAAAGACCTGGTAGAAAAGCATTTCAACCCGAAGGCTGCCGGCTTGTCATTAGATGCTTACCAACCCGGCGATAAATTAATTCCTTACAAAGTATTGGCCGAATGTGCCGGAAAAGATCTCGAAGGGCTTGCTTACGGGCAACTCATTCCCTGGGTGAACCCGCTTCCGTTCGATAGTGCTTCCCCCCTCTCCTGTGGAGAAGGGCAGGGGGAGAGGTCTGCTTTCCGCGTCATCACCGGCGATTTCGTCACCACCGAAGACGGTACAGGCATCGTGCACATGGCGCCCACCTTCGGCGCCGACGACGACCGTGCCGCCAAAGCCAACGGCATTTCCCCTCTTCTGCTCATCGACAGGGATGGCAACCGTCAACCGATGGTCGATCGCAGAGGCCGTTTTTACAGTATCGATGACCTTGATCCCGCTTTCGTGAAAGAGCGTGTAAATGTCGCTTTATATCAGAAATATGCCGGCCGTTACGTCAAAAACGAATATATTCCTTCTTCTCCCCTCTCCTGTGGAGAGGGGCAGGGGGAGAGGTCAACGGAGACTTTAGACGTTGACCTTTGCGTGATGCTCAAACAACAGGGCAAAGCATTCAAAATCGAAAAATACATTCACTCCTATCCCCACTGCTGGCGAACAGACAAGCCTGTTCTCTACTATCCGTTAGACTCATGGTTTATCCGTTCTACCGCCTGCCGCGACGAAATGATACGCCTGAACAACACGATATACTGGAAACCCGAATCAACCGGTACGGGGCGTTTTGGCAAATGGCTCGAAAATTTGCAGGACTGGAATCTGTCGCGCAGTCGCTACTGGGGAACGCCGCTGCCGATATGGCGCACCGACGACGGCAGTGAAGAAATCTGCATCGGTTCGATGGATGAATTGATCAGAGAAATCGAAAAAGCGACGCTTGCCGGCGTGATGCCGGAAAATCCTTACAAAGACTTTGTTGTTGGCGATTACTCGGACGCCAATTACGATAAGATTGACCTGCACCGTCCGTTTGTGGATGAAATCGTGCTGGTATCGCCTTCGGGCAAGCCGATGCGCCGCGAAACCGACCTGATTGACGTTTGGTTTGATTCGGGCGCTATGCCGTATGCACAGGTTCATTATCCGTTTGAGAACAAAGACCGCCTCGAAAACGGCGAAGTGTTTCCTGCCGATTTCATTGCCGAAGGAATTGACCAGACGCGCGGATGGTTTTTCACCCTGCACGCCATAGCTGCGATGATCTCTGAAAAAGTATCGTTCAAAACTGTGGTATCCAACGGACTGGTACTCGACAAGGACGGCAATAAAATGTCCAAACGTCTCGGCAACACGGTCGATCCCTTTGCCGCCATCGAAAAATACGGCTCTGATCCTCTGCGCTGGTACATGATCACCAACGCGCAACCGTGGGACAACCTCAAATTCAATATCGCCGGCGTTGAAGAGGTGATGCGAAAATTCTTCGGCACATTACACAATACCTATTCGTTCTTCGCGCTGTATGCCAACGTGGATGGTTTCCGCAACAGCGAACCGCAAGTACCCGTCGGCGAACGCCCCGAAATCGACCGGTGGATCATCTCGCTGCTCAATACGCTTGTCAGACAGGTGGATGAATGTTACGCCGATTACGAACCTACCCGCGCCGGTCGTCTCATTCAGGATTTTGTAACCGAAAATTTAAGCAACTGGTACGTGCGTCTCAACCGCAAACGCTACTGGGGCGGCACGATGGACGCCGATAAAATAGCCGCCTATCAGACGCTATATTCATGTCTGATCACGGTTGCCCAATTAGCCGCGCCCATCGCGCCGTTCTACATGGACAAACTTTATACCGATCTCAACGGGGTGACCGGTTTGGAGCCATTCCCGTCCGTACATCTTGCTGATTTCCCTGTTAGTGATGAGTTGCTCATCGACAGCGAACTGGAATCGCGCATGGACATTGCACAGCAGATTTCGTCAATGGTACTGGCGTTGCGTCGCAAGGTAAATATTCGTGTGCGTCAGCCGCTGATGAAAATTATAGTTCCGGTATTGGACGACGCCCTTCAAACCCGGATAGAAGCCGTTCAGCGACTGATCCTGAATGAAGTAAACGTGAAAGAAATAAACTATATTTCTGATACCGGCGGTATGCTTGTCAGGAAAATCAAACCGAATTTCAAGACGCTTGGCCCAAAATACAGCAAACTGATGAAAGATATATCTGCGCTTATTGCCGGTTTTTCGCAACAGGATATCGCTGATTTTGAATTGTCGGGCACATATCAAACGGTCATCAACGGGCAAATCGTAGAACTGACGCCCGAAGATGTGGAAATTACTTCAGAAGACATTCCCGGCTGGCTGGTGGCAAACGAGGGTAAACTTACTGTAGCCCTGGATATCACCGTCACCGAAGAGCTAAAACTCGAAGGTACCGCCCGCGAGCTGATCAATCGAATACAGAACCTTCGCAAAGACAGCGGGTTTGATGTGACCGACAAAATCAATATCCTGTTGCAGAAACATCCCGAAACAGATGCGGCAATTGCAGCGCATAAGGAATACATCATGTCGCAGGTGCTGGGTATGACACTCGAAACCGTTGAAACGGTTGAAAACGGCGTAGATGTGGATATGGACAATTACATGCTGCGGGTGAAGCTGACGAGGGTATGAGTATTACTCATTGGAAAGCAAAAGGTATTTTCATTTGATCGGGAATCAACCGAAACGACTGCCTGTGATACGGTGTAATGCCATGTCTGGCAATAGCATTGCGATGTTCTTTCGATGGATAGCCCTTGTTTTTTTCCCAAAGGTACTGCGGATATTCAGCGGCGAGTTTTATCATATAGTCGTCGCGGTAAGTTTTTGCCAGCACCGAAGCCGCAGCAATAGAATAGAACAAAGCATCGCCCCTGACAATACTTTGGTGTGGAATGTTGTTATACGGGATAAAATAGTTACCATCAATGATAAGAAACTCCGGACAGACGGCCAGCTGTTTTACAGCCTTGTGCATGGCACGTACTGACGCCTTCAGGATATTGATTTTATCTATCTCGCGGTTGTCGCACGACGCCACTGCCCAGGCAATGGACTTTTCCCTGATCTCATCGCGCAACAGATAACGCTGCTTGCTGCTCAATTTTTTTGAATCGGTGAGTATATCGTGTTTAAAATCTTTCGGAAGAATTACCGCCGCTGCAAATACGGGACCTGCAAGGCATCCGCGCCCGGCTTCGTCGCATCCGGCTTCGGTGAGAGAATCCTGAAAAAAGGGTTTCATATCATTTCTCCTCCATATCAGCAAATCGTTTCTTTCGTCGGATGGATAACAGTTAAAATACTATTTTCGCAGGTAATAATATCCCCGTTTTTCAAATTTGGTTGAAAACGGTCCGAGAATACTTTCATGGATGCCCAGCATCAGATAGCCGTTTTCACATATATTGTTGTGAAATAAATGAAATATTTTATTCTGTAAATTGTAATTAAAATATATAATCACGTTGCGGCACATGATCAGGTCGTATTTGACCTGAAAAATATTACTGTCCTTCACCAGATCAAGTTTTGCATAGACCGGTTTTTCCAATAAGGGTTGGTTGATCTTTATTTTATCACCCACCTGGTCGATTTCAAAATACTTTTGGTACGGAATATCCTTGACAATTAATGGATTGTTCACATCATTACGAATGACCGTATCAAAATTATCTAAGTAGCTGATATTGAATTTGTATTTGTAAACCCCTTTTTTAGCAGTTTCGATAGCATCAGTATTCAGATCGGTAGCGTACAGTTCCGTTTTGTCGAGCAAGCCCATTTCATTAAGCAGCATGATCATCGAATATACTTCCTGTCCGGTGGAACATCCGGCATGCCATATCCTGATGACAGACTTTTGTGCGAGCCGGGTCAGTATTTCGCTCCTGAGCGAAAGCCAAATCGGAGGATCGCGAAACAGTTCCGTAGTGTTAACTGTAACTTTTTTGATAACATCCTCTACATATTTAGGCTGGGCTTTCAACCGGCGTCTCAATTCATCCGATGAAATCCGGGAATCCATAAGAATCCTCGTGAATCTTCTTTTCAGGGATTTCTCGGAATATTCGCTAAAATCGTATGATGATACAGACCGTATGGTTTGTATGATCTGCAAGAGTTCAGGATCGGTAATACTCATAAAACACATTGTGACCTTTGAATCGATTTTTCGATTTGCAAAATTACTGGAAAATTACCAAAAAAAATACAAAAGAAAACACTATTGTAAAAGATTTTTTCAAAAACGTTATATTCGCGATGCAGCAAAGTTGATTTTAACCCGTCTTTATAGTAGAAAAAAATAATTTCCAAACGTATAAAAAAATCAAAAATGAAAAGAGTATTATTAGTATTAGTGGTTGCCGGACTAACAACAATGGTTGGGATCGGTCAGAAAAAAGAAACCCGCCCGGTGTCGGATTTTACGGGAATTGACGCTTCGGGCGTATTCAATATTACGGTCACCAGGGGCAGTGCGGAGTCGCTCATCATTGAGGCCGACGACGATCTGATGCCGTATGTACGCAGCGAGGTACGGAATGGTGTATTGCATCTGTTTGTCGATAAAAGAGACCGGCAGAAGAAAATCAAAACACTGAAAGCTTCTATCGTGATGAAAAATTTAGACAGACTGTCTCTTTCGGGCACTTGTAAACTCACTGCCAACGATCTGTTTACCTCCGACACATTCAAAGGCTCTTGCAGCGGTGTTGCCAACATGACCGTAAACATCAATACCGGTCAGTTAGATATAGATGCGGGCGGCGTCAGTAAAATACAACTGAAGGCAAATGTGAACGGAAATGCAAAATTGGATGTTTCGGGCACATCAAAAATTCAAGCGGAATTGAAAGCCAATCAGGTAAAAATAAGTTCCAGTGGCGTCAGTTCGGTTGATTTGTCGGGTTCAGCAACAGATATTAAAATTGATGCATCGGGAACATCCAAAGCTGATGCCGAAAATTTTACGGTTCGAACCGCTACCGTAGAATCGTCAGGAACCAGTAAAATTACTGTAAATGTCGCCGAAACCTTAAAAGTAAACTCATCCGGTGCATCTTCAGTCGGTTACAAAGGTTCGCCCATCATTGAAGCGCGTACCGGCGGCACATCCAAAGTCAAAAAATTATAAACCAATAAAAACCAAAAACAATGAAAAAGTTATTTGTATCAATCATCAGCGTTTTATTAAGCGCAACTCTTTCTGCGAGCGTTCAGCAAAAAGATCCTTTTATGACCCGTTCTTTTCCGGCGTCATCTGTTAAGTCGGTAGAAGCAACCACATCAGGCGGCAGTATCACTGTGAGCGGCGACGCCGTTTCGGAAGCAGTTGTTGAAGTGTATGCTTCGCACGGCAAATGGTCAGACGAGCGTATCAGGCAGACGCTTGAAGAAAATTATACCTTCGAAATAAAGGTCGAAGGCGGGAAATTGTATGTGGCAGGGAAACAGAAAAACTGGATTACTAACTGGAATCAGCAGGGATTAAATATCTCATTCAAAATTACCGTACCGGAGCATGTAAACAGTCAGTTGCAGACCAGCGGAGGCAGCATCCGGATTGATAATTTGTCAGGCACGCAGGATTTCAAAACCAGCGGCGGGTCATTGACGGTTGAAAACGTTTCGGGTAACATCAGCGGTGTGACTTCGGGCGGCAGCATTACTATAACGAACTCGAAAGATAATATTGATCTGAAAACCAGCGGCGGCAGTATTACAGCCAGAGATTGCAGCGGGAAAATCAACATGAGAACTTCGGGAGGAAGTATCAGAATGAACGGTCTCAACGGTAATATTGAAGCGTCTACAAGCGGTGGCAGCATCAGGGCGAACAGCATAAGCGGTGCGCTCAAAACCGGAACCTCCGGAGGAAGTGTGACTTTGGACGGCATTTCTGGCAGTGTGGACGCAAAAACGTCGGGCGGCAGCATGAACGTTACGATGGAATCGGTGAACGAATATGTAAAACTGTCGAACAGCGGAAAAGTCAATCTGACTCTACCCGCCAGCAAAGGTTATCACCTGAAGGTGAAAGCAAACAAAATAGAAACAACGGGATTAAAAGAATTTCGCGGCGATATGGAAAGCAGTAAGCTGGAAGGAACCACAGGCAACGGCGGCCCGCAAGTCGAGATAAGCACATCGCAGCGGGTAAATCTGACGTTTAAATAACTCGGCAGAATTAGTATGAATTTCCAAAATAATTACTAACATTGCAAAATTTTTTGAGTAAAAAAACAAAAGTATGCTGGTAAAGCAACAAACGCTCCAAAAACCTGTATCTGTCAAAGGTAAGGGATTACACACGGGTGTTGAAGTGGAACTGACACTTCGACCTGCTTCCAACAATCACGGATATAAATTCAAGCGTCTTGATCTGGAAGAGCAACCTGTTATTTCGGCTATTGCCGATTATGTTACAGACACATCGCGAGGTACTACCATCGAACAAAATGGCGTAAAAATCAGCACCATTGAACATGTTCTGGCTGCCTTATGGGGAATGGGTGTTGACAACGCCCTGATTGAAATCAATGGCCCCGAAATGCCCATCATGGACGGAAGTTCCGGCGCATTTGTCGAATTGATTAAAGAAGCCGGCATCATTGAACTGGATGCAGTGCGCAAATATTTTGAGATAAAGGAACGCATCGTATATGCAGACAAGTCACGGGGCGTTGAAATAGCGATTTATCCCGACGATCATTTCAGTATAGATGTGATGATCGACTACAATTCGCGCACGTTAGGGCATCAATATGCCATGTTGAGCAGCATGGAGGATTTTGAAAGCGAAATTGCGCCTTGCCGGACTTTTGTGTTTCTGCATGAACTGGAACTGTTGTTACAGCACAACCTGATTAAGGGCGGAGCCCTGGACAACGCGATAGTCATTGTGGATAAACCCGTTGAACAGCAGGAGCTTGATCGTTTATCGGGATTGTTCAATGTACCCAGGATTCAGGTAAAACCTGAAGGTATTCTCAACAATCTGGAATTGCGTTTCAGCAATGAAGCGGCACGTCACAAACTGCTTGATCTGATCGGCGATTTTGCACTGATTGGCAAACAGATCAAGGGGCGCATCGTCGCTATCCGACCGGGACATGCAGCAAACAATCAAATGGCGCGGAAACTTCGCCAAATCATCAAAAAAGAAATGGCCAGAGGGCTGATTCCGAAGTATGATCCCAGCCAACCGCCAGCGCTCAATATTGAGCAGATAAAGAACGTATTACCACATCGTCCACCGTTTCTGCTGGTTGACAAAATCATCAGTATCACCCAAACAACAGTTATTGGCGTTAAGAATGTTACAGTCAATGAGCCGTATTTTGTGGGTCATTTTCCTTCGCAGCCGGTTATGCCGGGCGTGCTTATCGTGGAATCGATGGCGCAGGTGGGAGGATTGCTCGTACTTGGCACGGTACCGGATCCTGAAAACTACCTGACATTCTTTCTGAAAATCGACAAGGTGAAATTCAGGAAAATGGTTGTTCCGGGCGATACTCTGGTTATCCGTATGGAACTGGTGGGCGAAATTCGTCGCGGTATTGCGACCATGATGGCACAGGCATTTGTTGGCGAAACGTTAACCACCGAAGCCGAATTAACTGCACAAATTGTAAAAGTAAAAGAATAGTTTTCAGTTTTTAGAATTTATTAAAATTTAAAATGATACATCAGTTAGCTTGTGTTCATCCAGACGCATGGATTGGCGAGAATGTTGTTATAGAACCTTTTGTGAATATTGCAAAAGATGTTACTATTGGCGATGGTGCTTATATCATGTCGAATGCTGTGATTTTGGAGGGATCGCGTATCGGAAAAAACTGCAAAATTTTTCCGGGAGCAGTGATCGCTGCTATTCCGCAAGATCTCAAATTCAAAGGAGAATATACTACTGTGGAAATTGGCGACAACACTACCATCCGCGAATGTGTTACCGTCAACCGCGGCACCAGTACCAGACACAAAACGGTAGTGGGCGACAATTGTCTGCTCATGTCATATGCACACATTGCCCATGATGTTCGTATCGGCAACGACTGTGTGATTGTGAGCCATACGGGTATTGCCGGCGAAGTAGAAATTGATGACTGGGTTATTATTGGCGGGGGCACTATGATTCACCAGTTTGTGCGTATCGGGGCTCATGTTATGATCGGCGGGGGATCGAAAGTGCGCAAGGATGTGCCTCCTTATGTGAGGGCTGCCCGTGAACCGTTAGCCTATGTGGGCGTTAATTCGATAGGGTTACGTCGGCGAGGCTTTTCAAACGAAAAAATCTGGGAATTGCAGGATATCTACCGTGAACTGTACCAAAAGGATATGAACCACGGCGAAGCGCTGAAATACATTGAAGAAAACTATCCGCAAAGCGAAGAACGCGATAATGTGATCAATTTTGTGCGCAACTCAAAGCGCGGTATTATGAAAGGATACGTGACCGGACCCGATACGGGCGAAGATGATTAAAAAAACCATAGCAACCGGTTCAGGTATCAATGTTGCTTCGCTACCGCTCGCAATAACGCAAAGCGCCCTTTATCCCTCAATTCTCAATTTTCAATTCCTGATTGGCGTCAGTTATTTGATTTTATACGCCATCAAACTGTCACCATGCCGCACATAAAGCACCCCGTTATGTATTACCGGATGTGCCCAATGCGGATCTGTTCCAAAAGTGACAGAAAATTTGCTGACCACTTCAAATTTTTGAGGATTGGGTTTTACCAGCGCTATTTCTCCTTTTTCTGAATAAACATACAACATTCCATCGGCAGCAATGATATTGCCTACGCCAAATGTGCGGTCGCTGTACATGAGTTTTCCGGTTTGCCAGTCTACACAATACCAGTACATTTTTTCGCCCGCCCCATATACATAATTTCCGAGTTTCACCACATGACCTGTCTGATGTCCTAATTCAGACATTTCCCATACTTTCGCTACTTTCCGGCCGCCATCCGTTAAGCGCAGCATCACAGAGCCTACGTCGTAACTGCTCGTGCAAAGCAACATATCATTCATGTACAGCGGCGTATTGGGATGTTCTCTAAAACGGTTGGTATGCGGGTACGACCATAGCATTTTCCCGTTCGACACATCCAATCCGACGATATGATCGGACATCTTTACTACCACTTGCGGCGTCTGCTGGTCGCTGATATATATCGGGGAGCCGTATCCCGACATAACGCCGGTTCCTTCCGAACTCCAGATGAGGTCGCCCGTCGTCTTATTCAGCGCTACAACATTGTGTGTTTTCCCGCCGGGCGCAATAATCAGTTTTTCACCAACAATCAAAGGCGTACCGTGCCAACCGTGCAGTGTATTTTCAGTTCCGTACTCCTGAACATAATTCTTTTTCCATAATTGTTTCAACGATTGTCTGTCGAAACAGAACAATTCCATCATTCCACTCACAATGTACAGTTTCCCATCGTTAGGAATCACCGTGTTACGAGCGCCGGAGTGACTTTTGATCCACTCTGGTCCGTATTCAACTTTATGTTGAATTTTTCCGTCCATGCTCAATATATAAAGATAGCCTTTCCCGTCGGTTGCCCCGGTAACGAACAGTTGTTCGCCGTCAATGGATACAGAGGTATACCCGCTGCCCAATCCATCTAAGTGCCAGAGCATTTCAGGGCCATCTGCCGGCCATGTTTTTAAAAGACCTTTTTCGCCGGCATAGAATCCGGTACGGTCAAACCGCCATTCTGTCTGTGCCGACAAATGATTTAAAATCACTGTAATAAACAACGTAAAAAACAGTCTCTTCATATCATCATTCCTAATTCCTAATTCCTAATTCTTTATATTGTATGCCATCAAACTGTCACCATGCCGTATATAAAGTACCCCCTTATATATCACCGGATGCGCCCAGTGCTGTTCTGTACCTGAAGTGACCGGAAATGTACTGATGATTTCAAATTTCTGCGGATTTGGTTTTACTAATGCCATCTCGCCTTTTTCGCCGTAACAGTATAATAATCCGTCGGCAGCGATGATGGAGCCGACTGAAAGCTTCCTGTCGCTGTAAATGGTCTTTCCGGTCTGCCAATCTACACAGTGCCAGTTTGTCTTTTCGCCCGAACCATAAACGTAATTCCCGAATTTCATTGTGTTGCCTGTTTTATGACAGAGATCAGTATTTTCCCAGACTTTCACTGCGTTTTGACCGCCGTTGGTGAGGCGCAACATGACGGAGCCTTTACCGTAGTCGCTCATCCCAAGCACCATTCCATTGCTGTATTCCGGCGTGTTGGGATGTTCTCTGAATCTGTTTGTATGATGATATGACCAAAGCAGTTTGCCATTGGATATATCCACACCGATGATATGGTCGGACATCATCGCTACTACCTGCGGCGTTTGCTGATCGCTGATGTAGATACAGGTAGCATACCCCGACATATCATTTTGGGTTGCTCCTTTCGAACTCCAGATTAAATCGCCCGTTGATTTGTTCAGCGCAACAACATGATGCTCTTTCCCGCCCGGCGCGATGATCAGTTTTTCGCCAACAATCAATGGCGGGCCATTCCATCCGTGAGCGGTATTTTTTGCTCCGTAATCTTTTGCATAATTCTTTTTCCACAACAGTTTCAACGACTGTATATCATAACACAATAAATCCATCAGACCGCTGACGATATACAATTTTCCGTCGTCGTGCATTACTGTGCTTCGTGTACCGACGTAGCCATCGGAATCCCATTCACGTCCGTATTCAATTTTGTTCTGAAGTTTCCCTTCCAAACTCAACACATACAAATAGCCTTTGCCATCGGCATATCCCGTGACGAACAACCTGTCATTACTGATGGACACTGACGAATATCCTCTGCCCAACCCTTTGAAATGCCAAAGCATTTCAGGACCATTCTTCGGCCACGACTTCATCAGTCCGCTCTCATGATAAACGCCGGTGCGGTCGTTTCGCCACTGTATCTGAGCGCTTGCCTGTATACACCATACCGTAATAAACAGCGCTAAACATATTTTTTTCATCGATGATGATTTGAATGATCAACAATCCTCATTTTTTGGTCAACGACCCAAATAATCCGCGTACCAACTGTTGTCCTACTGATCTGCCAATCGTATTTGCCGCGCTTTTTAAAATGGTGGTTCCTACACCTGTATTCTGCTTTCGGGTGGTTGTTCTTGCTGCAGGTCTTTGTTGCTGTTGCGGTCGTGCCTGTGGTTGTTGCCGGCTTTGTTGCTGTTGATTTTGAATTGATTGATTTTTAACGGTTGCAGCCTGTTCTTGCTGCGTTCTGGCCGCCTGTTCCTGTAAAAATTCATACGCCGAATAACGATCAAAAAACTGATCGTATTTGCCGTAGATGATTGAATTTTTGATAAGCGCTTCACGTTCTTCGTCGGTCAACGGGCCGATCTGCGAATGTGGCGGCAACATTTTTGCCTGTTCCACCATCGAAGGACGTCCTGCCGTATCTAAAAATGAAACCAAAGCCTCGCCTACGCCAAGTTCGGTGATCACCTGTTCGGTTTTAAGCGCAGGATTCGGGCGAAAGGTCTGCGCTGCCGTTTTCACAGCCTTCTGGTCGCGTGGAGTAAATGCGCGTAAAGCGTGTTGTACGCGGTTGCCCAACTGACCGAGTACGTTATCGGGAATATCTGACGGGCTTTGCGAAATAAAATATACTCCTACGCCTTTTGAACGGATCAGACGGACAATCTGTTCGATCTTATCGGTAAGTACTTTGGGGGCGTTGTTGAAAAGCAGATGCGCCTCGTCGAAAAAGAAAACCAACTTTGGCTTGGGTTGATCGCCTGTTTCGGGCAAGGTTTCGTACAGTTCGGATAACATCCACAACAACAGGGTGGAGTACAGCGCCGGCGACTGCATCAACCTGTCGGCAGCCAGTATGCTCACTATCCCTTTACCGTTTTGCGTCCGTAACAGGTCGGCTATATCAAAGGCCGGTTCGCCGAAAAAGACATTACCACCCTGATCTTCAAGAACCAATAATCCCCGTTGTATCGCGCCGATGCTAACACTCGAAACACTGCCATATTCCGTAGTGTACTGTTTTGCGTTTTTACCCACATGATCGAGCATGCTCCGGATGTCTTTCATGTCGATGAGCAGCAAACCGTTGTCATCGGCAATACGAAACACCAGATTTAGCGCTCCGCTTTGTATTTCGTTGAGATTGAGCAAACGGGACAACAGCAGGGGGCCGATTTTAGAAATGGTAGATCGAAATGGATGTCCCTGTTTTCCATATACATCAAGAAAACAAACCGGATACGACTGAAAGCCGAAATCCGCTATCCCAAATTCTTCCGTCCGTGCTGCAATGATCTTGTTCATGGTTCCGGGTTTGCCGATACCCGACAAGTCGCCTTTTACATCTGCCATGAAAACAGGAACGCCTTCAGCGCTAAACGCTTCAGCCAAAACCTGTAGCGAGACTGTTTTACCTGTTCCCGTGGCTCCGGCAATCAAGCCGTGCCGGTTGGCCATGTGGGTATTCAAATACAATGGCATTGTGCCATGTGCTACGTATAATGATGTGTCCGACATATTTTTAATATATTGATATGAAACTACAAAAATATAGATTTTTGAAACAAACTGTTATTTTTTTCGTATTATTTCAATGATATGCTTATTTTTGCTGTGTAAAATAAAATCACTTTCAGGTTCCGAATATGATTATAGAATGTAGGGCATATGCCCGTGCAGGATTGTTGGGAAACCCATCCGACGGATATTTTGGAAAAACCATTTCGATAATTGTCAAGAATTTTGGAGCGATTGTATCGTTGTATCAAACGCCCGAATTGGTCATTGAAGAAATGGAGGTCGACCGGAACAGATTTCGCAATATTTATCACATGACCGAATCTATCAGACAGAACGGTTATTACGGTGGACGACGATTGATCAAAGCAGTGATCAAACGTTTTTGCGAATATTGCGAAATAAATCAAATCAGGCTGGCAAATAAGAATTTTACAATCCGTTATGAATCATCTATACCGCGACAGGTTGGAATGGCCGGATCCAGCGCTATTGCCACTGCCACCATGCGCGCTCTGATGCAATTTTATGACGTGCAGATACCCGTTGAAATAGTGCCCGGCCTTGTGCTCGCTGCTGAATCGGAAGAATTAGCCATCAATGCCGGCTTGCAGGATCGGGTAATACAAACATACGAGGGGTGCGTATACATGGATTTTGACCAAAAGTACATGGAAAAGTACGGCCACGGCAAATACCAGCGCTTAGACCCCGCATTGCTCCCCAAATTGTACATGGCTTACAAAACCGACCTGAGTAAGGTGTCCGGAACGGTATTCAATAACATGAAAGAACGGTACAATAACGGCGATGAATTAGTCCGCCAAACCATCCGCGAATTGGGAGATTTGGCCATAGAAGGCAAACAGGCGCTCATCAACGGGGACTTTAAAACCCTGAACCAGTTGATCAACTACAATTTCGATCTTCGCTGTAAAATCATGCACATCTCCGACAGCAACATGGAGTTTATAAGGGTGGCACGCGCATCAGGCGTTTCGGCAAAATTTTCGGGTTCGGGCGGCGCTATCATCGGCATGTATCCCGACGACGAAAAATTAAGCAAATTAGTGGTTAACCTCAAAAAAATAAATGCAAGAGTAATAAAACCATATGTCATATGATTAGAAAAGCAGTTATTCCCGCGGCAGGTTTTGGAACACGTTTTTTGCCTGCCACCAAAGCGCAACCAAAGGAAATGTTGCCCATCATCGACACGCCTGCCATACAGTATGTGGTACAGGAATGTGTCGATTCGGGTATTGAGGATATTTTGATCGTTTCAGGGAAAGGCAAACGTTCCATCGAAGACCATTTTGACAGGAATCCCGAATTGGAAGCGCGAATACAGGAGCAGGATGACGAAATATTGTATCACCAGCTCCGTCATATCGAGGATATGGCCAATATTCATTTCATCCGTCAGAAAGAACTCAACGGACTGGGCGACGCCATCTACCATGCACGATTCCATTGCGGCAACGAACCTTTTGCGGTGTTGCTGGGCGATACCATTATCAATTCCATCATACCGGTCACCCAGCAACTGATCGATGCTTATGCCCAGTACCATCACTGTGTTATTGCCGTGGAACGTGTTCCGCGCGACAAAGTTTCGCGTTACGGAATTGTGGGCGGTACACAAATAGACGATCGTACCATGCAATTGACCGAATTAGTGGAAAAGCCCGAACGCGATAAAGCGCCATCCAACCTGGCCATAGCGGGACGATATATCCTCACGCCACAGATTTTCTCGGCTATAGAACGTACAGCGCCCGGCAAAGGCAATGAAATACAACTGACAGACGCAATGCGTTTCCTCCTGAAAGAAGAAAACATCATCGCTTCGGTAATGGAAGGCAAACGGTATGACATCGGTAACAAACTTGATTTTCTGAAAACAACCGTGGAGTTTGCTTTGCGCCGTCGCGAATTTGCCGTACAGTTCGAGGCATTCCTGCGCAAAACCATCAAAGAAATAGATGACTCCCGGAATAAATAGAAGTGTGATTGTAAATTAGCAAGCAAAATGCAAAAACCATCCATACCCAAAGGAACACGAGATTTTATGCCTGCCGAAATGGTTCGGCGCAATTATATTTTCGACGTCATCAAAAATATTTTTCAAAAGTTCGGATTTCAGCCGATTGAAACGCCCGCTATGGAAAACTTGTCTACATTGCTTGGTAAATATGGCGAAGAAGGTGACAAACTGTTGTTTCGGATACTCAATTCGGGTAATTTTTTAGAAGACGTGGCCGGACAGGAATTATCCGGTAGAAATCTAAGCAGACTATCCATGAAAATCTGTGAAAAAGGGCTGCGTTACGACCTCACCGTTCCTTTTGCCCGTTTTGTAGTACAGCACCGCGACGAAATATCTTTTCCGTTCAAGCGTTATCAGATTCAACCCGTATGGCGTGCCGACCGTCCGCAGAAAGGCCGCTACCGCGAATTTTACCAGTGCGATGCGGATGTGGTGGGCAGTAATTCGCTGCTCAACGAAGCTGAACTGTTACAAATCATTTCGGAAGTTTTCCGGGTGTTGAACATCCGCGTGACAATAAAACTCAACAACCGGAAAATACTTTCAGGCATAGCCGAAATCATCGGGCAAAGCGATAAAATAACAGATATTACGGTTGCCATTGACAAACTCGACAAGACAGGCATCGAAAAGGTAAACGAAGAATTATTGATGAAAGGGCTTAGTGAAGAAGCTGTTGAAGCATTGCAGCCCGTACTTCAGCTTTCGGGAACGAACAACGAAAAACTCAACCAGCTCGACGGCTTATTTAAGAACAGCACCGCAGGTTGCAAGGGGGTAGAAGAAATACGTACAATTCTTGCCTACGCCGATACAATGAAAATACAGACGCCCGTAGAACTCGATCTGACGCTTGCCCGCGGATTGAACTACTATACGGGAGCCATCATCGAGGTGAAAGCCGATGATGTGCAAATCGGCAGTATTTGCGGCGGCGGTCGTTATGATAACCTGACCGGTATTTTCGGATTGCCCGACGTTTCGGGAGTTGGTATTTCTTTTGGCGCTGATCGTATCTACGACGTACTCAGTCAATTAAACACATTCCCTGCCAACGCTGCACAAACCAGCAAGGTACTGTTCATCAATTTTGGAACAACCGAAGAAAAATATGCGCTGCAACTATTGACCAAACTGCGTGAAGCCGGTATAAGCGCCGAGATTTATCCCGAAGTGGCTAAAATGAAAAAACAAATGGCATACGCTAACAGTAAATCAGTAGCTTACGTGGCAATGGCGGGTGAAAACGAAATGACTAATAACATCATTAGCCTGAAAAATATGACTACAGGCGAACAAACAACTGTTACGCCGGATGAAATGGTAAAGGTTTTACGATGACGTCTGTGTATCCCGATTGGTAATCATCTTCCCGTCGTTCATTTCGTATTTGACGTCCGACATACCGGCTAACTGAGTATCGTGAGTTACAATCACAAAAGTTTGTCCGAATGTATCGCGCAAAGAAAAAAACAGGGCATGAAGTTCCTGTTTGTTGTGCGAATCAAGATTTCCGGACGGCTCATCGGCAAATATCACTCTCGGATCGTTGATCAGCGCCCGCGCTACCGATACCCGTTGCTGTTCTCCGCCCGACAGTTCGTCGGGTTTATGGTTCAAACGGTCGGCTAATCCGAGAAAGGTCAGCAGTTCTCCGGCTTTCTGTTCAGCTTTGGCTTTCGAAACACGGTTGATGTATGCAGGAATACAAACATTTTCAAGTGCAGTAAATTCGGGCAACAAATGATGAAATTGAAATACAAAACCAATGTGGCGATTGCGGAATTGGGATATTTCCTTTTCGCCCAGACTGCTCACTTCTTTCCGGTCAATGAATACTTTGCCGGAACCGGGACGGCTCAATGTACCGAGTATCTGTAACAGGGTGGTTTTACCTGCTCCGCTTGCTCCCACAATGGATACAATCTTCCCCTCAGGTATGATGATATCGATACCTTTGAGAACCTGTAAATTTCCAAATGACTTGGTGATGTTTTCGCCTTTGATCATGCTTTGGGTTTTTCCTCTTTGGTGACTGCGCTGTTCGGGTTTGACTTCTTCGAGGGCTTTGCTGTTCGGGTTTTGGGTTTCGCCGTCCGGGTTTTGGATTTTTGCTTTGGGGTACCGGCAACAGGTTCAAATGTGCCGGCATCAGCCTGATTCCCGTATGTGTCTGCTACGTTTTCAACTGAATTTCCGGATGTGGAAGATTGTGCTTCATCCCTGTATTCGTTTCCGCTACTGCCCGTATCACCGGGATTCTGGTAGTAATAATCAACCGGATCCTGAAATTCTTCGAAAGTTTTTTCAGCCTGTTCCTGATATTCGCCAAAAGTTTTTTCGGCTTCGCTCACAGTTTTCTGTACCGGTTCTGCAATTTCTTTAGTTAAACTTTCAGTCAGATCATTCTGGATAGATCGAAGATCGTTCATCACACCCGACGTGTTTTCAGTAAATTCGCGCTTGATATCATCTGAAGCTTTTTTAAATTCACGCATCCCCTTGTTCATCATTCTTGTAAATTCCGGAATTTTATCGGCGCCAAAGAATATCAATACCAACAGCAAAACGATAAATATTTCGCCACCGCTAATAAAAAGTACCATCGAAAACATGTTTACAAAAATTTGGGGCGAAGATACAAAAACTCCTGACAATAAGTTTATATTTTGCGAAACCTTTTATTATTTTTTTCGTAAAACCAAACAAATAAAATGAATATGATATGGAAAACAGGTTAAATGAAATCCTGTCCGGGATCAACGGATATTTCCACTACGTTGACGACGATATGGTACATCAATACATAGCGTTGATTCATGAAGCTATTGAAATTCTGAACGGGATTGAAACGCCTCCTGCAAGTATGCTGGAGTACGCTAAAAACGACACGGTTACAGAATTGGCCAATGAATTGGCCAATCGATTAAACGATGGTTTTTTTCATGCCCCCATCGAACGAAGGAAAAGTGAATTCAGGATTTCCCGAATGTTGGTGGGCGTCGCTATTGAGAATGTTTTGTCTAATATGAAGAGCAACGACCTAACTGATACGGCAGGTACTGATGAAAATTCCTTACAGGGCTGAAATTAAATAAACTTCGACTACGCTGCCCTATCCGCCCGTTTCTTTTGCAAAGTGGATGTCAATCTAATTTTCTCTGTGGTTCTCTGTGTAAACTCTGTGGTTCTCTGTGTAATTATTATTGTTACACAGAGTTACAAGGAGAAGACACGGAGTCACACAGAGATTTTTTATTGCAATATTTATTAATTTTTGAAAAAAATAATCGTTACTTTTGCACACGCAAAAAGAGTTTGTAAATTTTAATGCAAACTCCGTAAATAATTGTAAACAAATGGATCAAAGCATCAAAAAAGTTATAGTATTGGGTTCGGGCGCCTTGAAGATAGGCGAAGCGGGCGAGTTTGACTATTCGGGGTCGCAGGCGTTGAAGGCGCTGCGCGAAGAGGGCGTATACACGGTACTCATCAATCCGAATATCGCCACAGTGCAGACGTCGGAAGGCATTGCCGACAAAATCTACTTCCTGCCGGTAACGCCTTTTTTTGTGGAAAAAGTGATACGGCGCGAAAAGCCCGACGGCATACTGCTCGCCTTCGGCGGACAGACGGCGCTGAACTGCGGTATAGAACTGTTTAAGGAAGGAGTGTTTGAAAAATACGGCATCCGCGTGCTGGGTACGCCTATTCAGGCAATCATGGACACCGAAGACCGCGACCTGTTTGTTCGCAAGTTAGACCAGATAAACGTGAGAACTCCGCGCAGCATCGCCGTCGAAAGCATCGAAGCCGCCGAGGAAGCCGCGCAAAAACTCGGTTTTCCCATTATCGTCAGGGCTGCTTATGCGCTTGGAGGTCTGGGAAGCGGGTTCTGCTCAAATATGGACGAACTTCGCACATTGGTTACAAAATCGTTCACATATTCAAATCAGGTGCTCGTTGAGGAATCGCTCAAAGGCTGGAAGGAGATAGAATATGAGGTGGTGCGCGACAAATACAACAACTGCATCACCGTCTGCAACATGGAAAACTTGGACCCGCTGGGCATACATACCGGCGAGAGCATCGTGGTGGCGCCCATTCAGACGCTAAACAACCGCGAAGTGCAGATGCTGCGGCAACTTTCAATAAACATCATCCGCCACGTCGGAATAGTGGGCGAATGTAACGTGCAGTTTGCGCTGGATCCGTTTTCCGAAGATTACCGCGTTATCGAAGTCAATGCGCGGCTTTCGCGTTCGAGCGCGCTTGCGTCAAAGGCGACGGGCTATCCGCTTGCTTTCGTGGCGGCAAAACTCGCGCTGGGTTACGGACTTCACGAACTGAAAAACTCTATCACGAAAGTGACAACGGCATTTTTCGAACCATCGATTGACTACGTGGTGTGCAAAATACCGCGATGGGACATGAACAAATTTAACGGCGTGTCGAAGGAAATAGGCTCGTCTATGAAGAGCGTGGGCGAAGTAATGGCAATAGGGCGCACTTTCGAGGAAACGATACAGAAGGGACTGCGAATGATTGGGCAGGGAATGCACGGTTTTGTGGGCAACAAGGATTTGATGGTAAACGACATCGAAAAGGAACTGACAAACCCTACGGATATGCGTATTTTCGCAATCAGCATGGCTTTCGACGAAGGATATACCGTAGACCGGATTTACGACCTGACAAAAATAGACAAGTGGTTTCTCTACAAACTGAAAAACATACACGAACTGAGCGGCAAACTCGCAAAATACAACAACATTGACGAATTGCCCGACGAACTTTTGCACGAAGCCAAACGGCACGGATTTTCGGACTTTCAGGTTGCGCGTTTCGTTTGCGAAGGCGACGACCGAAGCGTCAACGAGGCGTTGCTGGTTGTGCGCGAACATCGCAAAAAACGCGGAATAACCCCTTATGTAAAGCAAATAGACACGCTCGCAGGCGAATATCCGGCTCAGACGAACTATCTGTATCTTACGTATCACGGCTCGGAACACGATATTGCCTTTGAACGCGACGGTCGTTCGGTTACGGTGCTTGGTTCGGGCGCCTACCGTATCGGGAGTTCGGTGGAGTTTGACTGGTGCGGCGTGAACGCAATAAACACAATCCGAAAGGAAGGTTACCGCTCGATAATGTTGAACTACAATCCGGAAACGGTAAGCACAGACTACGATACGTGCGACAAACTCTATTTCGACGAACTGACTTTCGAGCGCGTGATGGACGTACTCGACCTCGAACAGCCCAAAGGCGTGATTATCTCTACCGGCGGACAAATACCGAATAACCTCGCAATGCGTCTGCATCGTCAAAACGTTCCGATACTTGGCACGTCGCCCGAGTCGATAGACCGCGCCGAAAACCGCCACAAATTCTCAATAATGTGCGACACGCTGAACGTTGACCAGCCCAAATGGAAGGAACTGTCGAGCATGGCGGATATTTACACGTTTGCCGACGAAACGGGGTTTCCGTTGCTGATACGCCCGTCATACGTGCTGTCGGGCGCGGCGATGAACGTGGTGAGCAATCGCGACGAACTGCGCGATTACCTTGTGCTTGCCGCAAACGTGTCGAAGGAGCATCCGGTGGTTGTCACCGAGTTTCTCGAAAACGCAAAGGAGATAGAAGTGGACGCCGTTGCCCGCGAAGGCGAACTGATTACTTATGCAATGTCTGAACACGTTGAATTTGCCGGCGTACACAGCGGCGACGCGACAATCGTATTTCCGCCGCAGAAACTCTATTTTGAAACAGTGCGCCGCATCAAGCGCATCACACGCAAAATAGCAAAGGAACTGAATATTTCGGGACCGTTCAACATACAGTTTCTTGCGAAGGACAACGATGTCAAGGTTATAGAATGTAATCTCCGCGCGTCGCGTTCGATGCCGTTTGTAACGAAAGTTTTGAAGATAAACCTGATTGAAATCGCTACGCGGGTGATGCTTGGCTTGCCTGTTGAACAGCTGGACAAATCGACGTTCGACCTTGATTACATCGGCATAAAGGCGTCGCAGTTTTCGTTTGCCCGTCTGCTGAAAGCCGACCCCGTGCTTGGCGTCGAAATGGCGTCTACCGGCGAGGTGGGCTGCATAGGCGACGATTATTACGAAACGCTTCTCAAATCAATGCTTTCGGTAGGTTATCGCATCCCTAAAAAGAACATACTGCTCTCGACCGGCACCATGCGCGACAAGGTTGAACTGCTCAACCCTGCACGCCTGTTGATAGAGAAGGGCTACAAACTTTACGGTACGCGCGGTACGGCTATATTCTTAGTCGAAAACGGCGTTGAAGCCACTCCGCTCGCGTGGCCCGTCGAAGACCGCCACCCAAACGTGCTTGAATACCTCAAAACGG
>Ga0082212_10002376_pt1 | contig 27480 bp, 26 predicted proteins | sample TergutNt197P3_FD_71548 | JGI IMG/M metagenome (GOLD analysis project Ga0082212, IMG submission 71548) | Neocapritermes taracua P3 segment gut microbial communities from Petit-Saut dam, French Guiana - Nt197 P3 | ecosystem: Host-associated > Arthropoda: Insects > Digestive system > Gut ...
CATGGGGGGCAGGATGATCGTGGCGTTGGCGTTGCCGGCGGTGACCACGGCGTCGCCCTCGGGGCAGGAATCGGCCAGGGACTGGCTGGCCCCGTTGGCCCCGGCGAATTCGTCGGTGACCAGGACGGTCTTGATCCCGGCTTTTTCCGCCTTGACGCAGTTCAGGATCAGGTCGGCGTCGGGGTTGCCGAAACCTTCCTCGGAAATGACCGCCGCCCCCGCCCCCAGCATCCGGACCAGCCCGATGGCCAGGGTGGAACTGCGCTGCTTGTCGGCCAGGGTCACGTTTTCATTGGTGATGACCACGCCCACAAAATTCAGCTCCCGGCCGTGGCGCTTGTAAAGAGCCTCGATGATGGGGTTGTTCTGGTGGGAGAAGGTGCTGTTCTTGTCGCAGGCCGAAACGCAGTTGCCGGAGACGATGGCCCCATCCATGATTTCCGTGGGGCTGATGAGGGTGGGCAGGATCTTCTTGGCGTCCACGCCGTAAACCCAGGTGTCATGGAGCAGGCCCTGGGATTGGAGCATATAGACATAGGCCACCTTCGGCAGGTCCGGGTGGCGGCCCAGGGCCTCGCTCAGAGGCGGGAAATCATAGCTGACCACCCGGTCGGCCCTGGCCCCGGCGGCCTGGCATTTGGCGGCCAGATAATGGGCCGCCTTAAGGCCGGCCAGCCGGCAGCACTGTTCGGCCTCGTGGAGTTTGACGTCCTCCCGCGGGGTCAACACCAGGACCAGGTTGGCGGTCTGGGAAAAGGGCGTATAGTCGGCCCCCGGCCCGCACATATCCACTATGCCCTCCTGGGCCGCGACCAGGCGGCCGGCGGTCAAGACGGCCGCGCCTTCCAGGACCAGGGTCTGGCCTTCGCCCACGGTCGTGTCCAGGGGCCCGATGAAGCCGGGGAAGACCTGGCCCGGGCCGGAGATCTTGGCCCGGGGCTCCAGGGCGTCCTTGACCGGCATGATCCTGACTTCCTCGCCGGGATGGGCCAGGTCCAGCTCCACGCCGGCCAGGGCCTTGTCTTCCATTAAGAGCGCCTTGAGTTCTTCCCGGTTGACCGTCAGAACCCCGTTTTCCACCCGGGTGGCCTCACCGAAACTTATCCGCTTGACGGTGATTTTATGCAGTTCCAGTTTCAAGGGAACCTCCTTTCACTAGCCATGCGTCTTAATGCTCACCGGGCCGAAAGGCGCCGGGGGACCAACCCGCTTGCTCCAAGGTCAGACGCAGGAGTTCAAAATCCAACAGGGCGCAGGCTTCCCGGAGCGCGGGGGGGGCCTGTTCCGGGCTTAAGACCGGGCTGTTCTGATACAGCATCAGGGCTTCTTCCAAAAGCCTCAGAGACCAGTCGTCGGCCGAAAGGCGCGCCGGCCCCTCTCCGGTCTGGACAGGGGCCTCTTCAAAGCGCCAGAGAAGGGAACGGTAGGGTTGCTGATGGGGACGAAAATTGCCGTAGAGGGGGTGGTGGAGAAGGCGCCAGCCGGCGTGGAGAAACCCGCGCCCGGCCAGAAGGACCTCCAGGGGGGAACCTTCGACCAGAAAACACCGGCGCCCTTCCGGGGCCTGGGAACTGGCCCGCAACACCTGCGGGCTGGACGATTCCCAAGGCATTCAGGAACCGACGAACCGAAGCCAATCGGGATTGTTGGTCACCAGCACGACAGACACTTATTGACCAGCCGCCTAAATTTATTCCTATTTATTATATAGAAGGCCGCCTGGTCACGCAAGGTCAAAAAAGGCGCGGAGGCTTTTCTTCAGTTCGGCCGCGGTTTCCGGTTTCAGGGCCGCCGCGGACTGGATCTCGGCTTCTTCGGCCAAGGCCAGGTTTTCCAGGGATCCAAAGCGCGCCAGGAGCTTTTTCCGCTTGGCCGGACCCAGGCCGGGGGTCTCCAAAATAGGGCTGGACAAAAAATCCCGGGCCTGGAGCCGGCGGTGATAAGCCCCCGCGTAACGGTGGGCCTCGTCGCGCAGGCGGGCCAAAAGAAAAAGGCCCGCCGAACCGGCCTTCAAGTCCGCCGGATTTTTGCGGCCGGGCCTAAAGACGCGGTCGATGTCCCCCTCCCGCCGGACCTTGGCGATGGCCGCCAAAGGCGGCGGCGGGCGGCCCAGGTCGTCGAAAGCGGCCTGGGCCGCGGCCAACTGGCCCCGGCCCCCGTCGATCAGCAAGAGGTCCGGCTCGGGCCAGTCCTCATGCCCGAACCGCCGGCTCACCGCTTCCCGGAGCCCCCCGTAATCGTCGCCCCCCTTGGCCTGTTTGAGGCGGAAGCGGCGGTAATGCTCTTTCCGCCATTCGCCGTCCTCCATGACCACCAGGCCGGCGACCGCGTTGGCCCCCGAAAGGTGGGCCAGGTCGAAACATTCCAGCCGCCGGGGAATTTTGTCCAGGGCCAGACGGGCCTTCAGTTCCACCATCACCCCCTGGTTCCGCCCCAGCCGGTTCAGGCGCTCCTCCAGAGCCGCCCGGGCGTTTTCCCGGGCCATGTCCAGAAGTTTCAGCCCGGGTCCCCGGTGGGGCCGCTGGATTTTCACCCCCCGGCCACGAAGGGCGGTCAGCCAGTCGGTCACGGCCTTACGGGTCTCTTCGGACAAATCCCCCGGCCAGAGGATCTCCTCGGGCACCTGGCCGCCCCCCCCGTAATACTGGGTCAGGAGGCTCAGGGCCTCTTCATCCTCGCCCTCGTCTTTTTCTCCCAGGCCGCCGCCGGCGGCGGCCTCCAGGGGCAGGCAGCCCGTCACCGCCCCCCGCCGCACCAGGACCAGGGCCCCTTCCAACAGCCCGTCCCGGCGGTGGAAACCGAAAACATCCAGGTCCAGGTCGCTTTCGGCCTGGTCCACCGCCTGGCGCTCAAGGGTCTTGTTGATGTTGTTGATCCGGTCCCGAAGCCGGGCCGCGCCCTCGAAATCGTAGCGTTCGGCCGCGGCCTTCATTTCCGCGGTCAGGCGGCTGATCAATTCCCTCCCCCGGCCCCGGAAAAAGAGCCGGACCTCTTCGGTCAGCTTTTGGTATTCGGCCGGGGTCGCCTCCGGCCGGCAGGGGCCCAGGCAGCGGCCCAGTTGGTGGTTGAGACAGGGCCGATCGATATTTTTGACGTCCGGCCGGCGGCACTGGCGCAGGGGAAAGAGCCTGAGGGCGGACCTCACCGTGTCGCGCAGGGCGCCGGCGGAAGGGAAAGGGCCGAAGATGGTCGAGCCGTCCCGGCCGGGGCGGCGGACCACTTCCAGGCGGGGGAACTCCTCGGCGGTCAGCCTTAAGGAGGGATAGGTCTTGTCGTCGCGCAGGATGATGTTGAAGCGGGGCCGGAACTGTTTTATGAGGCGGTTTTCCAAAATCAGGGATTCCTTTTCCGTGGCCGTGACCACGAAATCGAAATCCTCGATGCGGGAAACCAAAAGGCCCAGGCGGGCCGTGGCCGGGGTCTTCTGAAAATAGCTGGCCACCCGGCGGGGCAGGATCTTGGCCTTGCCGACATAGATGACCTCGCCCGCCCCGTCCTTCATCAGGTAGACCCCCGGCGCGGCCGGCAGATCCAGGGCCTGGCGGCGCAGTTGTTCCAGGCGGGCCGGTCGATCCATCAGGCCGGGGGCGGGGGCAGATAGAACCGCAACACCTCGTCCCAGCGGCCCTGCCCCTTGAGAAGGAACTCGATCATCTGGCGCACCGCCCCCCGCCCGCCCGGGGCCGGGGCCACAAAGTGGGCCGCGGCCAGCACATCCGGGGCCGCGTCGGCCGGGGCCAGGGCCAGGCCCACCCGGGTCATTATCGGCAGGTCGATCAGGTCATCCCCGGCAAAGGCGGCCTGACCGGGGCTCAGGCCCTTTTTTTTCAACACTTCCTCGAAAACCGGCCATTTATCCTCCACCCCCTGGTAGATCTCGGTGAGGCCCAGGCCCCGGGCCCGGATCTCCAGGAGGCGGCTGGCCCGGCCGGTTACCAGCACCACTTCCAACCCGACCCTTAAGAGGATCTTCAGGCCCAGGCCGTCGCGGCTGTGGAAATTCTTGGATTCCCGGCCCTCGTCATCGATTATTATGCGGCCGTCGGTCAGGACGCCGTCCACGTCGAAGCCCACCAGCTTGATGGCGCTCAGATCGAGTTTTGACATTTCAAACTACCTCAACATGGAATCGCGCCGTGCCCGGTCAAGGGCCAGGAGGGTGGTCAGAAGGTCTTCCAATTGATCCAGGGGCCACTGGTTGGGGCCGTCGCAGAGCGCCCGCTCCGGGTCGGGATGGGTTTCCAAAAAGAGGCCGTCCAGGCCCACGGCCACGGCGGCCCGGGCCAGGGGGGGCACGAAACGGCGGTCGCCGCCCGAGGCCTGGCCGCCGGCGGCCGGCTTTTGCACCGAGTGGGTGGCATCGAAGATCACCGGCCAGCCCGTTTCAGCCATGATCGGGAGCGAGCGCATGTCCACCACCAGGTTGTGATAACCGAAGGTGGAGCCGCGCTCGCCCAGGAGCAGCCCGGCGAAACCCGGCTGGTCTTCCAGCTTGGCCGCGGCCTGGGCCATTTCCTCCGGGGCCATGAACTGGCCTTTCTTGAGGTGGACCGGACGGCCGCCCCCGGCCGCGGCGGCCAGGAGGTCGGTCTGGCGGGCCAGGAAGGCCGGAACCTGGAGGGCGTCCAATACTTCCGCCGCCGGCGCGACCTGCCAGGTCTCGTGGACGTCGCTCAATACCGGCAGGCCGTATTTGGACCTGACCTCGGCCAGGGCGGCCAGGCCCTTTTCCAGGCCGGGCCCCCGGAAGGAGCGGACGCTGGAACGGTTGGCCTTGTCAAAACTGGCCTTGAAGACCAGGCCCAGGCCCAGGCGGGCCGATATTTCCTTGAGGGCGGCCGCTGTCTCGTCAATTAAGGCGGCTGATTCAATGACGCAGGGGCCGGCGATAAGGGCCAGGCCGGCCCGGCCCCCGAAGCTCACCGGACCTATCTTCACTTCTCGGGTTTTCACTTCTCGGGTTTTCACTTCCCGGGTCATTTTTTCTCCTCTTTTCCCGGCCCTTGGGACGGGCGGAAAAAATCGCGGAGCAGTTCCAGGATCTCGGCCTCCTGGTCCGGGTGGAACCAAAGGGCCTCCGGCATCTGCCCGCGGAACCAGGTGCGCTGGCGCTTGGCGTAACGCCGGGTGGCCAGGAAGGTCTTTTCTTGGGCCCGGTCCAGGCTGATAAGGCCCCGGATATGGTCCAGGGTTTCCCGGTAACCTATGGCTCCGAAGGGTTTCAAGGCCGGATCCCAGCCGGCCCGGAGCAATTTTCCCACTTCATCCTTAAGGCCCTTTTCAAACATCAGGCCGGTGCGCCTGCGCAGGCGGACTTCCAGTTCCTCCGGCGGCCGGTCCAGAACCAGGGTCAGGGTCTCAAAGGGCTTGTCCTTAAGGCCGTGTTCCCGCTGCCACTGGGAGATGGGCCGGCCGGTGAGGTGATGGACCTCCAGGGCCCGTTCCAGGCGCACCCGGTCGGCCGGGCTGACCCGGGCGGCCGTCAAGGGGTCCACGGCGGCCAGCCGGGCGTGGAGTTCCCCGGCGTCCTCGGCGGCCAGCCGGGCCCGAAAATCCCTGTCCCGGCCCGGGCCGCTGAAAAGGCCCCGGGTCAGGGCCCGCAGATAGAAGCCGGTCCCGCCCACGGCCAGGGCCGGCCGGCCGGAGAGGGCCAGACTTTGGACCAGGGGCCGGGCCGCCCGGAGATAGGCCGCGGCGTCGAAGTCCTGGTCCGGGTCCAGAATATCCACCAGGTGATGGGGCACCCGGGCCCGGTCGGCCGCCGTGGGCTTGGCCGTGCCCAGGTCAAAACCGCGGTAGAGGGCCAGACTGTCGGCGTTGATTATCTCTCCGCCCAGGGCCAGGGCCGCGGCCAGGGCCAGTTCGCTCTTGCCCGCGCCGGTGGGGCCGGTGAGGATGGCCAGGCGGGCCCGGGGTTCAAGGGTCATGGTCCGGCCTCGCCTTGAGGGGCGAGACGGTGAAACTTAAAAGGGCCAGGGCCAGACCCGGGACCGGGGCCAGGAGGCCGGCCAGGAAGGCCAGGGGGTGGCCCCAATGGAAGCGGATGACCAGAAAACAGACCAGGGCCGTGGCCAGAAAGGAGAGGTAGAAACGGGCCAGGGTGCCCCTGAGGGACCGGCCTTGCCATTGGGGCGCCCGGTCCAAAAGCAAGATCAGGAGGTAGAGGTTGGCTTCCACCACCAGAACCCCCAGGGCCGCGCCGAGGAGACCCTCGGCCCCGCCCAGATGCCAGGAGGCGACCGCCAGGGCCAGGGCCGTCAGCCGGGTCCAGAGGCGCACCCGGCGGGCCCCGGCTCCAGCTTCATGGCCTTGGTTTGTTTCGTTTTTCACGTTCCAGTCCTTCCATTCGGCGGGCGAAGGTGAAGAGGTTTTTAAAGCCGGCGGCTATGCCGATAAAAAGGCCCAGGAGCAGGCCGAGGGGCGAGGTGCCCCAGCGCCCGTCCAGCCACCAGCCCCCGGCCAGACCCAGGACTATGGCCACCACGAAGGTCAGCCCCACGGCCGAGGCCTGGGCCAGGGCGCTGGCTTCGCCGGGGCCGAAGGTTTTTTTCAGGCCCTCGAATTTGGGGGCTTCTTTCAGGGGCGGCGGCTCGGGTCCGGTGGTCATGGTTTTTTCAGCCGGCCAGGGACCAATACCAAGTCCAAAAAGCCTGGCCGAAAAAGAGCTGGAGATAGGTGGCCAGGACCAGGAAGGGGCCGAAAGGCAGGGCTTTCCGGCCCCAGCCTTCCTCCGGCCGGTCCCGTCGATGGAGGACCATAAGGACCATGGCGCTCACCAGCCCGATGACCGAAGCCCACAAAATGACCAGGGGCATGGCCCGCCAGCCAAGAAAAACGCCGATGAGGCCCAAAAGGGGCGGGTCGCCGTCCCCCATACCCTCATAGCCCCGGAGGGCCTTGAAGGCCACGGCCACCGCTTTCAGCGCCCCCCAGCCCAGGCCCAGGCCCAGAACGGCACCGGCCAGGGAGGCCGGGGGCGGGCCCCAGGCCGGTTCCAGCTTCAGCCAGAGCCAGGGGCCGGCCAGGTCCGGGGCCGGCCAGAGCCAGGCCCCGGCCAGGCCCAGGACGGTGGTCGGATACATCAGGACCACGGGTATGAGCATCAGTTCCAGGTCTATCAGGGCGATGGCCAGAAGGCAGAGGACGAAATAAAATTGGACCAGGAATTGGGGGCCGAGGCCGTAGCGCTCGAAGAGGCTGAGGGCCAGGACGCCGGAAGCCAGTTCCACCAGGGGGTAGCGGATCGGGATGGGCCGGCGGCAGTCCCGGCACTTGGCCCGGAGATGGAGCCAGCTTAAGACCGGAATGTTGTCATGCCAGCGAATGGCCGCGCCGCAGGCCGGACAGAAGGAGCGGCGGGGCTGGGCCAGGCTCAGGCCCTGGTCCCGGCGGGGAAGGCGGTGGATGACCACGTTCAGGAAGCTGCCCGCCGAAAGCCCCAGGGCCAGCACGAAAAAATTCAGGATAAAGGCCGTCGGAGGGCCCATGGCTCACCTGAAGCCGGCCGGAAGCCGGTCCGGCTCAGGGGAAGATCTTTTCAAGTTTCTCCTGGAGCGTGTCGGCCGTGAAGGGCTTGACGATATAATTGGAGACCTTGGCCTTGACCGCTTCGATGATGTTTTCCTGCTGGGCTTCGGCGGTGACCATGAGAAAGGGGATGTCCTTGATATGCTCGGTGGACCGGACATGGCGCAGAAGTTCAATGCCGGTCATGTTGGGCATGTTCCAATCGCTGATAACTATGTCGAATTTCTCTATCTCCAGGAGGGCCGCGGCCTTTTCGCCGTCTTCGGCTTCGGAGATGTTGGTGAAACCCAGTTGACGCAGGATGTTTTTGACTATCCGCCGCATGGTGGAGAAATCGTCAACCACCAGAACCTTCATGTTTTTATCATAGCCCATGATTAATCCGCCCCCTGGCTGTGGCGCCGTCTTTATAATTACAATTCCGGTTAACGAACCAAGCGCTTGTCATAGTTTAGCAGAATTCAGCCCGGCTGGCAAGGTGAAAAGACTTGATTTCCGGGCCGGGCCGGCCCGGCCCGGACGGAACCTCCCCCCATCCGCTGTTGACTGAGAGATGGAGGCGCCTGTATAATACTATTTGTCCGCACAGTTCTTTAGGCTATAGGCCGCCGGCCCCGGAATCGTTTGAGCTGCCTATAAAGGGCCTGGGCTCAGAAATGGTGATGACGGCCTGACGATAAGCCGGGCCAGAGGCCCCGCTTCGGTCGCCTACGGCTCCCTCCGCGGAGCCTCTGGCCCATCGGAACCAGGGTTCCACTTGGAACCTTTTTCCAGGCTTGATCGCAGAAAAAAACCGGACCTTTGTCCGGAACAAAGACCTTTCAGGTCTTTCATCAACGAACGCTTGAAGCGTTCATTTTAGGCCTAGACACTATCATTTCACTTGGTACCGTTATTGGGGTAAGGTCAGGCGGAAAGGTTGCTGAATATATCAATAAATATGGCGGCAAGGGGAAAATAGTGACGCGTGAAATAGGCGTTTTTTCTCATGCGGGACAGGATGGGCCTACCGCCCGTCATCGTGTCAGCAATCCACCTTTAGGGCGGGGTCAGATGGCAATAGCGGGTGGTTGGGCCGCCATAGATTTTAATTGGAAAAAAAGAGATGCAATGGCTTTTTTTATGGCTGTAATACTGGACACCTAGAATCAATTTTTTGGCGCGGATTTGCCCAAAGACTATCCATTTTGGCTAACTTCAAAAATGTCACTGTCTGGGGACAATCAGATTACTCTAATCCTTCTTTTATCCCCGATTATAGGGTGACATCGATGGCCAGAAATATGGCCAAATATGTTGATCTTACAACTGAGTGGCGTATCCGGGAGACCTATATGGTAGGTAACCCAAGAGGCCAAGGATGGATCGCCACGCACCCAAGCATTAAGACGCCACACCCGCTTGCTGAGCCGTTCAACTATTTTAAGAATGGATATCACATTGGCGCAAGCCACCAGGGATTTTTTAATGATCACAGAGAAAAGTGACCGGGCCTGTTTCACAACCGTCGGCAGTATATACACCATACTTGCCATATCAATTACCCTTTTTACATTACAAGGATGCGACATGTTTAATGAACAACATGAGCCACCGTTTGAAGTATATGGCGACTCAGAAATTTTAAAAGAAATGATCATAAATATTTGGAGTATATATGGTGATCCACGATCTAGAGCCTATGTTGAAAAGATACAAACTTTGCTTTATAAAGGAAGACAATATGCATTAAAAAATGATTTAGCTTTTAGCTATAAAATTTTTTGCGCTTATAAAAATAAAGTTATAAAAATGGAATTTGATAATCTCAGGCCGGGTAAGGCGACTCCTATAAATCATCTATATATATCCAATGAGCATGATGGAATTTATATAATGTATAGTGGATATAACGGGAATTACCCACCGCCCCCAAAATATGGTCCAGGTATCGAGTTTGAAGATTATTTGCAAAAATACAATATAGTGAATAAAGATGAGCAAGAAGTGCTTCGGAAACAATTTTTTGAATTTTACGATCCAGCTTTGCAGGAAGCTCGCCGTCTCCCCCTAGGCGAAGATAAATTGGAGTATTATAGAAAATTGTCATTAGAGGACAAAAAAGCCTATAACATGCCTGTTGAATATATTCTACAAATGAATCTTCCCGAAGATGAGCTGAAGGAGCTTTTAGAGCACGCGAAAAAAAGGCTTAAATAGGCAAAGATGTTGAACCCTCATAAAATCCGTTGCCCTCAAACTATACATGATGATAGTTTATGTCATTGAAAAAAACGAAAAAGACACCGCTTCGGCAACGCCGTCATCCACAACGGCAAAATCACATCCGTAGCCAACAGGCTCACAAAGATGGAATATCAGCCGCGCCTGTCCTGGCGGTGCAACTGTTTTCCATAGGCGCGTTATGCAAGAGTTTTTGAATACTGATAAGCTTTTTTCCATGAACCCCTGGCTGCGGAAAGAGGTCAACGTGTTCCTGCTGCTTGACTGCGCCGATGAGGAAGGTGTTGTCGCCTTTGAACGATAACTTTAGAGCAGCTGGAGCTCCACCGATTGAAGATTATGAATGGTGAGGTTATTTAACTTGAGATATTTACAATTTATTATATTACTACAATTCATGCTATTTCCATCATATGCATTTTGTAACGATACCATGTTATACGGAAGATGGTTTGAATATGTTGGAAATACTAGGTATAAACATCCTTTGGAATTTATATTAAACAACAACTGCATTGAAGCAAGAGACGATAAAAGCTCGAATAAATATTTATTACAAAAAACAAATAAAGATATATTTGAATTTGCTAGTGAGCTTGGCGTTAAAATAAAAATAATACGAATAGATGATTTGTTATTGTTGTTTAATGATAAAAATAAATCACCTATTCTGCTTTCAAAAGAACCAGATAAAATTATTACAAAAATTAACAATGATATAAAAGGTATATGGACATCAAGCACTGACGATTTTGGGTCGTGCAGTTATTTGTTTAAAGAAGATCAGCTAACAATCAATTGCTATGATAATGAACTCATTACGTATAGGGAGGATATATGTATAGCTCTCGATAAAATTTGTTATATAGACCCCCCAGTGTTATTTTGTATAGAATCTATATCTGATAAATGGGCTGTCTTGAGTATTATCACGCCAACATCAAGAAATAACAAAGTTATCGTTTTAGAGAGACAATTACCATGATTACTGTTTGCCGCATATGGGTTACGGCAATGAGCCGAAATTTTTCTATTTTATCAAAGCCACATTTAGCCCATCAGAGTCTAATGCAACTGCCTCTGTCGGACATATTGATCTTTCCGAAGGGAAAGGGAGAACCTCCTTAAATAGATATAATGCCCAAAACTATGAGCCGAAGGAGCTTCATCTGTGGGTATTCACAGAAATAAAATTTTTGGGGCGCAAACAAGAAAACGATGTCTGCATACTCCAATTTGAACATGTGCATACTCCATGAGGAAAAATCATGAAAATTATTGTTGTCCTGCTTATTTTTCTCATAACGCATGCCGATAGTGTCTTTGCTGCGGAAAAAAACATGATACTTATCAATGCCGGTGAATATACAAGAAGAGTAGATTTTGATAAAGAAGCCATGCCAAAACGCGTCTATATCAGTGAATATTCTATTGATACCTTTCCTGTATCCATTGGCGAGTATTACTCCTGCGTACAAAGCGGAAAGTGCAACGAAGGGCCGCTGCAACGCTTGTATCAAGAGAGCAGGAAAAAAAATGAAACGGCATCCGGGTATGATAATTTTTTCAATGCTGAACGCAATGAGTATCCTATGACCTGGGTAAGCCTTGATGAGGCGCAAATATACTGCCTTTCTCAAGGGAAACGCCTTTCAACAGAATCCGAATGGGAAAAGGCCGCCAGAGGAGATAAAGAGCCGGATCCCTATTGGGCGGTAAATGAAACTCCTTGGGGGTGGGATCCATCTCGCCCACCAGGCAAATCAAGAGAATATTGTTCTCAAGTGCGGATGGCTCGGGATACTAGCCTTAGTCCCAGTCCTTTCGGCGTATATAATATGCAAGGGAAGATAAGAGAATGGACGCTGGATTATTATGTACGGATTTTCCAAAGAGACTTTCCAACATCCAATCCTTTATGCACAAAAGCCATTTTTGATGCATATCCTGAAAAGCTGAAAGAGAAAACCCCCTCCCCCCGTTCTGTAAAGGGGGGATGCGGCGATGCGGAGAGTCTCACTATTATTTCTAGTGGAGGTGGAGGTCGCCATAGCGGCAATAGAGGGTATAGCGATGTGGGATTCAGGTGTGTCAAATCAGAGCTGAATGCGCCGGAAGACTTTAACAAATAGCTACAGCAACAACGGAAACTGATATCTTTGACATCAAGGCATATTTACCACACGCCCCCGATTCCGGCGGACAGCTGAGGCGGTTCAGGCGGCCCATACACCTGAGGAATCTCTTAATGCCTTGTCAGCCGGTGTAGACGAGATTCGCGCCAAAGTTTGTGGCGACCGCGACGAGACGATAAAGAATTTGCTAAGAAAAAACTCGTGAAAGGAAACAATCAATGATGCGCTTAATAATTGCAGTATTGATAGGATTCCTGACATCACTCCCCTGCCTTGCCGAGAAATCGTTTGATGATATTCTCAATAGTATGGTTAGTGTAGGATTACCAAATGACCAGGAAATTTTCTTTCAAGACAATCTACATGCTACCGAGCTATATTTGAGACTAAAAAATATTGATGCCATTTCACCACGTATTGATCAATTGCACAATCTACAAACTCTATTTTTAAGCGGTAGCACTACTAATCTGAGAAATGAAAGGTATGAACTCACAATACCGCTTGAAGTACTCAATCTTTCCAACCTGCGGATACTCATAATCGACGGCATCTCTGATGTGCGCCTTCCCCTCGGTACAGAAACAAGCCAGATACAAAGCCCTATTGAGCGGCTTCAGGTTACAGGCTGGACAAAAAGCAGCATTCCCTTTTTGGGCAGTCTAACCCAATTACGTGAAATCAGGCTAGTAAGTGGTTACGGCCCGGAATTGCCCGCTGGCCTTGAACAACTGCGTGCGTTGCGCGCCTTACAGATCGAAGAACATGCAGAACCATTCGCTCTCGAACCGCTCTGCGGTCTTGCCGGCCTTGAGCGGCTTGAGCTTGTAACACAGGTGCAGTATCCAGTGCCTGACTGTCTTACACGGCTGCCCCGCTTGAAAAGCGTATCCATGGTTACGTGCGGGCGTGAGCCATTACCAGACAAAACAACTATATATTACCCAGCCATCTTGACCTCTCTGACCAGTCTTGAAAACCTGACCCTGTGGGTAGACGGAAGACACTTGGAAATGCCCAATGCGTCATATAGCTTAAAAAATTTGCGTACATTAACTGTAACAAATTCCCTTGAAAGAGTACACGGTTTATGTCCTGCTGAAAGTTTAAACCAACCCATGCATGATGTAATAATAGAACAATCCAGCGGGAATGCGATATATGATCACCTCAATCTCGATGCTGTTCTTGATTATCCAAAGTTGGAAAAAATTATGCTGTATACAGAATCTACTCTTAAAGGCAGCATATTGCCGATCATAGACTCCAAGACAAAAAAAACAGTCGACACGCAAAAGTTCGAGCGTGACCCAATACGTGGCATACGCAGATTTTTGGACATCATCGACATGGCTTGGAGGCAGGGAAAACTCCCCCGCCTCGAACAAGTTGATATGTTGGATCATAGCCCGGAAGGTATGGGGATGAGTAATCCCATCACAGTCTGGAAACGGCCTTCATCAAGAACGAAAAATGGTACAATACTTTCCAATGTGGATGTAATACTAAAAAATATGCCAAGGAGCGGAGTGTCGGGTAAATGACCTACCCCCCCGAAAACTGGTCCACGGTCGAGGCCCTCAAACTGTGGGGTGCCATCAGCCGCTCCCTACGGCTACGGCCCGGGGCGATATAATACAGGAGTACAGCTTATGACGCTGACCAAAGACGGGCGTGGTGTTATTCGTCTTGGCGACGCCACCACTCATGGCGGCAAGGTAATCTCCGTAGCCCATACGGCTACGGTCATGGGCAGCGGGTTCTGGATATATGAAGGTAATATAGAAAAAATAAATACATAAGCCGAAATTTTCACCAACAGCCAAAATATTTCTAATGGGCTGCGATGCTGGCAATCTAGAGTTAGCAGATAGCGAAGGATACACTGTCATAGCGCAAATTATAGCCAATCACTTTGACGTACCTACCTACGCTTTCGCTGCAAACACTCTTTTTACAGGCAAGCGAGAGCATATTATAACTGGCAAGGGATATGACTTCAATAAACATACATTTAACGGCGAGAAGCCTTGCTGGATGCGTCCAGCGACAGCACAAGGGGAAATGAAACGATATGATCCTTCTTCATAGGGAGCGTTCCATGAGATTGCGCATTGCTATATTCTTATGCATCATCGTATGCCTTCATTGTATAGTGAAACCAGGTTTGGCAGGCGATGTAGCATCTGAACAATATCAACGTATAGAGCAATTTATGCGGTCGAAAAACTATGTTGAAGCTAAAAAATTATTAAGGCCTCTGGCCGAAAATAACGACCCTTATGCCTTATATGTTCTTGGCCTAATGGCTGGGTATAGCAACAATGAAAAGCAAAGCCCTGAGGAATGGAGGCAGCAAAGAGACATGCTCTTAGTTTCAGCAAGATTGGGTTATTTGCCAGCCATGGCAGCTGTAGCTTTTGATAATCTAAATTTTAATATCGATGTTAGTACGCGCCAAGAATATTATCAAAATGTCTTGAATGCTCCACCTTCATGTCATTTTAAATATTTTTATTTTCAGGTTGGAGGATTAGGAGTATATAGTAAATATGGACTTGATGCGCCGTCAGATGTGCAGCGAAAGACTTGTTTGGAACTGGCTGCTGACTGTGGTTTTATAGAAGCAGTCGCTTGGTTGTATCATCAAGCGAAGGCGAAACTGCTGACCAATGAAGGACAGAGTCAAGACTATTATGAAGTACTGCGGGCAGAATATTTACAGGATAAAATTCCTCATGTATATGATATACACATAGACAAAAAAGAGAAGGAACGTCTCCAAAAAACGCTTAAGCCTGAAGACCGCAAGGAAGCTGAACAACGGTTCGTTCAATGGAAGAAAAAAATATCGAGATTTAGTTTTTATGAATATTACCGTTAGCGATAATCCTTCTGGCGAGAATGAAGGCCGTGCCGCGCAATTAGGCATGAATGTTTATTATAACGAGGAAACACATACCAGGACAGATGCCAAATCAAACTCTACATATTTCAATTTTAGACACGCGAGTATTTTTCGCTATAGAAAAGAAGGGGATAAGGACAAGGTTGACGAAGAATTTGCTTCTGAAAGACTCGTGAAAGGAAAGTAATCGTGAAGCACCTACTCATAGTATCTTTTATAGTATTATTAATACCCAATTTATGCGTTGCGAATGAGCCTAGATTAAATTTGCCCCATGACCAGGAGGCATTTTTCAAGGAGCATCAACATGTTACAAAGATGCGGTTGAAATTAGACAAAAACACTGATGCCATATCACCTGCCATCGGCCAACTAAAAAACTTGCATACCATTGCCCTGATAATTAACTATTCCGTGGAGGTAAGGGGTGGTGTATCAATACCCCCTGAAAGGCAAGATGTAACAATACCTCTTGAACTGCTCAACCTTCCCAATCTCCGAACACTTGAAGTCAATGGGGCGCTCAATTTACGCCTTCCCCCTGCGGCAGCTACAAGTCATATCCAGAGTCATATTGAACAGGTCATAGCTATAGATTGGGCCAAGAACAGTATTCCTTTTTTGGCGAACCTGCCCATATTGCATCAACTTATACTACTAGAGGGTGAAGGCGCGGAGTTACCCGCCGGTTTCGATCGGCTACATAAGCTGCGCGAACTGCGTATAGAACGCCACACACAACCATTGGCCCTTGGTGAAAGCCTGTGTGGTTTTGCCAACCTTGAAGAGCTTGAACTTTCCACACAGTTGCAGTCCCCTTTGCCGGCGTGTCTTGAGCGGCTGAATCGTTTGAAAAAAGTGACTATGGCCTCTTGTCGGCGTGAGGCCTTACCCGACAAAAAGGAGATACATTTTCCAACCGCGTTGCTATCCCTGAGCAACCTTGAAGAGCTAACGTTGTGGGATGCAGGCCGAATAGAGATGCCCGGCGCGTTATATGGCTTTGAGAAATTGCGGACACTGACTATAAGTAAATATCCCGCTTGGGATGTGTATATCATTTGCCCTGAGGATAGAGATGACTGCGAGCAAAACCTTGATGCTGTTATTGACTACCCCAATTTACAAACAATTATAGTGGGAACAGCAAACCCCCTTGTCGGCAGTGTATATGAAATCACGCACTCTGATGCAGAAGGGAACCGCATCAGCGAGGAAGAATGTGATGAGATACTGGGCATACGCAGATTTATCGATCTCGTTGACGCTGCCTGGAAAGAAGGCAAACTCTCCAACCTCACGCGGATTGATATGTCGGTTAACGAGAATGACAGTATAGATACTACCCGCACTGTTTGGGAACGTCCTGCTTCAAGAAAAAAGAGTGGCAATATCATTCCTGCAAGTGAAGATGAGCCGTTTTGGTTGCTGAAAGAAGAGCGGGAAAGGATTTTATACGGTGAGGAGAAGGAGGAGTGACGCTGTTGGGGTAAGTCCGATTGTATGTAGTCGGCCCTTAAAATAATATAACATGCTGAAATATATTGACAATAGCCTGAAGAGGCTGTAACGTTTTGAACAGGAAATGCAAGATTTTTTGTAAACACCTGGTTGAAACGGAGCAGATTTCCATGAAGCCAAAGACGGTTCCGCGTGAGAAACAGAGTCATCTTTTGTACCAGGATCTTCTGCAACAGTTGAACCCCAAACATCCCTTGCTGGCTCTAGCGCCGCAACTTCCCTGGGCGATGTTTGAAAATCAATTCGCGCAGTTTTATGCCACGGTAGGCAGGCCTGCCAAGCCGATACGTTTAATGGTCGGGCTGCTTTTGCTCAAGCAGATTGAAAACCTGAGTGATGAGCGCGTCGTTGAGGCATGGACTCAAAATCCTTACTATCAGGCCTTTTGTGGGGTGGAACGCTTTCAATGGAGCTTGCCGTGTGACCCTTCGGATCTGGCGCATTTCCGCAAACGCATAGGCGAGGCCGGAGTGGAGAAAATTTTCCAGGCATCTATTGCGCTTCATGGAAAAAGGAGCCTTGAGCGTGAGGTGGTCATTGACACTACCGTACAGGAAAAGAACATCGCCTTTCCCACCGACACCAAACTGCGCGTGAAAGTGATGAGCCGGTGCTGGAAATTGGCGGCCGAGGAAGAGCTTTCATTGCGCCGCAGTTACCGGCGAGAGTTGAAAAAGACCTTACGCATCATCCGTTTCAGCAAAAGACTGCATGACAAAAAGAAGGTAACAGCGGCCATCCGGCTGGGCCGACCTTCAAATGCCCAAAATCCTTGTAAGTGGCTAATGTGCGGCGTTCAATCCGCAAGGTGCTGGCCGGGGCTACCTTCAGTTGCCCCATATCTTTATAGGAAGCCACCTGGCGCCTGTCAACCAGGGCTGGCTTCTGTAATGCAACCTGGGTTTGACTGCGAACGGCCAGGAAAGGGGGCGGGCTATAGGGTTCCACCCGGTCATCATCTTCATCGCCGTTGCCTTCCACCAAGCCCAATGGCAAGGCCGCCGACGGTGGCCCGCTTCTTATATGGCTTCGGTCGGCTGAACATCGGCCTTAATAACCCATTTAATCCGCCTTGATACAATTTTTTGGGTTTATTATAGCAATAACCCCAAGATATTGTCAATTTTTATCCCAGATCGGTCGATAGAGATTGGTTCTAATGGCGGTCATTTGGGTAATCTAATGTTGGATATGGATTCCGGCTTTCGCCGGAATGACGGAAACTTCACCCTAGGCCGTCACCCCGGCGAAAGCCGGGGTCCAGGCCTCTAATGACCGATTTGGGATAATAAAAAAAGCGGCCCGGGGGCCGCTTTTTTATGGCTTGAGACTTCTACTACAGCTTGTCCTTGGTCATGACCGTGACGCCGGTATCGACCATTTTTTCACCCTTGTAACCGCCGCCCAACACGGCCGCCGCGGCTTCAACGCCCTTGGCGCCCATGACATCGGGATTCTGGACCATGGCTCCCAAAAGGGACCCGGACTGGATGAGGCCGCGGATGGAATCGGAGTTGTCGAAGCCCACGCCCAGCACCTGGTTGCCGTCTTCGGCGATGGCGTTGCCCACCCCGACGGTGGAACCCTCGTTGGCGCCGAAGAGGCCCACCACGCCCTGAACAATGAAATTGCCGGCGATCTCCTTGGAGCGGGCCACGTCGCCTTCGCCATACTGCGAGGGCAAAAGTTCAAAGTCCGTGCCTTTGAAGGCTTCGCGGAAGCCATTCTCGCGGTCCACCGTGGACTGGGTGGCGGCGTTGACGCTGACCACGCAGATCTGGCCTTTGGTCACGCCCTTGTCCTTAAGGGCCTTCAGGAGTACTCCGCCGGCGGTCTGGCCGGCGGCCTTGTTGTTGGTGGCGAAGGTGGCCAGGCCCGGAAATTCGGCCGGGGAATCGACATAAATGATCTTGACCCCGGCCCCGTCGGCCTCCTTGAGGGCGGCGGTGATGGCGTTGGGCCCGTTGGCGGCGATGAGGATGACTTCCGCCCCGGCCGCCACGGCGTTGTTGACGATCTCGATCTGCTTGGCGTCATCCTTGATGTCCGGGGCCATCCAGATATAGTCTATGTTGCCGGCCGCCTCCGCGGCCTTCCTGGCCCCGGCGTCCATGTTGGCCCAGTGCTGGTCCATCTGGTCCATGGTTATGAGAAAAACCTTGTGCTTGTCGGCCGCCAGCGCCGGGGCCGCGCCTATAAACAGGGCCGCCAGGCAAGTTAAAATGAGCGCCGTCGTCTTTTTCATTGAAAATCCCTCCTTTATTTTTTCCACCGTCCCTGGCGCAGAACCACGTCCAGAAGCACGGAAACGATAACAATGGCCCCGATGACTATGTTGCGGATGGCCACCGGCGCCTGGGCGAACTGGAGGCCGTTCTGCAGAACGCACCAGATGGCCGCGCCGATGAAGGTGCCCAGGAGAATGCCCTGGCCGCCCAGGGTCGAAACCCCGCCGATGACCGCCGCGGCCACGCCGTAAAGTTCATACATGTTGCCGGCGTCCATGGACCCCATGCCGGTGCTGGCGGTGAAGATAAGCCCGACCACCCCGGCGCAGAAGGCGCTGACCAGGTAGGCGGTGGTCACGGTGCGGGGCACATCGACCCCGGAGAGGCGGCTGGCTTCCTGGTTGGAGCCCACGGCGTAGATGTGGCGGCCGGTGCGGGTCTTGGCCAGGACCAGGGTGAAGATCAGCCAGAGGAAGAAGGCTATCCAGACGGGGTTGAAGATGCCGAAGGTCTTGCCGTAGTAGAACAGGTCGCGAAAGCTCTGGGCCTTGGCCCCGATGGAATCGGTGTTGTAGTTGTTGTTGACGATCTGGGCCAGGCCCCGGGCAATGATCATGGTGCCCAGGGTGGCGATGAAGGGCGGCAGCTTGCACTTGGCCACCAACAGGCCGTTGACCACCCCCACGGCCAGGCAGGCGGCCAGGGTCAGGAGCACCGCGGTCCAGGGATCGACGCCCCGGGTCATAAGGGTGGCCGAGACCATGCAGCTCATGCCCGCCACCGAACCTATGGACAGGTCGATGTTGCCGGTTATCAAAACGTAGGACTGGCCGATGCCCACCAGGAGGATGGGCACGATCTGCCGGGAGAGGTTGGCCAGGTTGCGGTCCGAAAAGAAGGCCGGTTCCTTGAGGTAGAAGGCCACGCACAGCAAGGCCAGGCCCAGGCCCACGGTTATGACCTGGCCCATACCCCGGATGGCCAAAACTCGCTGGAGGGGGTTTCCGGCCAATTCGCTAACCTCCCGTTTCCGCCGCATACCAAGTGGTATCAGGCGGCCTTGTTCTCAAACTTGACGGCCAGTTCCATTATCTTCCGCTGGCTGGCCTCGTCGGCCGAAAGTTCCCCGGTGATGCGGCCGTCGCAGACCACCAGGATGCGGTCGGCCAGACCCAGGAGTTCGGGCATTTCCGAGGAGACGAACATGATGCCTATGCCGCTTTGCTTGAGCGTGTTCATCAGGTTGTAGATCTCCACCTTGGCCGCCACATCGATGCCGCGGGTGGGTTCGTCGAAGATGACCACCCGGCTCGGCAGGGCCATCCATTTGCCCACCACCACCTTTTGCTGGTTGCCGCCGGAAAGGTTGCCGGCGGCCATTTCCGGGCTGGCGGCCTTGATGTTCAAATCGGTCATGGTGGAGGACACCAGGCCGGCTTCGCGGGCCGCCGCCACCCAGCCCCCGGGGTTCACCAGGCGGCGGTCAAGGTTGGGCAGGGCGATGTTTTCCCGGATGGACAGGCTGGTGCAGAGGCCGTCCTTCTTGCGGTCTTCCGGAACCAGGGCCAGACCGGCCCGGATGGCGTCCAGGGGCCGCTCGATCTCCGCCGGCTTTCCGTCTATGACCACCTCGCCCGAATCCTTGGGGTCGGCCCCGAAAAGGGCCCTGGTTATCTCGGTGCGGCCGGCGCCCATGAGCCCGGCCAGGCCCACCAGTTCCCCTTCGTGAAGGTCGAAGCTTATGTCCCGCACCAGGCGCCCGGCGTTGAGGTTGCGGACCTCGAAAACCTTTTTCCCCTGACGGCCGGGGGTCCGGGGGAACTGTTCCTTTATTTCCCGGCCCACCATGTGGGCGATTATCTGGTCCAGGGTGGTTTCGGCGAAGTCCAGGCGGGTGATGAACCGCCCGTCGCGCATGATGGTGACCCGGTCAACTATGTGCCCCAGTTCCTCCAGGCGGTGGGAGATATAGATCAGGCCGTGCCCCTCGTCGCGCAGGCCGCGGATGATGCCGAAGAGGTCGTCTATCTCCCGGGCGGTCAGGGCGCTGGTCGGCTCGTCCATTATCAGAATGCGGCCGCCCTGGTCCAGGGCCTTGGCTATTTCCACCATCTGCTGCTTGGAAACTGGCAAATCGCCCACTATGGTGTCCGGGTCCAGGTCCAGCTTGAGGCGGTCCAGGGCCCGGGCGGCCCTCCGCCGCATCTCCCGGTCGGCCAGGAAAGGGCCGACGGTCAGTTCCCGGCCCAGGAATATGTTTTCCGTCACCGTGAGCTGGGAGCACATGTTCAATTCCTGGTGGATCATGACCACGCCCGTCTCCCGGGCCTTCTGGGGGGTCAGTTCGCCGGTGATCTTCCGTCCGCTGATGTTTATTTCGCCGCTGTCGGCCGTGTGGACCCCGCTCAAAATCTTCATGAGGGTGGATTTGCCGGCCCCGTTTTCACCCAACAGGGCCATGACCTCCCCGGCCTGGAGCTGGAAAGAGACGTCGTCCAGGGCCTTGACCCCGGGGAAGCTCTTGTTGATATTCCTCATTTCCACCAGAAATCCGCTCATGGCCGACCGGGTCGCTCCTTGGGGTTAGTGCCGCCAATAATTTTTAGCCATTATAAGCCAGGCCGGATGGCCTGACAAGCCCGGCGGCTTCGGGGTTGTCCGGCCCCAGGTGCTTGAGCATGACCAGGTCTTCGCAGTCGCTGTGGTTTTCAATGACCACACCCTCCCGGGCGGCGGCCAAGGTGACGAACATCTCGTCGCGGGTCAATTGGCCGAAGCGGATCATGGCCGGGGTCTCGACGGGGACCTGGTTCAGCCGGCCGTGACCCTGGACCATGATCAGGCCATAGCTTCCGGCATCGGTTATGGTCACCCGGCGGCCGGGGCGGACGGTCAGTTCCTTGGCGCAGAACAGGTCCGTGCCGTAAACCACCCAGGTTTCGCGAAAACCCTTTTCAGCCATAAGGCTTTCCTCGGCCACCGGCACGGGCCGGAGGAAATAGTGTTCCCGGAAATAGGGGTCCACGTTCTTCTCCCAATCCAGAACGCCGAGTATGAATTCGTAGTCGTCGCGCTTGTCGGGCGGCACGTATTTCAAGAGGGCCGAAAGGTCGGCGGTCCGCCCCTCCACCTGGGATTGGAAGAAAAGGGCCGCGTCGCTGGCCCGCTGGGGTTCGTAGGTCAGAAGGGAACCGGGGGCATGGAGGACGCCCGGCGGCACGTTCCAGCCCGTGCCCAGTTCCAGCCGATAGGCCCGGGAAAGGTCCAGGATGTTGTTGTCGCCGCGCTCGGCCCAAGCCTTAAGGCGGGCTATGACCTGGTCCCTGGTCACATCCGGATTCAGGCCGAAGAAGGTGTGGGGGAAGTTTTGGGGGACATTGTTGAGCTGGGGCGGGAAATAATAGGCCTCGGGCTTGCCCAGGAGCCCCATAGATTTAACGAAGTCGTCCGCCGGGTGGACATGGTGGCCGATGGGCCCCTGGTTGTCGAAGAGCTTGGCGAAAGTCATCAGGCGGCCGTATTTGTTCATCTGGGCTTCGCCGATCATCTTCTCACCCATGAAGTCCATGATGTCCTTGAGCTTGATGCGCCTCGGGCCGCCAGAGGTTTCCACGACCGCGAAGCTCAAGCCCTCGTCCGGGGCGGTGAGTTCGCCGTTGTCGGCCTCGGTGGTCGAGGCCAGCCAGCGTTCGTCGATGCCGCCCTTGGCCCCGCCGTAGGCGTAGTAGTCGCGGGGGTCCAGCTTGAGGCGGCGGCCGGGGACCAGGAAAGCCCTGGTCACCCAGGCGGGGATAAGACGCAGGACGCCGCCGCTCTTCTTGAGTTCCTCTTCCACCAGTCTCCGGTCGTCATGGCTGGTCATGGACGGCCCTCATTCCCCTTACCCGTCGACTTCATTCAATATGAACCGCCTGAGGGTCTTCTTGAGGATGCCCACATCTATGGGCTTGGAGATGTGCCCGTTCATGCCGCAGGCCAGGCAGCGGTCCCTTTCCTCGTCAAAGGCGTGGGCGGTCATGGCCACTACGATCAGCCCGTTGTAGCGGGCCTCGGACCTTATGCGCCGGGTGGCCTCGAAGCCGTCCAGGACCGGCATCTGCAGGTCCATCAACACCGTATCGAAGGCCGGAGAAAAGCCGTTCCCGTCGGCCTCCTCCAGCCGGGCCAGGGCTTCTTCGCCGTTTCCGGCCACCGTGACTTCAAGCCCCATCTTCTTCAAAAGCGATCTGGCCACCAGGACGTTGACATCGTTGTCCTCCACCAGGAGGATGCGGTGGCCTTCCAGCCCGTGCGGCTCGTCTTCCGCGGCCCGGGCCGTGGATTTCCCGCCGCTTCTCTCGGCCAGGAGTGCGGCCAGGTGGTCTTCCGGCTGGACCGAGGCGTCCACGCCGAAGACGCAGTGGAAGGCCATGGTCGTGCCCTGGTCGGGTTCGCTCTCCACGGTGATCTTCCCTTGCATGAGGGCCACCAGACTTTTGGTTATGTTCAGGCCCAGGCCGGTGCCCCCGTAGCGCCGGCTTATGCTGTCGTCGGCCTGGGTGAAGGCCTGAAAGAGTTTCGCGGCCTGCTCCCTGGTCATGCCTATGCCCGTATCCTTGACGGCGAAGGCCACGGTTATCTCTTCCCCCCTTTGGTCCTTCCAGTCGGCGGAAATGGTTATCGAGCCCCTCTTGGTGAACTTGAAGGCGTTGCCGACGATGTTGATGAAGATCTGCCTCAGGCGCAGAGGGTCGCCCAAAAGGGCGTCGGGCAGGTCGGCGTCGCGGTCGAAGAAGAGGGCCACGCCGGTTTCGGCGCTCCGCTCGTGGAAGAAGATGGAGATGTCGTCCAAGACCCGTTTGAGGCTGAAGGGGATCCTCTCCACGGTCATCTTGCCGGCTTCCACCTTGGAGAAATCCAGGATGTCGTTGATCAGGCCCAGAAGAGCCTCGGCCGAACGGTGGGCGTTGAAGGTGTATTCGTATTGCTGGGAGTCGAGTTCCGTCTGGAGCAGAAGGTGGGTCAGGCCGATGACCGCGTTCATGGGAGTTCTTATCTCGTGGCTCATATTGGCCAGGAACTCGCTTTTGGCCTGGCTGGCCGCCCGGGCGGTTTCAATGGCCCAGTTCAGTTCGGTGACGTCGCTTAAGATCAGGGCCGCGCCGTTACGGCTATCGTCTCCGGCGGCGCCCATGGGCTGGAGGCGGAGGAGATAATGGCGGGGTTCTTTCTCCCCCCAGGCGACCCTGGCCTGCCAGTGGTCGTCGGCCCGGTTCCCGGGGTTGAAAATGGCCGCGGCCTCCGGCGGCAGGTCCTGGCTCCGGCCTTCGGAGATTATGGCCGCCAGGAGGTCGGGCCGGTCCGGGCTGAGGCCCATTTCCCCAAGGTTGTCCCTCATGGCCCGGTTGAGATAGACCGGTTCTTTGGCCCGGCCGAACAGGGCCAGGGCTCCGGGCAGGGAGTCGAGGTGGGCGCAGACGACCTCCAGCATGGTGTTGATGCCGGAGATGATGTTGGCGTAACCGCCCTGGTGGCCGGTCGGATCCACCCTCTGGCTCAAAAAGCCCGAACTTACGGTTTTCGTCAGGCCGCCGATGTCGCTTATGACCTTGCGCACCTCCCCGGACATGGTGTTGAAGGCTTCCCCCAGGCGGCCCACTTCGTCCGCCCAGGAAAGAAGGCGCGGCGGCAGTTGGCTGTCGAAGCGCCCCTGGGCCAGTTGGTTGGCGTTGTCGGTGATCAGGGTCAGGGGCCGGGTGAGCAGCCGGCTGGCGATAAGGCGCAGGGCCGCGCCGAAGACGAGGATGGCGGCGACCGCTATCAGAATGGAGGCCAGGATGGCCGTGCGGACCGCCCCCATGAAATCGCTCTGGGGCGCCAGGATGCCCAGAGACCACAGGGTGCCGCGGATGGGCGCGTAGCTTATGAACATCTGGCCCTTGGGACCCTGAAAGGAGGTCGCTCCCACCTGGCCCTCCTTCATCAAGGGCAGCGTCTCCTTGAGATCCTCGCCCAGGTCCAGGGCGGCTTCCTGCCGGCTGTAGACCTTGCCCAGGTCCCGGTGGGCCACGAACCGCCCTTCTTCATTGAGGATGAAGGCCGTGCCGTTCCGGCCGATGATGATGTCGCCCAGGATGTCGCTCAATATGGCGTATTCGTAGCTGCCGACCAGGTAATAGGTCTCGACCTCGGCTTCCGTCCTCCCCGGCTGGTAGGCTGTAAGAGGCGCGCCTATGGTTATCTCCAGCCCGCTGCCGCCCACGGAGGTGTCTTCAATGACCAGGTTCCCGGTATCCTTCAGAGCGCTGTATATCCGGTCCCCGGCCAAGCCGCGGGGGGCGTAGTTGCTGCCGATCTTCAAGGCGCCGTCGGCCTCATAAAGGCCCAGCCAGATAAAGCCTATGCCGCTCATGACCCGGTCCAGCACGGCCTTCTTCTCCGCCTCCGAAACCCGGGGGTTGGTCAGAACGTCGTTTTCCTTGAGCATCAGCATCTGGTTGGCCATGGCGTGGAGATGGCCTTCCACGCTCATGGAGGCCGTCCGGGCCATGACCGGCAGCATACTGAGCATTATGGTGTTGATCAGGGAGGGCATGAAATAGGTCAGAACGGCCAGGAAGGCGGCGTTTAAGACGATCACCATCAGAAAAGTGGCCAGAATGACCCTGAAGGCTAAACTCTTTCGCCGTTTCATTCAGCGCCGTTCCTCGAAGGAAACGAAGGCCACCCTCTGGTCGCCGTTGCGGGCCTTGGTTATGGCCGCTTCCGCCAGGCGTTGAAAGTGCGGGTGGGCCTGGGCGGCCCCGGGGATGGGGGTGACCTGGGCCGGGTCCTGCCGGTTCAAAAGGGCCACGGTGTAGGCCCGGCCGTATTTGCTCTGGTTGGTGCCCGTGGTCAGGGCGCTGCGCCGCTTGTCGGCCATGTCCCAGGAGCGAAGGAAACCCCTTAAGTTGCGGGAGTTATATTGGGCGCTGGCTATGCGGCCGTCGCAGACATAGATGGTCAGGAATTCCTTCCAGCCCTGGGGGTCGAATTCGGCGGCCTCGGCCGTGTAATAGCCGTCCCGCAAGAGGTTTTGGGGACCTTCGACGCAGGCTCCCATGAATACCATAGCCGTGGCCAGGGCCAGCCCGGCCCAAAGGCCGTATCCGGCCCGGCGCTCACGCCGGCCCGGGGCCATGGGGGGCTCTCCGGCGGAGTATTTTCTTCATGGGAGACTCCCTTAGATTCTATTTTGAAGCTAATTAGTGCTAGTTTATCATAAAAACGCCCTAATACCAAGGGCCTTCAATTTAGTTCCGAGATATAGGGGCCTTTATAGCCCAGGGCTTCCAGGCGCAGCCGCATCTCCTCGGCCTCGGTCCGGGCTGAAAAGGGCCCCACCCGCACGGGGAAGCGGCGGCCGCTTTGGTAGAAATAGGCGGTAAAGCCCTGGGCCTCCAGCCGGGCCACCCGATCCCGGGCCTCTTTTTCATTGCCGGCCAGGGCGGTCTGGACAGAGAAAAGCCGTTCAGGCGGGATGGCCGGCGGGGTTTCGGCTTCAGCCTCCGGCTGGTCGTCCTGGTAGTCGTCCGGGAGCGGCGTCCATTCCTCGGGTTCATCAAATTCAGACCGATCAGAAGCGGCCGGGGCGGGCACGACCGGAGGGAGGGGGGCCGGCCGGGCCGCGGACATTTTAGGGCTGTCCGGCGGGGGCGGTTCATCGGCCGGCTCTATAACCACCGGCGGGGTCTGGGACCAGCCGGCCATTTTTTCCAGCCAGCCCACCAGCCGGTGGCCGCTTTCTTCCGGGCGGCCGCGGCCCACCAGGACCCCCAGGATAAAGACCCAGGCCACGACCAGCAGGACTATGAAAACCTGGAGCGCCTGCCCCAGAGGTCCGGCGAACCAGCCGGCGGGTTTGGGGCCGGAATCCTGGCCGCCCGTGTCCTTATGGCCGGAGTCTTTATCGGTCTCGGCGGCCCCGGGCTTCGGGTCGGCCTCGGGTTCCCGGGTTTCCTTGAGAATCCGCCGGAGATTCAGGAGATCCTGATCGCGCCGGCTTAATGATCCGGCCGAGCCAGAATGGGTTTTCCGGCGTTTGAACATGGCTCACATTTTGTCGGGCGAAGAGACGCCCAGGATATCCAGGCCCAGCCGGGTCACCAGGCGCACGGCCCGGCAGAGGGCCAGGCGGGCCGGGGCCAGGGCCGTCAAAAAACTTTCCAGCGAGGCGCCGGCCTCGGGCTTAAGACCGGTCAGCTCGGCCGAAAGTTCCAGGCGGCCCTGGTTTTCACCTTCCAGTTTCAGGCTCTTGAGGCTGGCCGTGCGGCGGCCGGAACCGGAAACCAGATCCAATTCCAGGGACAGGGCCAGGTTCAGGGGGCCGCCGGCCATGACCGCCAGATCGGCCCAGAAGGAGAAGGGGTCGTGGGCCCCGGCGGCCAGGACGGCCGGGTCCAGGGTCAGAGCCAGATGATGGCGGATAGCTGAGGGACGGCCGGCGGGGAGAAGCCAGGGCGCTAAATCAGCGCTCTTCATGTTGACGGCCGTCCGCCCGTCCAGAGCCAAAAGCCCCTGGTCCATCTCCAGCCGCCCGATTCCCAGCCCGGCCGCCAGCAGGGCGCCTTTAATGTCGCCCCGGGCCAGCCGGTTGAGGGCTGTCTCGGGCAGGTCGAAAATATGCAGTTTTTTCAGGCTGAAGGCCCAGGCCCCGGCCTGGGCCGGAGTCTGGAGGTCCAAATCATTCAAGAGGAAGTTTGAGGACCGAAGGAATTCCATTCGGAGCAAATGCAGCCAGCCCAGGCTGACCCGGGGCAGATTCTGGCGATCTCCGCTAAAAAAGAGGTTCCGCCCCTCCAGCCGGGTGAACCAGGACGTGGCCGGCTCGTCCTCCGCCGGCCGGCGGAGGCCGGTTCCGGCCAGATCGGCGGCGGTGAATACCTGGCCGTCCAGTTCCAGTTCCAGGTTTTCCAGGCGC